>Ga0070684_100001821_pt1 | contig 15603 bp, 13 predicted proteins | sample KBSC723LmetaG_FD_65653 | JGI IMG/M metagenome (GOLD analysis project Ga0070684, IMG submission 65653) | Corn rhizosphere microbial communities from Kellogg Biological Station, Michigan, USA - KBS C7.2-3L metaG | ecosystem: Host-associated > Plants > Roots > Rhizosphere ...
CGTCATGCCGCTCGACGGCCGCGCGGACTACGACATGCGCTTTCCCGAGCCGCTGTACTCGGTCGGCCCGGACGTGAATCCCGAGTTCGACACCACCTCGTTCCGGCTGCACTACGCCTCGCTGGTGACCCCGGACTCGGTCTTCGACTGCGACCTGCTCACCGGCGAGTTGACGCTGCGCAAGCAGAAGCCGGTGCTCGGCGACTTCGACCCGGGCCGCTACGAGCAGCACCGCGACTGGGCCATTACCGAGGACGGCACTCGTGTGCCGATCTCGATCGTGTGCCGCACCGACACGCCTCGCGACGGGTCCGCGCCGGCCGTGATCTACGGCTACGGCTCGTATGAGACCTCGATGGACCCGTGGTTCTCCATCCCGCGACTGTCGCTGCTCGATCGCGGCGTGGTCTTCGCCGTCGCCCACGTGCGCGGCGGCGGGGAGATGGGCCGCCGCTGGTACGAAGAGGGCAAGCTGCTGGCCAAGAAGAACACGTTCACCGACTTCGTCGCCTGCGCCGAGCACCTGGTCAAGGCCGGCTGGACCAGCGCCGACCGGCTGGTCGCCCGGGGCGGCTCGGCGGGCGGCCTGCTCGTGGGCGCGGTGGCCAACCTCGCTCCGGAGGCGTTCGCCGGGATCGTCGCCCAGGTGCCGTTCGTCGACGCGCTCAACACGATCCTCGACCCGACGCTGCCGCTCACCGTCATCGAGTGGGAGGAGTGGGGCAACCCGGTCGACAACGCCGACGTGTACGCGTACATGAAGTCGTACACGCCATACGAGAACCTTGTCGCCCGCCCGTACCCGGCGATCCTCGCGGTGACCAGCCTCAACGACACGCGCGTGCTCTTCCACGAGCCGGCCAAGTGGGTCGCCCGGCTGCGCCGGCTCTCGCCGTCGACGCCGGTGCTCCTGAAGACCGAGATGGGGGCCGGACACGGCGGCCCGAGCGGGCGCTACGACGCCTGGAAGGAAGAGGCGTTCGTCAGCGCCTGGATTCTCGACCGGCTCGGGCGCGCGTGATGCCGGAACTGGTCGACCTCGACGCCGTCCGGGAAGCGGCCGAGCGGATCAGGGGCCTGGTCGTCCGGACCCCGCTGCTGCCCTGCCCGTGGGCCGACGACCTGTGGCTGAAGCCGGAGAGCCTCCAGCCGATCGGCGCCTTCAAACTGCGCGGCGCCACCAACGCCCTGCACCAGCTTGATGCGGCCCAACGCACGGCCGGCGTGATCACCCACTCGTCGGGCAACCACGCGCAGGCGGTCGCCTATGCCGGACGGGCGCTCGGCGTGCCGGTGACCGTCGTCATGCCGGATGTGTCCGCCCAGATCAAGATCGACGCGACCCGCGGCTACGGCGCCGAGGTCATCCTGGTGCCGCAGGCCGAGCGGGAGGCGACCGCCGAGGCCCTCCGCGAGGAGCGCGGACTCACCATGATCCCGCCGTACGACCACCCGCACATCATCGCCGGACAGGGCACCGTAGGGCTGGAGATCCTCGAGGACCTGGACAGCGTCGACGTGGTCGTCGTGCCGGTCGGCGGTGGCGGGCTGGCCTCCGGGGTGGCGGCCGCAGTCAAGGGCCTGGCCCCGAGCGTCGCGGTGATCGGCGTCGAGCCGGTCGACGCGGCCGACGCCGCCGAGAGTCTGGCCGCCGGCGAGGTCCGGCACTGGCCGGTCGAGCGTCCATTGCGCACGATCGCCGACGGGCTGCGGACGGCGCTCTCCGAGCTGACCCTGGCGCACTTGAGCAAGCACCTCGACGGGATCCTCGCGGTCACCGATGACGAGATGCTGGACACGGTACGGATGCTGGCCCGGCAGGCCCGGCTCGTCGTCGAGCCGAGCGGGGCCGCCGCCACCGCAGCCGTCCTCCATCACCGGTCCGAATTGCCCGCCGGCCGCGTGGTTTCGGTCATCAGCGGGGGCAACATCGACCCCGTCTTGTTCCGCGAAGTCCTTGCATCCTGACTGCGGCAAGTGGTTGTGCACAGGGTGCTGTCCACAGCCTGTGGATGAACTCATGTCCGCTGTACACACCCTGTGGGGTGTTTCGCGGCTTTTCGACCGCGTATTTGCGGCCGCGGCAACGCCGCCGAGGGGTTTTCCACAGGGATGGGTGCACACCCTGTGGACGACCGTTGAGGACCCTTACCGAAATTGATCGGAGGGTGGCCGGCCGGTTAATCGCCGTTGAAGTAGCGGCGGGCGCCTGGATGCAGCGGAACCGGGTCCGTATTCGGCCCGCTTGCCTTGTCGAAGTGGCCGCCCTCCGGGTGCACTTTGGCCAGCTCCTGCTGGTGTTCGTACAGCACCTTGGTGATGTCATAGGCCAGGCCGTCGGGCATGTTCGGAGACACGATGAGCATGTTGAACAGGACGATCGTCGGGGTGTCGGCCGGCGTGTGATACGTCGTGGCCGACAGCGCCGCCACCCCGTAGACCGAGCCGAACTTGGCGGTCAGCGCCGGCAGCTGGGCCTCCAGCGGCAAGAACCGGTAGAGGCCGGGGCCGCTGGCGAACAGGTCGGTGATCCCCGGCGTCGGCAGGCCACCGGTGAAAAAGAGCGCGTCGGTCGTGCCGGCCTGCATGCCCTTGGTGGTCTCCGGCAGCGAGAGCCGCTGACGGATGACATCCTTGTCCGGGTCGAGGTTGCCGGCCGTCAGGATGCGCCCGGCCACAACGTCGGAGCCGGAGTTGAGGGAGCTCGTGGAGATGCGCTTGCCGCGCAGGTCGGCGAACGTGTTGATGCCGGCCGCGGTGCGCACGACGCAGTGCACATAGTTCCGGTACAGCCGCGTGAGCGCCATGATCTTCTGCGGTTGCCCGGCAAACGGCGGCTTCCCGGCCACCGCGTCGGCCGCCGTGTCCCCGTTGGAGAAGCCGAGGTCGAAGTCGCCGGTGGCGACCCGCTTGATGTTTTCGCCCGACGCGCCGCTGGACTCGGCATGGGCGTCGTACCCGGGCACATACCGCCTGATGAGGTCGGCGAGGCCGCCACCGATCTGGTAGTACACGCCGGTCGTGTTGCCGGTCGCGATGAACAGCCGGCCGTCGTGCCAGGCCGGTGGCTTGGCCGCGGCCTTGTCGCCGCAGGCGGCCAGGACACCCCCGGCGCCGGCGAGCAGGGCGCCCTTGAACAGCCCACGTCGCGAGAGGCTCATCCGAACACCGCATTCCGGGGCAGCGGATCGAGCGCATCGGCGACCCGGTGGACGAGCATGGCCGTCTCGTAGCCGATCTGGCCGAGGTCGCAGCCGGGCGCGGCGAGCACGCCGAGCAGCGCCCGGTCCCCCACGGCCATGAGCAGCATGACCCCGCCGTCCATGTCGACGATCGTCTGCCGGACGACGCCCGCGGTCATCACGCGCGCCGCGCCGTTGGTGAGGCTGGCCAGCCCGCTGATCACCGCGGCCAGGTGGTCGGCCTGGTCCTGCGGCAGATCGGATGAGCAGGCCAGCCGGAGCCCGTCGCCGGACACGGTGATGGCGTGGGCCACGTCAGGCACCGTCCGGGCGAAGCTCGCCATCAGCCAGTCGAGCTGGCCGGTGCCGGCCCCGTCCCCATTGTCTATGGCCATCAATGATCCCTTTGTACTGGTGCAGCGCCGTCGCGGCGGGTGGCGGCCGAGACGCCCTCGGCGAAAGCAGACAGTCGGGACCGGATCCGATCAGGATCCAACCCCACCGTGACCCCGTTGGCGTCGTCCTCGGCGGCCGGGCGCGGCGCCGGTACGGGCGGCAGTGACGGGGACTCCGGGGAGGACAGGTGGGCGGTGGCCGGCAGCTGTTCCCCGGGAACGCGGCGTGGAAGAGGGTTCGGCAGGACCGGTGCCGCTGGCATCGGGATCGCGTCGACGGGCGGCATCGGCCGGGTCGCCGGCGCCGGCACATAGCCCGGAACCGATGTCGACGACACCCGCGCGGGCGCCGGAGCCGGCGCCACCGGACGGGGTGGCCAGGCGCCCGGCGGCTGCGGCGCGGCCGCGTTCATGTCGCCGCCGGACAGGTACGGCCGGAACCACGGCGCCTGCCCGGTGCCGTTCGGGCTGGTCCGGTTGAGCCCCGGCCGGGCCCGCGACAGCGTCGGGCCGGCGCTGACCGGCACCGCGTCGACCACGACCGGCACAACGGGCTCCGGGTCGCCCCGCCAGGTCCCGGCCGGCAGCGCGCTGGGCAGCGACAGCACGTGGTGGGGCAGGGAGACGAGCGCCGTCGTGCCGCTGCCGGTCGCATACAGCTGCACTCGGATGCCGTGCCGATAGGCCAGGTGGGCGACCACGTGCAGGCCCATCGTGCCGGCCGCCGCGCTGCTCAGGACCGTCGGGTTGTCCAGCCGCGCGTTGATCTCGGCGAGCCGGCCCTCGTTGATGCCGATTCCACTGTCGTGGATGCGCAGCAGCGCGCCGTCGATGGACCGGTGGGCGTCGATACGGACCGGGCTCGACGGCGGCGAGAACGTGGCCGCGTTCTCGAGCAGCTCGGCCAGCAGGTGCACCATGTCACCGACAACCGGCCCGGCCACGAACACGTCGCTCGGTCCCGGCTCGACCCGGTGGAAGTCCTCGATTTCGGAGGCCGCCGCGGTCATCACCGCGGTGATCGGGACCGCCTGACTGGCCGGGCGGCCCGGTTCGCCGCCCGCCAGCACAAGCAGGTTGTCGCCGTTGCGGCGCAGCCGGGCGGCGATGTGGTCGAGCGCGAACAGCCGGGCCAGCACCTCCGGGTCGGTCTCGTCGCGTTCGAACTCGTCGAGGAGCCGCAGTTGCCGGGTGATGAGGGTCCGGATGCGCCGGGCCAGCACCTCGGCCATCCGTCCGACGTCGACGCGCAGCTCGGCCTGCTCCCCGGCCAGCCGCAGCGCGGTGCGGTGCACGGTCGCGAACGCGTCGGCCACCTGGCCGATCTCGTCGTTCGAAGACGCGATCGTGCGGGTGATCGCAGCGGCCGACGGCCCGGAGACCGATGTGGTGTCCGGCAGCTGGCCGGTGATCACCGAGTTGATCGCCTCCGGCAGGTCGCGCCGGGCCACGGTCAGCGCGGCCCCCCGCAGGTTGCGCAGGCGTCGCGCGGTACGCACGGCCAAGAGGATGGCGGTGATCAAGGCGAGGAGGGCGACGGTCGCGGTGCCCACGGCCGTGCCCCAGGCCCGAACGACCGCGTCGCGGGCCACGCTGGCCGCCTTGGCGTCGAGCTCGTCCGACACACGCAGGCCGACGAGGTTGAGCCGGCGGATGACGTTGCTCTGCGCCGTGTACCAGGCGTCGCCATCCACCTTGAGCCCGGCCGGATTCTGATCGGCGGTGAGGGCACCGGCGCTCATTCGGGCCGCGTTTTCGACGTCGGTACCGCGGATCTCGTCGTCGTAGATCTTCGCCTCGTCCGCGGTCGCGACCCGGTGGAACTCGGCCTCGCGCTGCTCGCGGGCGCCGATCACCTCGGCGACGTCGGTGAGGTTGCCGGGCAGCAGCGTTCCCCGCACAAAGATGGTCCGCAGCTGGTCCCGCTGGACCGAGGAGAAGTGCTCGACGGCGGCGACCGCGGCGACCGCGCGGGCGGAGTTGGCCAGTTGGATGTCGGCGATCTGGGCGGGCAGCGCGTCGGCGACCCCGAGCAACGACTCGGCGATCTTGCGGTACACGGCGTCGGTCGCCGGCCCGGTCGCGGTGTTGGTCGCCGTCTCCCGGATCAGCGGAAGCTGGGTCAGTATGTCGTTGGCCGCCTGGATCGGCGACGCCAGCTGCGGCGCCGCTCGCAGCGCGGCCTGGCTGTCGCGGCGGTAGGCGACGGCCGCGTCGTCCGCGCGCTGTCGCTGGGCGGTGACCAGTGGCAGGCCGGCCTTGCCGCCGCGCTGTCGCAGCGCCGCGGTCTCGGCGAGCTCGCGCTCGAGTTCGTGGACGAACCGGACGGTGCCGGTCGCTGTCGTGGCGAGCGTCCGGGCCCGCTGGGCGTCCCGCGCCGCCGTGGTCGCGGTGGCGGTCTGGCCGGTACCGAGGACGGCGAGGCCGATCGTGGCCACGATGATCGGCGCAAGCAACTGGGCCCGCACCGACTTCAGCCGGCTCGTTCGCGACCCACCCTGGTTGTTGCGGCGATGGCCCTGCACCGCCGTGTCGGTGAAGTGCGTCGTCCGCGACGTGGCGGTGCGCCGCATCGGAACTCGGGCCGTGCCCACGCCCGAGCCACTGCTTGCCATGCCGCGTCGCCTCCGGCTTCTCCGGTGCCGCACCCGCGCCCTAAGCGGACCGACACCACCCCACAAAGTCGTTCAAACGCGCCGTTTGCCCGACCGAACTACCGGCCGGTGACCAGCCGGGCAACGGGTACGCCGAGATCGCACGCTACGCGACAGAACGTCGTACGGCGAGAGGCTAAGAGTGTTCATCGATAAACGGCGGCCATTCGCCGCCGAACGACATGTCTGGGCTATTTGCACTGACCGGCGTACCCCAGGTCAGGAGCCTGATCGGCGGCGAGATTCGGCCGTTTGGCGACTCCGACTAATACGTTCGAACGAGGCCCCTTACAAAACCCCGAATTGGTCGTCTGCATAGGCGGCGTTAAATGCAGGTGCACGCATCAATGGCGGGCGCGGGCGCGAACGCGCACCGGCTGCCGGGGCGGCGTCATCGCACGGGCGACGAGCACGAAGAGTGCCGCCACCGTCACGATTGCGAGCAATCCGACGAGCATGGCGATTGCCGAGGTGACCGCCCACGCGGCATCGGCCAGTACGACGAGCAGCCACAACGTGACCGTCGCCTTGCCAGTCCCGGCGCGGTAGCCGGACATGTCACCACCTCCCAACGACGGAGGTGGTACCCCGGATGAATCCGATTCATGCGAGATTCAGTGTGACGGCGTGCACCGCCACCGTGCGGCCCGGTACCGCAAAGGTCCCCGAGCCCTGGTCAAAGGCCGACTCGCGGGCCACCAGGTCGGCCGATGTGGCCTGGATCGGGTGGGGGATCACCGGCGAGCCCCGCAGGCTGTCGACGGTCTGCGACACCGTCCACGGGGTCGCGTTGAAGATCACGATCAGCGTGCGCCAGCGCGGGTCGAGCCCCTCACCGTCGAGGACCATCGTGATCACGCCCGGGGTCGCGTGCGGACCGGCGAGCGGGAACGACAGCCGCTCCTGCACCTCCTCGAGGCTCGCCAGGTCGAACAGGACCGTGCTGCGGCGGATCGCCAGCAGCTCCTGGAACCGCGCGGCGGCCAGGTTGATCGCGTCGCAGCCGGGGACCAGATCGGGGTTGGCCAGCAGCGGCCGGGCGAACGGCCACTTGTCCCGGTTGTCGGCGGCCGGCGGCAGCCCGACGCCGAAGCCGTTGCCCTGCGCGCAGTCCCAGCGGATCTGGTTGAACCAGTCGCCGGAGTTGAACGAGTTGCGGTCCAGCGACTTGGACCGCAGCCGGTCGGAGCCGGTCGCGACGAAGCCGGCGCCCTGCCCGAACACGGTGAAGGACAGCGCCAGGACCTGCATGCGGGCGCGGGCGTCGGCCGGCGTACCGCCCGGCAGCTTGTAGGCAAGCGCGTCGTAAAGGATCTCGTTGTCGTGGGCGTCCACATAGGTCACGCCCTCGACCGGCAGCTTGGCGTAGCCAACCGCCGAGCCGTTGTATTCGACCTGAAACCCGGTGACCGCGTGGCCGGACGCGTTGACGAAGTGGTAGTCGGCCAGGTTGCCGGTCAGCCCGACCTGGATGATGTCCTGGTAGTGCAGCAACCGCGCGCGCTGGTCGTCGGCCGAGCCGTTGTCGTGCTCCCCGTTGGGGTCGGTGTAGAGGCCGGACGCGAAGCCCTGCATGCGCGGGTTGCCGTCGAACGCCGCGCCGCCCCGCACGGCGTCGCGCAGCCGGTCGTTGAACGTGCCGATGCCGGTGCCGGCCATGTTCCACTGGGTCGCCTGCACGAAGCGCCGGTTGCCGGCCACCTCGCCGAAGTCCCAGCCCTCGCCGTAGAGCAGGATCGACGGCCCGTCCACGCCGTCCTTCTCGACGGTGAGTTCGTCCAGGGCCGCCCGCACGGCCAGGATGTTGGCCTTGGGATGGTGGCCCATGAGGTCGAAGCGAAAACCATCCAGCTTGTACTGGCGAGCCCACTGCACGACCGAGTCGACGACGAGCTTGCCCATCATCAGGTGCTCGGGCGCAGTGTTGGCGCAGCAGGTCGAGTCGGCCACCGTGCCGTCGTCGAGGAGCCGGTGGTAGTAGCCGGGCACGATCTGGTCGAGCACCGAGTACTGCTCGATGCCGGACCCAGTGGTGTGGTTGTAGACGACGTCCATCACGACGCGCAGCCCGGCCCGGTTGAGCCCGGCCACCATCCGCCGAAACTCGACGATCCGCGCCGGCCCGTCCGGGTCGGTCGCGTACGAGCCTTCGGGGACCGAGTAGTGGTACGGGTCGTAGCCCCAGTTGTAGCCGTCCCGGTCGGCGACCACGGCCACGGAGGCCTGCTGCTCCTCGGAGTCGGGCGGCAGCGCGGACAGGTCGCCGTCCGGATGGGCCTGGTCGGCCCGCCGCTCGGGGACGGTCGCCAGGTCGAAGACCGGCAGGAGATGCAGGTGAGTCGCGCCCGCCTCGGCCAGCCGTCGCAAGTGGCTCATCCCGGCCGTGTCCGGCTCGGCGAAGGCGAGGTAGGTGCCGCGGTGCTCCTCGCGGACCGAGGCGTCGGCGATCGAGAAGTCGCGCACCGAGACCTCTTGGATCTGCGGCTTGCCGCAGACCGCCGGCTTGGCCAGGTCGCGCCAGCCCTCGGGGAGCAGCGCCGGGTCTTCGAGGTCGACGATCTGGCTGTGCGTCGAGTCGGCGGCGAGCGACACCGAGTACGGGTCGGTGATCGACGCGGTGACGACCGCGCCGGCCGCCGGCTGCCAGGCGGTCACCCGATAGCGGTAGTACTTGCCGTACCAGTCCCAGGGACCCGTCGCTGACCAGATGCCGGTGGCGTCGTCACGCGACATCTCGAGCGTTGCGGGCGCGGCCGACGGGGAGTCGAAGAGTTCGAGCGCGAGCGCCTGCGCGGTCGGCGCCCACACCGACAGGGTCGGCCCGCCGGGGTCGAACGTGACACCGAGCGGCCGGCCGACGGCCTCGGCGAAGAGGTCGTCGAGCACGCCGGCGATCTGCACGCCGGTGGACTCGGTGTGCTCACCGGTCGTCACGGCGACGAGCTCACCTCGTACCACGGAAAGAAGCGTGTCCCGATCGTTCGTGTCCACACGAAATGCGTGGTAGGCCCAGAGATGCGGGTACTTGGCGTGTTGTGCTTGGCTCAGCCCCTCGGGCACCGCGTGCAACCGCAGCACGGTGCGCACGCCGTCCACCGTGGACCACAGCTGAAAATCGCGCCCCTCCGTCCACCCCACCCGCCATGCGACGGTGTTCCGGTCGATCCACTGAGCCTCGGCTGCCACGTTCTGCACCCTAACCGGCGACCGACCGGGCACAGCGCTACTTCTGAACGAGCCCGGCGACCATCGCCTCGCTGATCGACCGCAACTGTTTGATCTGGGTCGGGGTCAACCGGTCGAACAGATAGGTGCGGACGTCCTCGACGTGCCCGGGGGCGGCCTCCTCCAGCGCCTTGAAGCCGTCGTCGGTGAGGTCGGCGAGTTGCCCGCGCTTGTCGCCCGGGCAGTCGCGCCGCTGCACCCAGCCGGCGTTCTCCAGCTTGGCCACCGCATGCGACAGCCGGCTGCGCGAGGACCGTGTCCGGGTCGCCAGCTCGCTCATGCGCAGCGACCGTCCCGGCGTCTCCGAAAGCACGACCAGAATCTCGTAGTAGGCGTGCGGCATGCCCGCATCGCGTTGCAGCTCACGGTCGAGGCGGTCGAGCAGTAAGGTGGTGGCGCTGTAGAACGCGCGCCATGTCCGCTGCTCCTCATCGTCGAGCCAGCGCGGCTCTGTGCTCCCGGTCACGAGCCAAGGATATCTTGTTGAGCGCTCAACTACATGTACCATGTTTGGTATGGGCATTTTCCGGCTCAACCATGCGGTGCTGTTCGTGCGCGACCTTGGGGCCAGCGTTCGCTTCTACACCGAGACGCTGGGCTTTCACAAGATTGACATGACGCCCGATGGGTTCGCCGGGGCCGCGTTCCTGCAGGCGCCCGACTCGACAAACGATCACGATCTCGGGCTCTTCGAGCTCGGGCCGGACGCCGGACCGTCGCCGGCCGGCCGCTCGACCGTCGGGCTCTACCACCTGGCCTGGGAGGTCGACACGCTCGAGACGCTCGAGCAGACCGCGCAGGCGCTGGTCAAGGCGAACGCGCTGGTCGGCACGTCGGACCACGGCACGACCAAGAGCCTCTACGGCAAGGACCCGGACGGCCTGGAGTTCGAGATCGTCTGGATCATTCCGGCCGACCAGCAGACGCCCGACGCGCGCGACGCGCGCAAGCGCATCGGCCGGCTCGACCTGGCCAAGGAGAAGGAGCGCTACGGCGCTACGACCCGCAGCGGCGTCGGCATCTCGAACTAGTCGGCCAGGACCGGCACTAGCCGACGCAGCGGCGCCGGGGCCCACCAGTTGTACTTACGGGCGAGCGTCATCGTGGCCGGTACGAGCAGCATCCGGACCATGGTGGCGTCGAGCGCGACCGCCAGCACCAGCCCGAGGCCGAGTTCCTTGATCGGGACGAAGCCGCCGACCAGGAACCCGGCGAACACGATCACCAGCAGCAGGGCCGCCGAGGTCACGATGCGCCCGGTCCGCTGCAGGCCCTCGGCGACCGCCCGCTCCGGCGACGAGCCGCTCAGCCACCGCTCGCGGATGCGCGAGAGCAGGAACACCTCGTAGTCCACCGACAACCCGAACGCGATCGCCGCGATCAGGACCGGGATGGTCAGGTCGATGCCCTCCGTCTGGTGGGTGCCGAACGGCCCGGTCAGGTGCCCGTCCTGGAACGCCCAGACCACCACGCCGTATGACGCGCCGAGGCTCAGCGCGCTCGTCAGCACCGCCTTGATCGGCAGCAGCAACGAGCCGGTGAACAGGAACAGCAGCACGACGGTTCCGAGCACGACGGCGAGCCCGGCCCACGGCCCGTACGTGCGCAGCATGTCCCGGTAGTCGGCCAGATGCGCGGCCGTGCCGCCGACCACCAGGTCGTCAGAGATACCGCGGATGTCGGCCACCGCTTGGGCCGACGCCGCTGTTCCGGTCGGGGTCGCGGCCAGCACGGTAAGACCCGGGACGGCGCGTTCCTCGACGCGGGCAATGCCGGCGATCCCGGCGATGCGCGCGCTCAGCTCGGTCGGGTCCGTCCCGGCCGGGGCCACGACCACGATCGGCGGCGTGCCGACCTGATCCGGGTAGTGGGCGGCCAGCTGGTCGTACAGCTGCCGGGTTTGCGTCGTCGGCGGTAGCGCGCGAGCGTCGCTGTTGGACAGTCGCATGTGGACCGCCGGGGCGACGAGCAGCACCAGCAGGCCGGCGGTGGCGACGAGGGTGAGGACGGCCCGCCGCTGCACCATCGTCGCCAGGCGGCCGAAGACGCCTTCCCGCGTACGGGGTTTGGCCGGTGCGATCCGGTGCCCCCAGAGGGAGAGGATCGCCGGCAGGAGCGTGATCGCGGCGAGCATGTCGACGACCACGACGCCGGCCCCGGCGATGCCCATCGAGCGCAGGAACGCGTCCGGGAAGACGGTCACCCCGGCCAGGCACACGGCGACGGTGAGCCCGGTGAACAGCACGGTCCGGCCGGCCGTGGCCATCGTCCGGGCCAGCGCCGCGTGAACGTCCGGCGTGGTCACCCGCTCCTCACGGAAGCGGCTGATCAGCAGCAGCCCGTAGTCGACGGCGAGGCCGATGCTCAACATGGTGGCGACCTGGATCGCGTACACGGACACGTCCGAGGCGAAGCTGAATGCGTAGAGCAGCCCGAACGTCCCGCCGACGGCGACGACGGCGACGGCCAGCGGTACCGCCGCCGCGATCAGGCCGCCGAAGACCAGCACGAGCAGGATCAGCACGACCGGCATGGTGATCGTCTCGGCCCGCTGGACGTCGGACTGGGCCTGCGTACCGAAGTCGTGATCGGTCAGCGGGCCGCCGGCGACGACCACGTGGTCCCGGTCGACCGCACGGAGCCGATCGGCGACCGGCTGCGCCTCGGTGTCCGGCCGCAGCGTGATGTCGAACAGCAGCGCCTTGCCGTCGGCCGACGGCCTGGCCGGGGCGATGTCGGCCACGTCCTTGCGGACATCGGCGAGCGCGACGGTGAGGGCCGGGTCGTCGGCACGGTGACCGGTCACGATCGCGGTCAGGTGCCCCGGCCCCGGCGCGGCCGCGGCGAGCAGGTCCGAGACCCGGGCCGACTGGCTGCCGGGCACGGTGCCGACCTCGCTGGTGAGCTTCCCGAACACCCCGGTGCCGAGGCCGTAGCCGACGCCCACGACGGCGACCCACAACAGCAGCACGAGCACGGGCCGGCGGATCGCAAATCCGGTGAGCCTGCGGAGCATGGCGATACCCCTTCCAACTGGTACCGCCAGGCAACGCGCTCGAAGGTTCTCATCGCATCACCGGCAGGACCGGGATTGCGGCTCCCTCTCAGGCGTGAGAACCGGGGACGACCAGGCCACTCTCGTAGGCGAGGACGACCGCCTGGACGCGGTCGCGCAGGCCCAGCTTGGTCAGCAGGTTGGAGACGTGGGTCTTCACGGTGTGCTCGGTGACGAAGAGCGCCTCGGCGATCTCGGCGTTGGACAGCCCGCGAGCGATCTGCCGCAGTGTGTCGGTCTCACGGGCGGTCAGTGCCTTGAGCCGATCGTGGTCCACTGTGGAACGGCCCGTACCGCGGGCGGCGATCACGTCCGCGATCAGCCGGCGGGTGACGGTCGGGGCGAGGAGGGCCTCGCCGGCCGCCACCGTCCGGACGGCCGCGACCAGCTCGTCCCGGTGCATGTCCTTGAGGAGGAAGCCACTGGCCCCAGCCGAGAGCGCGTCGTACACGTACTCGTCGAGGTCGAACGTGGTGAGCACGAGCACCCGGGCGCTCGTGGCCTCGGTGATCTCGCGGGTCGCCTCGATCCCGTTGACGTTGGGCATCCGGACGTCCATAAGGACGACGTCGGGCCCGAGCTCGGTGGCGCGGGCAACCGCTTCGGCGCCGTCGGCCGCCTCGCCGACGACCGCGATGTCCGGCTGGGACTCGAGGATCATGCACAGGCCGCTGCGGACGAGCGCCTGGTCGTCGGCGACGAGGACCCGCAGGCTCATGAGGCTCGTACGAAGGGAAGGCGGGCGAAGACCCGGAAGCCGTGCTCGCTCGCGGCCGGGCCGGTGGACAGCTCGCCGCCGCAGGCGTCGACCCGCTCGCGCATGCCGATGAGCCCGTGGCCGCCGTTGATCCGGTCCGGGCCCCGGCCGTCGTCCTCGACCGTGATCGCCAGCGCGTCCGGCGACCAGTCGAGGTCGACCGTCACGCGCCTGGCGCCGGCGTGCTTGACCACGTTGGTGAGGGCCTCCTGGATCAGGCGGTACACGGTGACCGCGACCTCGCGCGGTGGCTCGGCCGGGGTGCCGTGCTCGGCCAGCCCGACATCCAGGCCGGTCCGGCGGGTGCGCTGCAGGAGCGCGTCGAGGCTTTCGAGCCCGGGCACGGGCGCGGTGTTCCGGGCATCGACGGCCGGCTCCCGCAGGACGCCGAGCGTGTGGCGGAGCTGCACGAGCGCTTCGCGACCCGTGTCGGCGACCGCCTCGAACGCCGCCTCGGCCCGGTCCGGGTCGGTGTGCACGACCGAGGCGCCGCCCTCGGCCTGCACGACCATCATGCTCACCGAGTGGGCGACGACGTCGTGCATGTCGCGGGCGATCCGGGCGCGTTCCTGAGCGGCCGCCGCCAACTGCCCCTCGGAGAGCCGCTTGGTGCGCTCCTCGAGCAGGGCGATCTGCGTGCGCCGGCCACGGACGCCGGCTCCGAGCGCGTAGGCGGTGACAAACGCCAGCCCCGTGTACCCGAAAATCTGCACGTCCGCGTCGGGAACCACGATCGAGATCACGATGCCGGCGATCGTGACCACGACCGCGGCCAGCCGCCACAGCGGTGCGCTCAGCTCGGCGAAGGTGTAGGTGGCGACGAGCTGCCCATATGGCAGGTCGGGGAGCGCCCGGGTCATCCCCAGGACGGTCGTGCCGATCCCGGTCAGCAGCGCGACCGGGATCGGGGCCTTGCGCCGCCACAGCAGCGGTACCGACGCCAGTGCGACCATCGGCCCGCACCACCAGGTCTCGGCCAGCGCGGCGAACTTGAACGACGGGTACACCGTCGCGAAGAACACCACCACGGTAATCACCACGTCGACGACCACCGGCGAGGCCCGGCGGGCGCGGAGCGCGGCGAACATGTGGCCAGTATCGCGGCTGGCGTGGCTGGCTGGCCTCCCTCTTGCGACCGAGAGGACTTTCGCGAACGCCCCTCTCGAATGACCGTCAAAAACGTACAATCTCCGCATAAACGCTTATCTTCGCGCCGTCGAGAAGGCGCTCGCCGAAGTGCCGCCCGGGCGCCGGCGGGAGTTGCTCGCCAACCTCAGCGAGCGGGTCGAGGCCCGCCGCAGCGAGCTGCGCGCCCAGGACGAGGTGAGCCACCTGATCGAGCTCTTCGAAGAGCACGAGATCGAAATCGACGTCCGCTCGCATCATCGGGACACCACCCACCCGGACGGCGCCGAGCACGCGGCCGCGCCGATCGTCCTCGCCGAGGAGGACGACCCGCCGACGCCTCCGGCCCGCCGCATCGGGGCGCTGGCCTGGGTGCTGGTCGTCGCCGCTTCGATGCTGGTGATGTGCGTAGCGGCGGCGCTGACCTTCGTCTTCTTGCTGGTGCGGGCGAACCTTCACTAGACAGCGCGGCGGGCGCGCCTTGCGCGCGCCCGCCGTGTCCCCCCAAAAGCCGCCGGTGCTCGCGTCACTCCCGCCGACCGGCGACCCCCCGATGTGTCGAGGTCAGCGTATCTAGACGTCTAAATTCGCGCAATTGTCTCCCGCGTCACAAGTGGTCTAGCCTTGGCCGGTGCGCGGGCGGCTCTTTCCGGTCACCGACGACTGGTACGAATGGCGCGGGGAGACGCCCCTGGCCGCTACCGTTCTGGTCCGGGTCGCGATCGGCGACGGTGGCCGCCTGGTCCTGGCCGGCCTGCGCATCGACGGCCCGCCGAGTGCGGATCTGCTGCGGGCCATCCCGGTCGGGCGCATCGAGGCGGCGGCCAACGCGCAACTCTCCGTCATCGACGACGTGATCGTGGCCAACACGCTGGTCAACCCCCGAGCCCGGCCGCTCGCTCCGCCGGCCGCCGGCATCGATGGCTGGGAGACCACCGACCCGGCACGGGCGGTTCCGCGCAATCAAGGCCCGGACGGGGTTCGTTCGCGGGGGCGGCCGGACGTCTTTTACCGGGAGGTCGCCGACGTCTACCTCGACCTCGCCCAGGCCTCGCACCGGCCGGCCAGCGACATCGCGGCCCAGCACGGGGTGCCGGTCAGCACCGCGCACCGCTGGGTCAAAGAGGCCCGCCGCCGCGGCTTCCTGCCTCCCGGGCGGCCCGGCAAGACAGGCTGACCGGGATCCCTCGCGATCGTCGCGCGGCGGTAA
>Ga0070684_100001822_pt1 | contig 15602 bp, 15 predicted proteins | sample KBSC723LmetaG_FD_65653 | JGI IMG/M metagenome (GOLD analysis project Ga0070684, IMG submission 65653) | Corn rhizosphere microbial communities from Kellogg Biological Station, Michigan, USA - KBS C7.2-3L metaG | ecosystem: Host-associated > Plants > Roots > Rhizosphere ...
TTCTGCGTCCTCTTCTTCGTCGGGCTGGCGGATCTTCGGCGGCCGCTCTCGGTGCGGAACCTCGACCTGCTGGTGCTGCTCTCGTTCTCGGTGTCGCTCTGGTTCTTCAACCGCGGCGACATCTTCACGGCCGTCCCGCTCGCGTACCCGCCGATGGCGTACCTGCTCGGGCGCATGGTCTGGGTCACCTGGCGCGGAGGCCCGGAGCGGTCGCGCGCGGTCTGGCCGGTGTGGGCGCTCGCGGCCGGGGCGGTCTTCCTCACGGGCTTCCGCGTCGGGCTCAACCTCAGGGACTCGAACGTGATCGACGTCGGCTACTCGGGCGTGATCGGCGCTGAGCGGATCGTGCACGGCGAGATGCCGTACGGGCACATGCCGAAAGAGGGGCAGTTGAAGGCCTGCGGGCCTGCCGACTCGGAAGGCGAGACCCGCGAGCGCGTCCAGACGAACGGCCGCTGCGAGTCGGCGAACGAGCGAGGCGACACGTACGGCCCGGCCGCCTACGAGGCGTACATCCCCGGGTACGCGGTCTTCGGCTGGAGCGGGAAGTGGGACGACCTGCCCGCGGCGCACGCGACCTCGGTTCTCTTCGACCTGCTCGCCCTGCTCGGGCTGGCGCTCGTGGGGCGGCGCTTCGGAGGAGCGCGCCTGAGCGCGGCCCTTCCGTTCGCCTGGGCGGCCTACCCGTTCACGCAGTACGTGTCGAGCTCGAACACGAACGACGCGATCATGCCCGTGTTCCTGATCTTCGGCTTCTGGCTCGTCACGTCGGCCTTCGCGCGGGGAGCGTTCGTCGCGCTTGCGGGGTGGACGAAGTTCGCGGCGCTCCTGCTCCTGCCGCTGTGGGGTTCTTATCCGGAGTCGCGGCGGTTCTCCGGAAAGGGGCTATTCGCAGGGGGATTTGCCGTCGCTACCGCTGCGACCTTCTCGATCCTGCTCCTCGAGCCGAACCCTGCTCACGCCGCCCGGGTCTTCTGGGACCGCACGTTCGGCTGGCAGGTCGGACGCGACTCGCCGTTTTCGATCTGGGGCTGGGGCCAGTACCACGCTGCGGGGATTCCCGACCTCGGGTTCCTGCAGCAGCCTGCGATCGGCCTGCTCGTGGCCGGGGCGATCGCCTGCTACTTCGTCCCCAGGCGGAAGACGGTGCTCCAACTCGCCGCGCTCACGGCAGCCGTCCTGATCGGCTTCGAGCTTACGCTGACGCACTGGTTCTACCTCTACATCCCGTGGTTCTTCCCGTTCGTCGCCTTCGTCGTGCTGGCGGCCCGCCGCCGACGAGTCGAGGCGCCTCCCGCCCATGACGACGCTGAGCGCGAGCTCGTCGCGACCGGCTGACGCCGGTTTCGCAGCCGCGGCGACCCTTGTCGCCGTCGTGCTCTTCCTGTTCGGCTGGGCGCTCCTGCATCGCGGGTTCTTCGCGCACGACCCGATCGTCGACACGCCGGTCTACGAGCGCTACGGCTCGGCGATCGACTCGGGGCACGTGCCGTATCGCGACTTCGCGGTCGAGTACCCGCCCGGCGCGCTGCCGGTCTTCGTGCTGCCCGCTCTCGGAGGCGCGCACGGAGACTCGTACCGCCGCCGGTTCGAGGCCCAGATGGCGCTGCTGGGGGAGCTGATGCTGGTCAGCATCGCGGTCGCCCTGGTCGCGCTCGGGGCGGGGAAGCGCTGGCTGCTCGCGGGGCTCGGGCTCGCGGCCGTCGCCCCGCTCCTGCTCGGGCCGGTCGTGCTCTCTCGCTTCGACCTGTGGCCGGCAGCGCTGACCGCGATCGCGCTCGCCGCGCTCGCCGGCGATCGGGTACGGCTGGGCCACCTCGTGCTCGGTGCCGCGGTCGCGGCGAAGCTCTACGCAGCAGTGCTGGTGCCCATCGCTCTCGTCTACGTCTGGCGGCGGAGGGGGAGGCGCGAGGCGGTCGTCTGCGGCGCGCTGCTCCTGGGGGTGGTCGCGATCGCGTTCGTCCCGTTCCTCGTCGTGGCGCCGGACGGTGTCTGGGACAGCCTCTGGAACCAGGCCTCTCGCCCGCTGCAGATCGAGAGCCTCGGTGCGGGGCTCCTGCTCGTCTCGCACCACGTCTTCGGGACCGGCGTGACGATGGAGTCGAGCCACGGCTCTCAGAACCTCGCCGGCACGACCGCCGACGCGTTCGCCGTCGCGCAGTCGATCCTGCAGCTCTCAACGCTCGTCGCGGTCTGGATCCTCTTCGCGCGCGGACCGGCGACGCGGACGAGGCTCCTCTACGCGAGCGCCGCCGCCCTGGTCGCGTTCGTCGCGCTCGGCAAGGTGCTCTCGCCGCAGTTCCTGATCTGGCTGATCCCGGTCGTGCCCCTCCTACGCGGCCGCCGCGGATTCACGGCCGCGGTCGTGCTCGCGGCCGGGCTCGTCCTCACTCAGCTCTGGTTCCCGTACCGCTACTGGGATCTCGCGCTCCACTTCGGAACGCTCGAGTCGTGGCTCGTCCTGCTCAGAGACCTCGTACTGCTCGCGTTGCTGGCGATCGTCGTCCGTGGGTTAGTCGAGCGCGACGCGGAACGTTTCGCAAGCGGTAGCGCGGCCTGAGCCGTCGCACTCGACGAGCGCGCCCTCGAGCCGGACCCCGCCCTCGGCGGTCTCGAAGCGGACCGGCATCCCGGTGCGCATGCGCCGGATCGCCAGCTCGGCCTTGACGCCGATCACCGAGTCGTGCGGCCCCGTCATGCCCGCGTCGGAGATCGCCGCCGTCCCGCCGGGCTGGACGCGCGCGTCGTTCGTCTGCACGTGTGTGTGCGTCCCGAAGACCGCGGTCGCCTTCCCGTCCAGGTGGATCGCCAGCGCGACCTTCTCGCTCGTCGCCTCGCCGTGGAAGTCGACGAGCACGATCGGCGTCTCGCGGCGCGCCTCCTCGACGAGCTCGTCCACGATCTCGAACGGCGCGACCGCGGGCGCCATGAACAGGTCGCCTAGCAGGTTGAGCACCGCGACCTTCGTCCCGTCGCGAGCCGGGGCCACGGTCCAGCTGCGGCCGGGTGAGGCTGCTGACAGGTTTGCGGGCCGAACGATGCGATCGCTCCCGGACAGGTAGGGCGCGATCTCCTTCCTGCGCCAGACGTGGTTGCCGAGCGTGATCACGTCGACTCCGACCGCGAGCAGGCGGTCAGCGAGCTTCGGAGTGATCCCGACCCCGTCCGCCGCGTTCTCACCGTTCGCGACGACGAAATCAAGCTCCAGCTCCTCGCGCAGCCCCGGCAGTCGCTCCTCGACCGCGCGCATGCCCGGCCGGCCGTTCACGTCCGCGACGAAGAGGATCTTCAGGGCGTTACTTGCGTTGCGGCATCGTGCACTTCGACCGACGCGTGGTTCCCCGCATCCTGCGTGTACCGGGCGAGCGCCTGCTGCTCGACCTGCGAGAAGTCGATCACCGTCCCGATCTTCGAGATCGAGGCCGCCACGGACGAGCCCACCGTCAGCGACGGATCGGGGCGCAGGTGCGTGACGCGCACGACCAGCGCGGGCGCGCTCGTCGGCTGGATGTCGATTCGCGCCCCGTACGTCTTGCCGCGCAGCGTGAGCGGCGTAATCCCGACGACCGTCCCGTCGACCGGCGAGTAGACGTCGGTCCCCGGTGACGCGCCGACGTCCAGCGACGCTGTGCCCGGTCCCGTCTCGCCTCCGAGCATGTAATAGGAGAGGCCGCGCTCGCCGCCTCCGAAGAGCTTGCTCGCGATCCGCTGGAAGAGCCCCTCGTTCTTCTGCCGCCCGACCGGCTCCAGCGAGAGCGCTCCGCCGCCGACCGCGTGGTAACCGATCGCCGAGATCCGGCTCTGTGTGATCGGGAGCTGCAGACGCAGCGATCCGCGCAGCGCGACGACCTGCGCGCGCGGCTGGCCGGCGGGCAGGAACCGGTTGGCGGACGCGGGGCGCATCTGCGTGGGCTTCGACGAGCCGGGGCCGAAGGCGGTGAGCAGGAACGTGACGAGGAGCGCGATCGAAAGCACGATCAGGCCGGCGATTCGCCGGGCTCTTCGTCTTGCGGAGGCTCGAGCCTTTGACGTGCGGCGCGCCTGCCCGGGGGCACGGGGCGAGGGCATGCGGCGCACCGTAACCGATGTCTCCGGGTTCTGCAAAAGGGCGCGGGATGCGCGACTTTGCAGGAGCGCGAGCCGCGGCGAAGGGGGCGCTTCCTCCCAGACGAGGTCCGGCTGCAGCGCCAGGGCACCGGCGGTGGTAGCCGCCTGTCCGCGCAGCAGACCGGCGGAGGGGGTCTGGGGGAACTGGGACGTTCCCCAACGGCGTCTCGTGATTTCGGCTTCGAAGGACCAGTCCCACGCCGGGGGCCTGAACGTCAGGACTTGGGCGGTACGATTGCCCTCATGTCGGACGGGGCCCCGACGATCCAGATCCCACGCTGGATCCAACTGGTCGGACTCCCGATTCTGGCGCTGATCGCGCTCCTGATCGTAGGGAAGGTCTTTCACGCGGTCTTCCTGTTCCTGGTCGCCGGATTGATCGCGCTCCTGCTCGACCCGCTGGTGCGCGCCCTGGAACGGCTGAAGATCCCGCGCGGCTTCTCGATTGCGATCGTCTACCTCAGCTTTGCCGCCGCGCTGGCCGTCGTCGTGCTCGCCCTCGGCGTCATCGTGATCGACCAGTCACAGTCGGCTGCCAATCGGATCGACGACTACGTTACGACGGAGAGCGGACAGCCCCCGCAGACCGGGGTGGAGCGGGACGTCGACCGTCTGCAGTTGTGGCTGGACACGCATCACCTGGAGCGGATCGACATCCGCAGGCAGGGCCAGGACTTCGCCGAGAACATCAAGGGCAAGGACGTCGAGAAGTACACGTCCGAGGCGATCGACTTCCTGCGCGGCGCGGCGATCTCGATCTTCCAGCTGATCTTCAGCGTCGTGCTCGTCCTGGTCGTCTCGATCTACATGCTCCTCGACCTGCGCCGGCTGAAAGGCGGGGTCGACCGGCGCTTCCCGCCCAAGCCGGGGCACCCGGGGCTGATCCTGAGCATGGAGCAGGCGGTCGCCGGCTACGTGCGCGGCCAGGTGCTGCTGTCACTGATCATCGGCTCGAGCGCAGGTGTCGGCCTGTGGGTGCTGGGGACGATCGGCCTCGCTCCGGGCGCGGACCGGTACGCCGTCGTGTTCGGCGCCTGGGTCGCGTTCATGGAGCTGATCCCCTACCTCGGGCCGTGGCTCGGGGCGATCCCGCCGATCCTGTACGAGCTCGTCGTGCACCCGATCTCGGCGCTCTGGGTCGCCCTGCTCTTCCTCGGGATCCACCAGATCGAGGGCCACGTGGTCGTGCCGAACGTGATGGGGAGCGCACTGCGCCTGCACCCGCTGCTCGTGATCTTCGGGCTGCTCGCGGGGGCCGAGCTGTACGGGCTGGCCGGGATCTTCGTCGCGCTGCCGCTCCTGGCTGTGATCCGGGCCGTGTGGGAGTTCTTCTCCGACCGGATCCAGTTCGAGGACTGGAAGGGCGGGCCGGTGCCCGTCGAGGTGGAGGTGGAGGAAACACGTCCCATTGCGCCCGTGCCCCCGAAGGAGGAGCCGCCGGAGGCTAAGGTGGCTCCGTGAGCACGTTTCCGGCCACACGGCTGAGGCGGCTGCGGCGCACCGGGGCGCTCCGTTCGCTCGTTCGCGAGACGCGGATCGACCCGGCCGACTTCGTGTATCCGCTGTTCGTCGGGCCGGAGAGCCGCGCGAACGAGGAGCTGCCCGCGCTGGGGCGCTTCTCGGTCGACGACCTTTCGCGCGAAGCCGAGGAGCTGCTCGGGCTGGGCCTGTCCGCCGTGATCCTGTTCGGGATCCCCGAGGAGAAGGACGACGAGGGCTCGGGCGCCTACGCGGCCGACGGGATCGTCCAGCGGGCGCTTCGCTCGCTGCGCGAGCGGTACCCGGATCTCGTGCTGGTCACGGACGTCTGCCTCTGCGAGTACACGTCACACGGGCATTGCGGCGTGATCGAGAACGGCGAGGTCGCGAACGACGCCTCGGTCGAGCTGCTCGCGCGCACGGCCGTCAGCCACGTCGAGGCCGGTGCGGACGTCGTCGCCCCGAGCGACATGATGGACGGGCGGGTCGGGGCGATTCGGGCTGCGCTCGACGAAGCCGGCTTCGTCGACACGGCGATCGTCTCGTACGCGGCCAAGTACGCCTCGGCGTTCTACGGGCCGTTCCGCGAGGCCGCCGAGTCCGCGCCGTCGTTCGGAGACCGCCGCGGCTACCAGCTCGATCCCGCGAACGTGCGCGAGGCGCTCCGCGAGTGCGAGCTGGACGTGGCCGAAGGAGCCGACGCGCTGATCGTGAAGCCGGCGCTTCCGAACCTCGACGTGATCCGCGCTGCGCGCGAACGCTTCGATCTTCCCGTGGGCGCCTACAACGTCTCCGGCGAGTACGCAATGGTCAAGGCCGCGGCCGCGCGGGGCTGGCTCGACGAGCGGCAGGCGGCGATCGAGTCGCTGACCGCGATCTCGCGCGCGGGTGCCGACTTCGTCGTCACGTACTGGGCCAAGGAGCTCGCGGCCTGGCTCTGAAAGCGAAGTCCGACCTGGCGCGGCAGGCCGAGCGCCTGATCCCGGGCGGAGTCAACTCGCCTGTGCGGGCGATGCGGGCGGTCGGGATCGACGATCCGCTCTTCGTGCGGCGCGGAGAGGGCGCTTACCTGGAGACGGTCGAGGGCGAGCGCTACGTCGACTGGGTCATGTCCTTCGGGCCGCTCCTCTTCGGGCACGCCGACCGGGAGACCGTGGACGCGGTGCGCCGCGCGGTCGAAGACGGGACGACGTACGGCGCCTCGACCGAGCGCGAGGTCGAACTCGCAGCGGAGATCGCCGAGGCGTTCCCGTCGATCGAGCAGGTGCGGCTGGTCAGCTCCGGCACAGAGGCGGGGATGACGGCGATCCGCCTCGCGCGCGGAGCGACGAGGCGCGACCGGATCCTCAAGTTCGCAGGCTGCTACCACGGCCACGCCGACGCACTCCTCGCCGAAGCGGGGTCCGGACCGGCGACGCTTGGTCTTCCCGCGACAGCCGGCGTCACGAGCGGTGCGACCGCCGACACGGTGATCGCGCCCTACAACGACATCGAGGCGGCGGCGCGGGCCGTCGAGCGCTACGGCGAGGGGCTCGCCTGCGTGATCGTCGAGCCGGTGGCCGGGAACATGGGCGTCGTTCCCCCGGCGCCCGGCTTCCTCGAGGCGCTCCGCGACCTCTGCGACGCCTCGGGCGCGCTGCTCGTCTTCGACGAGGTGATCACCGGCTTCCGGATCGCGCGCGGCGGCGCTCAGGAGCGGTTCGAGATCAACGCGGACCTGACCGTGCTCGGGAAGATCGTCGGCGGCGGACTGCCGATCGGCGCGGTCGGTGGGCGCGGGGACGTGATGCAGCACCTCGCCCCGGTCGGCGACGTCTATCAGGCGGGGACGCTCTCCGGGAACCCGCTCGCGACCGCGGCCGGGCTCTCGGTGCTTCGCCGGCTTCGCGACCCGGCCGTCTACGAGGAGCTGGAGCGAAAGGCTGCGCGTGTCGAAGAAGGCCTGGCCGTTCTCGGCCGTGTCCAGCGCGTCGGCGCGATGTTGACGCTCTTCTTCTCCGGCTCCGACCCGGGGTCAGACCCCATTAACAACTTTGCACAGGCGTCCGCCTGCGACACGTCCAGATACGCGGCGTACTTCAGGCACATGTTCGACCGAGGCGTCTACGTCCCGCCGTCGCAGTTCGAGGCCATGTTCGTCTCGCTCGCTCACGGCGACGACGAGCTCGACCGGACGGTGGAGGCCGCCGCTGACTTCGCAGCAAGCTGATCTCTGGCAGGAGATCGCGCTCGACGCCGAGCGCGAGGGCTCCCTGTGGAGGGACGCGCTCCGGCCGCGCGGCGCCCGCGACCGCGAGCCGGTCTTCTCGCCCCTGGCCGACCCGCGCTTCGCGATCGCCGTCGAGACGATCTACGAGGGCTACCTCGTCCACTACGGACGGCCGCGGCTCTTCGCGCCCGGCGACGGCGACACCGTGCTTCTGCTCGGCGACTACCTGTACGCGCAGGGGCTCGTGCGGCTCTCTGCGGCCGGCTCGGTCGAGGCGGTCGCCGACATGGGAGAGCTGATCTCGCTCTGCGCCCAGCTCCGCGCCGAGCATTCGGCCGAAGACGGCCCCGCCTGGGCGGCGAGCGTGGCGCTGCTCGGCCACGGCGTGCTCAAGGAGACCGAGGCCGCCCAGGAGTTGCTCGCACGCGCGCGCGAGGTGGCGGGCGAGGATGCGGTCGAGCGCGCGCTCGAGGCCCACGCCAGGCGAGTCGGTTAGAGTCGTGTCGATGCTGGCAGCCGCTCTCGTCCTGGCCGACGCCGCCACCGAAGGCAAGAAGGTCATCTTCGGGATGCTGATCACCGGGCTCGTGCTGGTGGCGCTCCCGGTCCTCGGCGAGACATACCAGTACTTTCGCTACCACCGCCGCGGCCGCTCCGCGCACTGACGGGCTCTCCATAGACTGAAGCTGTGACGGCGCCTGCCGACCTGCGCGCGTGGATCGCGCTCCTCGAGAGCGAAGGCGAGCTCGTTCGCATCCCCGCCGAGGTCGACCCGTTCCTCGAGGTGACCGAGATCGTCGACCGCACGGTCAAGGCGGGCGGGCCCGCGCTGCTCTTCGAGAACCCGAAGGGCGCGAGCCAGCCGCTCCTGGTCAACCAGTTCGGAACCGAACGGCGCATGTGCCTCGCGCTCGGGGTCGACCGGCTCGACGACGCCGCGGCGAAGCTGGGCTCGGTGCTCGAGATGCAGCCGCCGGAGGGGCTCGTCGACAAGGTCCGCGGCCTGAAGAAGCTGAAGTCGATCGCGGACTCGCGACCGAAGACCGTCTCGCGCGCCGCGCACCACGACGTCGTCCTCGAAGGCGACGACGTCGACCTCGACCGCCTCCCCATCCAGCACTGCTGGCCCGGAGACCCGGCCCCGTTCATCACGCTCCCCGCGGTGATCACGCACGATCCGCGCACGGGCACGCGCAACGTCGGCATGTACCGGATGCAGAAGCTCGACCGCCGCTCGACGGCGATGCACTGGCAGCTCCACAAGGACGGCCGCATGGACTACATGGCCGCGAACGGCCGCCTGGAGGTCGCCGTCGCGCTCGGACTCGACCCCGTCGCCACGTACTCCGCGAGCGCACCGCTCCCGAAGCACATCGACGAGTTCATGCTGGCCGGCTTCCTCAAGGGCGAGCCGGTCGAGCTCGTCAAGTGCAAGACCAACGACCTGCTCGTGCCCGCGAACGCGGAGATCGTGCTCGAGGGCTACGTGGATAAGGGAGACGTAACGCTGGAGGGCCCGTTCGGCGACCACACCGGCTACTACTCGGCCGCGGAGCAGTTCCCGGTCTTCCACGTGACCGCGATGACGATGCGCTCCGACGCGATCTATCCGTCGATCGTCGTCGGCAAGCCGCCGGCCGAGGACGCCTGGCTGGGCAAGGCGACCGAGCGGATCTTCCTGCCCGCGATCCGGATGAGCGTCCCGGAGATCGTCGACTACGACCTTCCGGTCGCCGGCGCGTTCCACAACTGCGTGATCGTCTCGATCCGCAAGAGCTTTCCCGGCCAGCCGCAGAAGGTGATGCACGCGATCTGGGGGCTCGGCCTGCTCAGCCTCACGAAGTCGGTCGTGGTCGTGGACGAGCACGTGGACGTCCACGACTACGAAGAGGTCTTCTTCCGCGTCACGGCCAATGTCGATCCGAAGCGCGACGTCATGCTCAGCGAGGGGCCGCTCGACCATCTCGACCACGCCCCGACGCGCCAGTTCTACGGCGGCAAGATGGGCATCGATGCGACGCACAAGGGCCCCGACGAGGGCACTCGCGAGTGGCCCGAGGAGATCGAAATGAGCGAGGAAATCAGGGCGCTCGTCGACCGTCGCTGGGGCGAATACGCCATCGGTGTCGACCCCGAGGAGACCAACGGCCACGGCAAGCGGTCGTTGCGTCAATTGCTACGTCGTTGACGTTTTTCGGCGAGCCGAAAGAGTGAGCGTCGCAGCGCGGCGCGAACCTAAAGGCTGTCTCGACTCCGTTGCGTCATTTGCTACGTCGTTGACGTTGGCCCCGAGGCCCGATTGAATCCTCCACGCGACGTGGATCCGCACGGCGGTCAGGGCACCCCGCACGAGCCTACGCCGACCATTTGGCCGGTCGGATTCGCGATCGGCATCGCCTGCCTGTTCGTCGGGCTGATCATCAGCACGATCGTGCTCATCGTCGGCGCGGTGCTGACCGCGATCTTCGGCTTCCTCTGGATCCGCGACGCGACGAGCGGGCTGAGGGCGGTTCCGGCACAGCCGCAGGAGGAGCCCGAGCCGGCTCCGAGCGCTCCGCCGATCCCCGCCCACAAGGGACCGCCCGCGATGCCCGAGCCCGGAGAGGGCGAGGTCGTCCGCTTCCCGCGCTCGAAGCTGCTCGAAGCTACGACCCTCGGGCTCGGCGGGCTGATCGGCCTCGTCGTGACCGCGCCCGTGCTCGGCTTCACGGTCCTTCCGCCGTTCATCAAGCAGGGCCACCCGGAGATCGACGTCGGCGCGGTCGACGATTTCCCGGAGAACAAGTTCGTGACGACGACCTACCTGCTCAACCCGGAGCAGGGCGAGGTCTCTCGCCGGACCGCGTACATCCGTAACAACGGCTTCCTCGGGGACGCGCCGAGCTTCACGATCCTTTCGAACCGCTGTGTCCACCTCGGCTGCCCGGTCCAGATCAACGGGCTCCCGCTGAAGAAGTCGAGCGAGACCCGCGACGGCCTGGTCGTCGACCGGACGCCCAACGCGGCGGCGGCCGGCTTCGGCTGTCCGTGCCACGGCGGCCAGTACGACACCGAGGGCAACCGCACCGCGGGGCCACCGGTCCGGGCGCTCGACCGCTACGAGTTCAGGATCGACGACGGCCGCCTGATCCTCGGCAAGACCTTCTCCGTCTCCGAGGTCGACGGAACCGGAGCGGACGCGCAGATCCACAAGTACACGCAAGCCGGGCCCGGTCAGCACATTGACGGGATCGAGGCCTGGCTCTACCCGCTCCAGCCTCCACGCTGATGGCGAGGAAGAAGCCAGGGCGCAAAGACGAGCTCCTCAAGCTGCTGCTGTACCCGCTCGACTGGCTCGAGGAGCGCTCGGGCCTCGTCGGCGGGGTCAAGTACTTCCTCTTCAGGAAGGTCCCCGGGGACATCAGCTGGGGCCACACGCTCGGCTCCGCGTCGCTGACCGCGTTCATCGTCCAGGCGGTCACGGGCGTGATCCTGGCCATGTACTACTCGCCGCATCCGGACACGGCGTACGAGTCGATCCGGCACATCACGGACGATCTCTGGGCCGGCTGGCTCGTTCGCGGGATGCACCGCTGGGGCGCCAGCGTCTTCATCATCCTCATGTTCCTGCACATGGGGCGCGTGTTCCTGTACGGCGCCTACAAGTTCCCGCGCGAGCTGAACTGGATCATCGGGGCCCTGATCCTCGTGATGGGGATGATGGAGGGGTTCTTCGGCTACCTGCTCCCGTGGGACCAGACCGCGTACTGGGCGACGATCGTCGGAGTCAACCTGCAGGCGACGGGGCCGTTCGTCGGCCCGTTCCTCGGTCCCGTGTTGCAGGGCGGGTATGACATCGGGCCGGACACGCTCGCCCGCTTCTACTCGCTGCACATGCTCGTCTTACCGGGCGCCATAGCCGGGCTCATCGGGCTGCACCTGTACCTCGTCGTGCGCCTCGGCGTCGTGTCGCCGCCGTGGTCGCCGGAGGCTGCCGGGAACGAGCGCCCCGGGCCGCCGCCTGCACCGCGCTCCGGGCTCGTCGCACCGTCGCCGAGAGGATCGCGCCGACGATGAACCGCAGGCTTCAGGAGAGACGCGCCCAGCACACGCGTTACAAGCAGGACGTCGCACGCCGCGGGAAGCCGTTCTACCCGTACGCGATGTTCCACGACACGGTCATGAGCCTGGTCGTGGTGTGTGTGATCGTCGCGCTCGCGTGCATCTGGAAGCTCACGACGCCCCACGAGGATCCAAGCTCCTCGGGCTGGCTCGGCAAGCTCTACGACGAGAAGGCCGACGCGGGCACGACGAACTTCGTGCCCCGACCGGACTGGTACTTCTACTTCCTCTTCTACCTCCTGCGGATCTTCAAGTGGCCGAACACGGTCGTCCTGGGAACGGTGATCGTGCCGACGATCGCGCTGGTGCTCCTGCTCGCACTCCCGTTCGTCGACGTCGGCAAAGAGCGGCGGCCGTTGCGAAGGCCGGTCGCGATGATCGCGGCAATCCTGACCATCATCACGATGGCCGTGCTGACCTACAAGGGGGCCACGGCCGAGGAGTCGCTGGCGAGCGAGAACCTCGCCGCCGTTCCTGCGTGGGCGGCGAAGCAGGGCTTCGCGGACAATCCGCAGGCCGTGAGAGGAGCGAGAGTCTTTGCGCAGGCGGGGTGCATGACCTGCCACACGTATCTGAACGCGGGCTCCTCGAATCTCGGCGCGCCGGATCTGTCGAATATAGGCAAGTCGTCCAACCGCGGTGTCGACGGCTTCGCCGAGTACGTCGCCGACCCGTCCAAGTTCGGCAACAACGTGATGCCGAAGTTCGGCGGGCCCACCGGCCTCGGCGACGCGAACCTGCACGCACTCGGCGTGTTCCTCCAGTCCTCCGGCACGTGTAAACCGAAGACGGACACGTGCCCGGCAGCAGGCGGGTAGGCATGCGCTTCTTCCTGGGGATCACCGGCGCCTCCGGAGCGCCGTATGCCTCGCGTCTCCTGGATTCGCTGGCCGCGGCGGACTGCGAGGTCGGGCTGTGCGCGTCCGCGGCCGGGATCCAGGTGCTCGCGACCGAGTTGTACGGCGATCCGCGGCTCCCGCGCGACGAGGTGCTTGCGCGTTTCACCGAGCGCGGCGGCGACGCGGTGACGGTGTTCGACCCGCACGACTACTCGGCCCCGTACGCGAGCGGCTCGGCTCCGGTGGACGGCTACGTCGTCTGTCCGTGCTCGATGGCGACCGCAGGGACGATCGCGACCGGGGGCGAGGCGAACCTGATCCACCGCGCCGCGGGCGTGGCGTTGAAGGAGGAGCGCAAGCTCGTGCTCGTGCCGCGGGAGACGCCGCTGTCGACGATCCACCTCGAGAATTTGCTCACGCTCCGGCGGGCGGGGGCGACGATCCTCTTCGCGGCGCCGGGGTTCTACCACGGAGCCGAGAGAGTGGACGACCTCGTCGACTTCGTCGCGGCGCGGGCGCTTTCCCAGCTCGGGCTCGACCAGACCCTCGTCAAGCCGTGGGGCGACGAATGAGTTCGCAGACCGGGACGCTCACGCCCGAGGGCGTGCGCTCGATGTTCGACCGGATCGCGCCCGTGTACGACGCGATGAACCGGCTGATGACGGCCGGGCTCGATCAGCGCTGGCGCCGTGCCGCCGTCAGCGCCGTCGTGCGGCCCGGTGACCGGGTGCTGGACGCGTGCTGCGGGACCGGCGACCTCGCCGTCGCGGCGGCCGCGGCCGGCGGCAGGGTGACGGGCGTCGACTTCTCGCGGCCGATGCTCGACCGCGCGCGACGCAAGGCGCCGGAGCTCGACTGGGTCGAAGGAGACGCGCTGGCGCTTCCGTTCGCGGACAGCACGTTCGACGCCGCGACCGTCGGCTTCGGCGTCCGCAACCTGGCCGACCTCGAGGGGGGACTGCGCGAGCTGCGCCGCGTCCTGCACCCGGGGGGCCGACTCGCGATCCTCGAGATCACGCGGCCGCAGGGAATCCTGGCGCCGTTCTACCGCCTCTGGTTCGACGGCGTGATTCCGGTTGCCGGGAAGGTGCTCCCTGGGGGCTCGGCCTACACGTATCTCCCGGCGAGCGTGCGCAGGTTCCCGGACCCGCAGGGCCTGGCCAGGCTGATGGACGAAGCGGGCTTCGACGACATTCGCTGGCGCCTGTTCGGCGGCGGGATCGTCGCGCTGCACACGGGAGCGGCGAAGTGAGCGCGATCGCAACCGTCCGGGCGGCACCGGGCCTCGACCCGTACCTGCAGCAGCTCGAGGAAAACCTCGCCGAGGCCGTCGCCGCGCGGCAGGGCCTCGTCTCCGAGATCGGGGCGGAGGCGCTCGCCTCAGGCGGCAAGCGCCTTCGGCCGCTCCTCGTCTTCCTGACCGCCGACCCGGATGAGGACCCGATTCCGGCGGGAGTGGCGATCGAGCTCGTCCATATGGCCAGCCTCGTCCACGACGACCTGATCGACGGAGCCGAGCTCCGACGGGGGCGCGCCTCGGTCTGGTCCGCGTACGGCGCCGACGCGGCCCGGGCCGGAGGCGTATACCTCTTCGCGCGGGCCTTCGCAGAGCTGGCAGCGACCCGGGACGGCCGTGCGGTCTCGATCCTGGCCGACGCGGCCGACGCGCTCGTCCGCGGTGAGGTCATGGAGCGCGGACAGCGCCGTCGCCCCGAGACAACGGTCGACGAGTACCTCACGCGTTGCACCCTCAAGACCGCGAAGCTCTTCGAGGCGGCATGCCTGATCGCCAGCGGGCAGCCGCAGCTCGGCGAGTTCGGGCTCGCGCTCGGGATCGCCTTCCAGATCGTGGACGACTGCCTCGACTGCGCCGGGCAGACGGTCGAGACAGGCAAGATCGCAGGCACGGACTTGCGCGAGGGAATTCCCACTCTGCCTCTCCTGCTCGCGGCGCGGGAGGACCCGGTCGTGCGCGCCGCGCTGGCCGGCGGCCCGCTCGACGGCGCGCTGCTACGCGTCGCGGGATCGGGCGCGGTCGAAGAGGCGAGGCAGGTCGCGCGCGCGTACGTCGAACGAGCCCGAGCGTGCCTGGAAGGGCTCGAGACGCGCGAAGAGCTCGATGCGATCGCCGACGCCGTGGTCGAGCGGACCGCGTGATGGCGGTCCTCGACCGCACCGCGACGCTCGATCCGATCCGCGAGAAGGTGGAGGCGGGCGAGCGCCTCGACCTCGAAGACGGCCTGACTCTGATGGAGTCCGACGACATCCTCGCGCTCGGCGAGCTCGCAGATCTCGCGCGGCGCCGGCGCGGCGGAGGCGACGAGGTCTACTTCGTCCAGAACCTGTATCTGAACCAGACGAACGTCTGCCGCGTGAAGTGCAAGTTCTGCGCGTTCGCGGTGACCCAGAAGCAGGACGGCGCGTACACGTACACGGCGGAGCAGCTCGTCGAGGACGCGCTGCGGCAGCGCGAGCTGACCGGCTTCACGGAGATCCACATGGTCGGCGGCGAGAGCCCTCACGTCGACTTCGACTACTACGTCCAGATCGTCCGGCAGCTCCACGAGGCGATGCCGGACGTGCACCTCAAGCTCTTCACCGCGAGCGAGATCCACCACATGTCCAAGCTCGGCGGCCTGACGCACGAGGAAGTCCTGCGTGAGCTGCGCGACGCGGGGCTCGGATCGCTGCCCGGCGGCGGGGCCGAGGTGTTCGCGGATCGCGTGCGCCGTCTCGTCGCGCCCGGGAAGGAGCATCCGGACAACTGGTTCGACGTGCACCGGACCGCGCACCGCCTCGGGATCCCGACCCACTGCACGATGCTCTACGGGCACGTCGAGACGTACGCCGAGCGCGTCGACCACCTG
>Ga0070684_100001823_pt1 | contig 15602 bp, 15 predicted proteins | sample KBSC723LmetaG_FD_65653 | JGI IMG/M metagenome (GOLD analysis project Ga0070684, IMG submission 65653) | Corn rhizosphere microbial communities from Kellogg Biological Station, Michigan, USA - KBS C7.2-3L metaG | ecosystem: Host-associated > Plants > Roots > Rhizosphere ...
CCCGCTCGTCATTTGTCATTCCGTTCGGTCTTCCCATCACCACATTCTCTCGTACTGTTAATTCATAGGTAGCATAATCCTGGAATAATACGCCAATGCGGTTGCGGAGGTCTTTTGGATCCATATCTTTTACATCAATGCCCCCAACTTTTATAGCTCCTTCCTGTACATCATAAAACCGCAATAACAATTTAACCAGCGTTGATTTACCGGCGCCATTTTCACCTACCAACGCCATCAGTTCCCCTTTTCGTATTTTAAGATTCAATCCAATGAGAGCAGGCTCGGTTCCGCCAGGGTAACTAAAGGTGATATTATCAAAGTCTATTCCTTCGATCGCTATGTCAGGTATTACCTCGGGTTTTGACGGAACCGGGACTAATTGTTCGACATGGAGAAACGAAAAATAATCATCGAGAAAAGTCGTGTGTTGATCAACAGCAACAAAAGTGCTTGAAATATTTCCAAGTGTTCCTGCTACGGAAGTAAATGCGCCGATTACTAACACCACAGCACCGGGATTAATGTTACGCAGGACGATGCCACGGTAGGCCACAAATACATAGGCCAGAGCCAGAATAGTTCCCGTTACAAACCCACTCAACAAGGATATCCGGCTTCCCATTCGAAATATTTTCTGTCTCTGTTTGAAAAGGTCTTCCGATAATTTTCCATACCTGCCTAATAAATAATCGGCAACTAAATAAGCTCTTACTTCTTTTGTGTTTTTTGGCTGTACCAGCAGATCACCCAAATATTGCCGCTCCCTTTCTTCAGGAGTTTCTTTATAAAAATATTTATAGAGTTTTGTCGTGGTACGACTCTCCAATGCCAAAGAAAGAAAAGCAGCACCCAAGGCGAGTATCACCAAAACATAATGCAAACTGGCCAGCAATCCTGCCATCAAGATAATTGACACAATATTTCCTGAAAGACCGAGGATTGACCACGTAAGATCACCGGGTCGCCAGTTGACATCACGTTTAGCTCTTGCCAAACGGTCGTGCCAGTCAGAATTATCAAAGTGTCCAAGATCAACTTGGGAAGCTTTTTCCAGCAAACGTCGCTCTGCCTCCAGCTCCACTCGTCGAACATACAGGTTTCGTCCGAAGCCCATGTAAGCGCCCACTGCACGTTGTACCACAAATGTGAGCCATAAGCCGATCACGATATAAAGAACATCTTTGAATTCCATGGTGTGCAAATGAGCTTCGGCAATTTTATTAACAAGGACAGAACCGAGGTAAACGGCAATGGGAGGCATGATGGCATTGAACATGCCAAGCAGTGAATAACGAATAAGCAAACGCGGCGAGGCTGCCCATGCAAGCGTCATTGCATGACCCAGGTTTTTTCTTACCCGCTTCAGGCGACTGGTTTTAATCGCGACCGGCTCTTCCATTTCTACAAGTTACGAAGAGATGAAGGAAAGAACTTGTCTGCCGGCGGGCAGGTATAGAAGTTCGAATACAGACGTTAGAATTTTTGAGTTCGCTTATTACTTATTGCTAAACTCCAAACTGCTGAAGATGATGATCAATATGCTTATACATTGCTTTGCTCCATTGTTGGCTGGTCATCTTGCCAAAGAATGGATGAATTTCATTCTTAATGTTTTCCTGTTTAAAATTATTGATCATGGCGATCACACTTTGTTTTTCTTTTTCAAAATCTTTCTCATGGCCCGTCATTATAAAAGAAGGATCTGTAGGCGAATTACGTTTGAAGGGTTTTTCACTATACATACCTGCCTTTACAAGAGGTCCGACAATCTTTCCTAATAGTGTCCTGGGAAGAGTATAAACGCCCAACGCGCTACCTATTGGCATTTGCAGATGAGCCAGCATTTGCGCAACATTCATTTTGCCCCACTGCGGCTGCGATTGGGACGTGAGCCTGTTGACCCGGTCAAGAATTTCTTTCTTAACGCCAGGATCAAATAGATCTTTAATTTCCATCACTGCAAGGTTTGAATGAACAATAAAAGTTCAACACAAAAGTAGGTTTGCCAATATAAAGAAAATATACAGAATGGTCTCTGCCTATAAGAGTTCAATTCGCCTCATAATAAGGAACTTCATCACGCGATGTTGATTCCTGTTGATTCCAGTAAGCTAGAGTAACGACGTGACCATCTTTTGTGCGGAGTAATCTTCCGAAGATCGCATTGGTTGGATTGAAGGTTACATTGGTTACCCCTAAAGTAAATGTTTCGGGAGGCGGGGATGCTGCCTGCGCTTCTGCAGTTGGCTGAGTGGTCTCTGCAGATTCCTGCGGCTTGGGAGCCGCCGCGGGAGCGGGTTTCGGAGGAGGGGAGGCAACGACGACAACGGTGTATTTGTTGAACTCAAGCAATTCTTTTAAAAACGCCACTCTTTCAGCCGATGCATTTTTTTCTACGATAGCGCATTTCACACCGTTCAAATCTTCAAATTCGTGGTTTCTATTGATTGCCATTTTCCAAAATAAAAAGTAAAAAGTCAAAAATCAAAATGCTGGCTTGTTGCTGTGGTGTTATTTTTTAATTTTTCGCAAAGGAATACACGTTGTATATTTTGAAATTATTACAATCTGGGATTTGCCAGTTTGATCGGTTTATCAAAAGAATTTACACCCCGGGTTCTTAATTTCCTGCGAAACACTTTATCCCCTGCGGATACATACAATATATTAAAGTCTGCGCCGCCAAAACAAACATTCGAAGCTTGTCCATTTGATGGAGGAACTGGAAGTATGGCTTCAACTCTGCCCAATTGATCAAGTATCTGGACTCCCAGGCGTGAAGCCACAAACATCCTTCCTGCTGTATCGCATCTTATGCCATCAGGCCATGCATTGTCTTCTGCATCGGGCGAATGCAACCATCCATAGCGTTGTTTGTAACCAAGTGTTCCGTCTTTCTGTATTTTATAGATCCAGACCCAATGAGTAGCGGATTCAGTGACATACAATTGAGATTGGTCGGGTGAAAGCGTAATGCCGTTCGGGAATTTTATTCCTTCATCTACTATAATTTTTTCACCGGTAGGTCGAATGAGATATAATTTACCAGGTCTTGTTGCTCCATCGGGCGATGTTACGTAGATATTTCCATTGTTCCCAATAACAAGATCATTACCGGAAATACTGTCTGCGACGATGGTTTCTTTTTCTTTTGAATCGTAACTTAAAATTTGTTTTGTTCCTCCCGCAACAGTATATCTTTTTCCGTCAGGTCCGAAATAAGTACCACTTGCTCGTTTTGCATCCACATTCAGTGTCATCAATTTCTTATCTCTATCAACCTTATAAGTTTTGGATGTAGGAATGTCCTGGTAAAATACTTCCCCGGTTTTATTTGCGGTCGTTCCTTCTGTAAACTGGTAACCTTGTCCAACCAATTCCCAATCCTCGCCTGGAATCAAAAGATTGCTCAGGTAATCATTCTTAGAACTTCCCTTTACCACCGGCGTTGGCCAGTCTTTCCATAGCCAGCGCATCGCTTGTGGGAAAATAGCAGTGCCATGGTTACCATTGTGAGCACCTTCACCCCAAACGTGATTAACTTCATATCCCGCAAAAATCAACGAACGCTCCATCGTTTCATTGGCTTTCCACCAATCACCTGCATAAATATTCAGATCATTGCTGCCGTCTTGTAAAAAAACACGAATAGGCTTAGGCTCGTATTTGCGAATAAGTATAGGATAGCGATCACCGCCCCGTAATCCAACATAAGTACCGATAGCGCTGAACACTCTTGAAAATTCCTCCGGGTGTTCCCATGCCACGGTAAAAGCACAGATCGCCCCGCTACTTGATCCTCCAATAGCACGGTCATTCCCGCTTTTTGATAAATGTATTTCACGTCCGTCGCTCGTTTTTTGTTTTTCAACTTCGGGCAAAATTTCGGTGAGAATAAAACGGCAGTAAGCATCACCCAAACCATCATATTCAAAACTCCTGTTGTATCGATCCAAGGCATTGGATCCACTATCAGCTAAAACTTTTCCTGGAGTTACAAATACTCCGATTGTTATGGGCATTTCTTTTTTGTCGATGAGGTTGTCAAATACATTCGGCGCCTTCCATTGAATGCCATCCTGGTTAACATATACGCAAGCCGGTTTTGCCGGATCATATTGTGCGGGTACATAGACCCAGCAATCCCTTGATGTTCCCGGAAAAATTTTTGATTGATTAAATTTCAATTTTATGATCTCACCTCTTGGTACCCCTGGCTTTAGCATACTGGCTGAATCTTCGGGATAATTTTCCTGTGGCTGCTGTGCAAAAAGCATAGATGACAAAAGAAGTGCGGCAATGAAAAAGATTTTTTTCATTTTTACTTTTGGCTTTAATTTTTACTTAAGCAAAGAATGAATATAGTTATACGCGCCACTGGCGATGCCTGTAATTAAGATCCCTCCCACACAAATGCCCATTGCAATTTTTGGCTGCCAGTGAGTTTTAATTTTTTCTATGGGATGTTCATTTGCATCCATGAACATAAACTTTATCACTTTGAGATAATAGTATAATGAAACGACCATATTCAATGCGGCAATCACGATCAGTGAATAGTTCCCTTTACCAGCACCGGCAAAAAGCAAAAAGAATTTTCCGAAAAAACCGGCCATCGGGGGAATACCTGCCAATGAAAATAAAGATATCGCGAATACCCAGCTCAATACCTTATTGGTCTTGTAAAATCCCTTATAGTCATTCATATCTTCCTTTCCTGTTATCGCACTTACCAGGGATATAACTCCAAATGCGCCGAGATTAGAGAAGATATAAATGAGGATAAAAAAGATCACAGACGAACTTCCTTCTACTGATTGCGAGCTAAACCCCACCAGGATAAAACCAATTTGGGCGATTGAGGAGAACGCCAGAAAGCGTTTCATATTCTGTTGTCGCAATGCAAATAGATTTCCAATGATCATTGTTGCCACAGAGATGAGAAAGATCATGTTGTACCATCTTTCAGCAAGGGGAGTAAAAACATTATAAAAAACGGAAACCATTACAAACAGTATTGCACCCTTTGAGATTACTGACAGATAAGAAGTGACAGCGACCGGGGAGCCTTCATATACATCGGCTGTCCATAAATGAAAAGGAACAGCAGATATTTTAAATGCAAAGCCGGCAAGCAAAAGGATGAATGAAAAGACTTGTAACGGATTTCCCGTTAGGTGAGTTTTGAGCCCGATATAATTTAATGTTCCAGTGGTGCCATACAACATTGAAATACCAAACAACAAAAGACCTGAGGAGAACGCAGATGACATGATCATTTTGAATGCAGCCTCAGATGAACGGCGCCTATCAAGATCAAAATTGGAAAGAGCAGCAAGAGGGATGGTTGAAAGCTCAAGCCCCAGGTAGAACATTAATAGATTATTGCTGGAGATCATAAAGAACATTCCCAAAAGTGTTGACAATAACAGCATGTAAAACTCGGGAACATGTTTGTGATTTTTTAGCCAGTCGTAGGACTGCAGCGAAATAATAAGGGTGCCCAGGTTTAAAAGGTTCTTTTCGAATGTTATTAGTTCACTGGTATAAAACATGTCGCCAAATAAAACTCCTTTCGGGATATAAAAGAAACCGGCAGCGAGATTGATGAATAAAAGGAAATTGATGAAGTTAAGCAGACCTTCGTTTTTCCATTCTTCGTTTGATAATTTCAGAAAAAGGAGAATGAAGATGATGATAGTCACCAGCAGCTCGGCATTCATCAAGTATAAAAAATCATTCAACATGAGGTGGAGGAAGGTTATTTTATGATAGCGGATATTTTATTAATTATCGTTTCAGTTGCGGGTGTTACCAGGTCATTTAACCAAAATGGCGCAATACCTATTGCCACAATTCCGATGACCAGCAAAGCGGCGGCCCATTTCTCATTCCATTTTGCGTCTGTGAGCAATGAATAGTCATTGGATGCCAAAGGACCCATAATAGCCTTTCCAACCGCCCTTAAAATATATACCGCTGTCACAACAATTGAAGCACAGGCGATGATCGTGGCAATGCGATAAAAATTATCTGCCCGCGACCAACCTCCCATAAACACAGTTACTTCTGCCACAAAACCGCTGAAGCCGGGTAATCCCAGTGAGCAAAGTCCTGCAATGACAAACACCGTAGAGATGAATGGCATTATCTTTAACAACCCCCCCAATTGCGAAAGTTGTCTTGTATGTGTCCGGTCATAGATCATTCCAATACCGGCAAAGAAAAGAGCTGTCATCAATCCATGCGATACCATTTGCATCACGGCACCGGTGATCGCTGTTTTTGTCAGCATTCCAATGCCGAGCAAGACAAATCCGCAATGACTTACTGAAGAATATGCGTTGATATATTTCAGATCAGTTTGCATCATGGTAGCGAAGGCGCCATATAAAATAGCGATAGATGCAAGCACAATGATGATCCAGGAATATTGATGCGCGGCATCGGGCATTAAATATGTGGCAACACGCAAACAACCATAACCGCCAAGTTTCATTGAGATGCCTGCAAGAAACATAGAAGCTGCCGTGGGGGCAGACGAGTGACCATCAGGCACCCAGGTATGAAATGGAAACAGTGCACCAAAAATTCCAAAGCCGACAAAAGCAAATGGGAAGAAAAGTTTTTGAGCAGGTAAAGGAATATTCATTTGTGCAATCTGCAAAATATCAAATGTATGCTGGCCATTGCCGGCATTGGTATTCAGATATAAACCGATCAATCCAACAAACACCAATGCAGAGCCCGCCATCAGCATCAACGCGAGCTTCATAGCACTGTATTCTTTTTTGCCACTGCCCCAGATGCCGATCAGTAAAAATTTTGGAATGACAGCTATTTCGAGGAAAAAAAATAGGGTGAAAAGATCAATAGAAATGAAAAAGCCATAAGCACCTACACTAAGCAACAGCAGAAGGAAGAAAAATTCCTTGTTGAGTTGTCCAATATTCCATGAAACCAACACTCCAGCGAGCACGACAAACGCTGTAAGCAGGATCATAGCTATTGAAATTCCGTCAACACCAACATGATAATTGATATGAAGTGGGGCGTACCAGGTGTAATTATCTTCAAAAAGCATGGGAGCCGAATCGCCCATTGCTCTTTCATTCCAGTAAAAATACAAAAGAGCGAATGCCAGGAGCAATTGCAATGTGGAACTGATCAAAGAAATGATCCGCACCGATTTTGTTCCCTTTAAGAGAATGATCATAATAGCGGTGACAAGGGGTAATATGGCCAGTAATGACAGGTTCATTTATGATTTCCTCTATTTGAGCACGTACAAAAACAAAATTACCAATACGACGATCCCTCCAAAAAAATATAATGCATAACTCTGTACTTTGCCTGATTGAACTCCTTTTACTAAGACAGATATTCTTCCCGTTGTCCATGCGATGCCATTCATTGTGCCATCGACAATATTTTTGTCGATCCAGGCAGCTGGCCTGCCGACAATATTAAAAATGATCTTTTTTGTAACAAACAAATAGATCTCATCAATATAAAATTTCCTGTGGGCCGTTTCATATAATCCACCGAGGGAAGCAGCAAGTTTCTGAGGTCGGTCTGATTGCTTGAAATAGAGACTATACGCTATCAAAATCCCTACCAGGGCTATTGCTACCGGCATGGTCGAAAACGTAAGGTGCATTTCACTCACAAATCCTTTTCCATCGGATGAAATGAAATTTGAAAAAGGAATGAACCCAACCAGTATTGTTCCGATTGCCAGAATGATCAGGGGGATTTTCATACTCATTGTTCCTTCTGAATGATGAGTAATGCCGCGATAGCCATCGGGAGATGAGTGGTGAGGTTTACTCCAGAAAATTGAAAAATATAAACGGAACATATAATAGGCGGTAATGCCCGAGGTTATTAAACCAATGTAATAGATCGGAGGATTATGTTGCCACGCCGCAAACAGAATTTCTTCTTTGCTGAAAAACCCCGCAAACGGAGGAATCCCCGCAATAGCCAGGCATGCAATAAAGAAGGCAATATTTGTTATAGGCATCAATTTTCTTAATCCTCCCATATCCTTCATTTCATTACTGCGTACAAGATGAATGACTGCTCCTGCACAGAGAAACAATAATGATTTGAAAAACGCGTGAGTAAATAAATGGAACATCGATGCGGTATAGCCTAAACCGTTTTCCCCGCCATAACCTGAAACTCCAAGAGCAAACATCATATACCCGATCTGCGACATCGTAGAGTATGCCAGCACCCGTTTAATGTCGGTTTGAGTGCACGCAATAAGAGCCGCAAGAAATGCAGATGTGGCTCCCACCCATGTTACCACTTGCAAAGACGCTTCATTGATATGAAACAACGGGAACAACCGGGCAACAAGGTACACGCCCGCAACGACCATCGTAGCAGCATGGATCAATGCTGAAACCGGCGTGGGGCCCTCCATTGCATCCGGCAACCAGATGTGCAGCGGGAACATCGCGCTTTTTCCTGCTCCACCAATGAAGACCAATGTGAGTGCCCATGTCAGCAGCGATATTCCAAGAAACGATGTTGATGCGATGGCCAGCAATTGAGGTGAGCTTCTATCGGTCAAACGTTGAATGAGCGTACTGAAATCAAGTGTTCCGGATTGAAAACCCAATATCAATATCCCGATGAGAAATCCAAGATCAGCAAAGCGTGTAACGATGAATGCCTTTTTTGAAGCGGCGACTGCCGCCGGCCGCTCATAATAAAAACCGATCAGTAAATAAGACGATACGCCCACTAATTCCCAAAAAATATAGATCTGGAAAATATTTGAGGCAACTACTAATCCCAACATGGAAAAGGTGAACAACGAAAGAAAAGCATAATAAGTAGCAAATCTTTCTTCTCCTTTCATGTAGCCCAAACTAAAAATGTGCACCATTAGCGAAACAAAACTTACAACCACAAGCATCATCACCGAGATGGGATCTAGAACAAATCCCATATCGATGGATAACGAATCGGAAAAACTTAGCCAGGTATATTTTATTGGAATTAACGTTTGATAGGTGTCACCCACTTTACCATCGATGAAAAAATAATGATAGGCTGCATAGAGAGACAATACAGTTGAAGCGAGGAGGAGGAGGCAGCCAAAAACACCCGATGAATTTTTAAAGTATTTTTTTCCGAATAACCCCAAAATCACAAAGCCTGCAAGAGGCAGCAGGGGGATCAACGCTATGTAGGATGAATAATTCATAAAAATGGATAATGGAAAATGGAAAATTGGAAGCGGAGTTTCATTAAGTAATTTTTAATTTTCAATCTTTCATCTACCATTTCATTTCACTGGCTTTTTCAACATCAATCGACCGGTGACTTCTGTAAAGATTGATGATGATAGCAATGGCTACTGCCGCCTCCGCTGCTGCGATCGTGATGATAAAAATGGCAAAGAAAATTCCATCCAGCTTTTCAGGATACAGGTATTTATTGAACACGACAAAATTGATATTTACGCTATTGAGGATAAGTTCAATAGCCATCAGCATAGTGATCATGTTGCGGCGTGTGAACAATCCGTACATCCCGATAAAAAATAAGGCTGTGCTTACAAATAAGATATTTGAGATAGGTACATCACTCATGTCCCTGTAATTTCATTTATTGTTATTTCTACGTCGGAGGATTCTTTTATTGCTTCCAATTCTTCTTCTTTTGCTTTCCCATTTGTTGCAGAGCGCGGTGATTTCATCGCGATCACGATACACCCGATCATGGCGGCTAACAATAACATACTCACAACTTCAAAAGGAAGGGCATAGCCACCTGCCTTTGTGCCCAGCATCTGTGAGCCAATTTTTGAGACGGACAAGTCAAAGTTTTTTATCGATGGTTGGAAATTATATCTCCAAATCTGCAAAAAGGTGAGCCCAAAACCAAATAACACGGCCAACAGGGAGGCAATAATTCGTTTCAACGGTTGTTTTGGCATTTCACTTCCTGATTGCTGTGTGAGGAAAATAGAAAAAATGATAAGCACAACGATCCCGCCCACATACACAATTATCTGCACAGCTGCAATGAATTCAACCTCCAACCAAAAATATAGTGCGCCAACGCCAATGAGCGAGAAAAGCAGCCAGATTGCCGAACGAAAGATCTTTCTTGTCGTCATGGCAAGTGTCCCAGCTCCTAAAATGAAAGCAGAGATGATATAGAATATGATGGCGGATGCACTCATTTTTAAAAAAATTCCAAATGACAATAAACAAACTTCAAATAAATCAAAAATTAAAAATGAAAAGCAAAATTGTCACTGAGTTCTGAAGATTTTTTCTTTTGACCTTTTGATTTCTAACTTTTATTTGGTTCTTGTGATTTGTTTTTTTTGATTTCCTTATTCAACCCCTTCACGGATCTTCGATCCGGGTTTATTCAAAACTTTCGTCAGTTTACTTCTGTCGAACACACTGTGTTCAAATGTCTGGTCCATTTTAATCGCACTGGTAGGGCAGGCTTCGATACACAAATTGCACATGGTACATAATTCCAAGTGATAAACAAAAGTATCCAATGCTTTTTTCTTTTTCCCTTCCGGTGTAATGTCAAACTTAGTGATGATCTTGATTGTTCCGTTTGGACACGCCAACTCACAGGCCGTGCACCCGGTGCAGGCATGCTCATTGTTTTCATCATGCAGCATCACCACTTCACCCCGAAAACGTTCCGGTAACACCAACTCTTCACGATTGTCGGGGTACTGTTGGGTTATCTTTTCTTTTTTATGATGCAAGGCATAATAGCCGGTTAAACCCATGCCTTTCAGCGAGGATCTCACTGCTCCAAAAACGTCTTTTATATAATCTTTTAAAAATGCCATTTTAAAATTGCAATGACTGTTACCAACAATAAATTAAACATACTGATCGGCAACAAATATTTCCATTCAAGATTTAAGAGTTGATCAATCCGTAATCTCGGGAATGTCCACCGGAACCACATGATAATAAAAATCAGGAAAAAGGTCTTTCCAAAAAACCAAATGGACGATGGGATATAATCCATTACTTCGTTGAACTTGTTGGCCGTTCCGAAATGAAGTGGCATCCATCCTCCCAAAAATAGCGTTGCCCCGATGGCACAAACAATAAACACATTTACATATTCAGCCAAAAAAAACAAGGCGAATTTCATTCCTGAATACTCAGTATGAAAGCCTGCTGTTAATTCTGATTCCGCTTCGGCAAGATCAAAAGGTGCACGGTTTGTTTCCGCGGTCACGGCAATAATAAAAATAACAAAGGCAATGATGGCCGGGACGTGACCCTTGAATATCCACCAACCATTTTCCTGGGAATTGATAATGTCCGAGATTTTTAAACTACCAGTTAGAACAACAATTGCCAGAATAGAAAGTCCTGCCGATAATTCATAGCTTACAATTTGTGCGCCACTTCGCATAGCACCCAACAATGAATATTTATTGTTACTGGCCCAACCCGCCATTAAAATGCCGATGACAGAAACGGACGAAACAGCCGTGATAAATAATACGCCAATATTTATATCCCAGATCTGGAAATTTTTTGCAAACATTATCGGTGCAAGGACTACCATGGATACGATCATTACTATAAATGGGGCCAGGTTGAAAAGGAACCTGTCAACATTGTTGGGAGTCATTCCTTCTTTTACGATCAGCTTCAACGTATCTGCGACAGTTTGAAACATGCCTCCCGGGCCAACACGGTTCGGACCAAGGCGTATCTGCATCCATGCCGAAACTTTTCTTTCCATCAATATAAGGACTAACCCGAGAATGGCAAACAATCCAATTATACAAATTGCGATGATCAGGAATTCGAGCAGCATAGCTGTCGTAGGATTGAACGTGTCGTACAACCAGGTGTCAATCGAATGCGATATGTTTTCGAAACTCCACATTCTTATTTTGAAATTTTGGAATTGGGGAATTTCGAAATTTCAATTTCCCAATTCTTAATTGCATTTTCTCCCATCCTACCTGTCAATATCCGGTATCACCAAATCCAATGTTCCCATCATTGCGATCAGGTCTCCGATCTTTCCTCCTCTTGCCATGTGATCCAGGGCACAGAGGTTTGAGAAACCCGGTGATCGAAACTTGATCCTGTACGGTGTTGTTCCACCTTCGCTCACTATATAAACTCCAAATTCTCCACGTGCTGTTTCTATTCTTGAATAAAATTCTCCTTTCGGCAATTTCAATACGGCTTTTGTTTTTGCCTGGAAATCTCCATCCGGAATATTGTCGATCAATTGCTCAACGATTGACAATGACTGGCGCATTTCTTTCATTCGTACTATATACCTGGCAAAACTGTCGCCGCCAGTTTCGATGATCTCATCAAACTTAACTTTATTATATACTTCGTATGGATATAATTTCCTGATGTCACACTGAACACCACTTCCTCTCGCCGAGGGTCCTGTCATTCCATAAGAGATGGCGTCTTCCTTTGAAATATACCCAACACGTTTCATACGATTTTGGAATATCACATTTCCCGTGACCAGTTCATCGTATTCATCGATCTTATTTTTGAAATGAGTTATAAATTCTTTTACTTTTCGCTGAAAATTCGGATGAATGTCCACCATCACTCCGCCCGGAACCATATAATTCATTGTCAACCGGGCGCCACAGGTTTCTTCCATGATATCGTTGATCATCTCTCTTTCCCGAAACGCATGAAAGAAAGGGGTCAGTGCACCCACATCCATGGTCATCGCGCCCCACCAAAGCTGGTGCGAAGCAAGTCTCGTCAACTCATCCATCAAAACGCGAATCACCTGCGCTCGTGGCGGCACTTCAATTTGCAAACCTTTTTCTACACACATCGCACAACCGTGATTATTTATGTGCGATGACAAATAATCCATTCGACTCGTCACATAGATAAATTGGCGGTAACTCAGGCTCTCGCACATTTTTTCAATAGAGCGGTGAATATAACCCAGGTGAGGGTCAACTTTTTTGATCGTTTCTCCATTGAGCGTAATGATCAAATGCAACACACCATGTGTTGCCGGGTGTTGTGGCCCCACATTGATTACCAGATCGCCGTCCACATCCGGCGCTGTAGTTAGCGAATTATCACTTACTATTTGAGTTTCTCTATACAAGTGAATTTTTATTTATGTAACCTGCTTCGGTAATTCCATTTGGCTCCTCTTGCCTGCCTGCCGGTAGGCAAGGCGTCACACACTTGTGCCGGTCTGTTCAAGTTTTAACAACCTCACCCTAGGCTCCCTGTATCAGACAGGGTCTTTAAAGTTTGATCATGTTCACCGGGTCCTCAAAATCTTTTCTCAACGGATTTTTTCCCTCCCACCCGTCGGGCAATATCAATAATCTCAGGTCAGGGTGATTTAAAAAATTCACGCCGAACAATTCATAAACTTCTCTTTCATGAAAATCCGCCGTTCTCCAAATATGCGAAACTGACTCTATATGCGGTTGAGTTCGATCCAATTTCGATTTGATCACTGCGGTATGCCGGTATTGTGTGGAGTCAAGATGGTACACCATCGTGAGATGCGTCTTCCAATCAACACAAGTCAGGCAAAACAGGTAGTCAAAATTTAATTCGGCATGATTTCGCAATGAATTTGCAAAGTAGAGCCAGTCTTTATGATCTATATTCACATTTAACCATTGCCCACCTTCTTCATATGTGGCAGAAGGCAACAGTTCCGATAATTTTACTTTTAGCTCTTCGTTTGTCACGTTCCTGGTTGTTAATTACTATGTACTGGTTATTTTCTCGTAGCTAAACCGCAACATGAACCTGTCTGCCATGCAGGCAAGCAACTACACTTCAGATTTACTTTCGTTTTTGATCTGCTCTCTTGTCAATCCCATTTTTATTTTCCGTTGCAAAGTGATCAATGCGTGTAACAGTGCTTCCGGCCTTGGCGGGCACCCCGCAATGTATACATCAACAGGTATTACATGATCGGCTCCCTTCACAACGGAATAAGTATTGTAAAAAAATGGTCCACCACTCGTGGCGCATGCACCCATTGCAATCACATATTTTGGGTCAGCCATTTGATCATACAGTCTTTTCAGAACAGGAGCCATTTTATTGACGATTGTTCCAGCGATAATGATTACATCAGCCTGCCGTGGCGTCGCCCTTGCTACTTCGAATCCAAATCTTGACCAATCATATTTTGCTGATGCCGTACTCATCATCTCAATAGCGCAGCAACTTGTTCCAAAAACGAGCGGCCATAATGAATTTGACCTGGCCCAATTGATGACATCGTCAATTGCCGTGACTAATATTCCGCCTGAAGGAGCGGGATGAACTTCACCAGGAAACGGATCATTGGGTATGTCGGGCTTCACATCCATTTAAGGGCTCCTTTTTTATGAGCGTATAAAAATCCCATAAAGAGTATGAAAAAGAAAATGACAATTTCGATCAGGGCCAGCCATCCTACTTGCTTGACTACAACCGCCCATGGGAATAGGAAAATAAGCTCTACGTCGAAGATCAAAAAGATAAGAGCAAATAAATAATACCCCACATTGAATTGTATCCAACTTGGACCTTGGGTCGGGATGCCGCATTCATAGGGTTCGCCTTTTTGCTTATTGGTTGTAGCTTTTAGGACAAATTTTGAGATCAAAATGGCAATTCCTGAAAAGGCTACGGCTGCGATCGCTAATAGGATGAGTGAAGAGGGACCCATAGAGAAATTGATTTTTACGAATTTAACGATAAAGACGCAAGGAACAAGTCCGGATAACTATCGGGACACGACACACGTGTCGCCGGAAACCGTCAGCCATATAATTCCTGGTGAATCGATTTTCGGTCATAACCCATTTCAACGATTCTTTTTTTTGCCTCATCGATCATATTTTTCCAACCGCAAAGCATAAAGTAGGCAGGCTGCCTGTCTTTGGCAAATTCTTCATATATGTCATGCACATAACCGGTTCTTCCTTCCCATTCTTCCCTTGATAACGTTGGTATATAATGAAAATTTTCAATCATAGTTGATAAATCCCGCATTTCATCATGATATAACAAATTTGCCTTCGTCCTGGTTCCAAAAATCAAGTAGATCTTTTGATGCGGAACATTATCTTCGGTGATATAATGCAGCATACTTCTAAACGGAGCTATACCCGTGCCGGTGCAGATAAGAAAGAGATCTTTTTCAATGGGATCGGGCAGGACAAAAACCCCCTGCGGGCCCCGAAGTGTTAATTCACTTCCCACCCTTACCTCATCAAATAGATATTTTGTGCCAAGGCCGCCTTCCATTAAAACAATGACTAATTCAAACTCATTGGTTCCATTTGGCCAGGAAGAAATGGAATAGCTACGCCAGCGCTTATTCGGTTTTTCATGAATGGGAAGGTCGAGCGTTACGAATTGGCCCGCTTCGAAATCGAAGGTTTGCAATTCAGGAACTTCTACCCAGAACCTCTTTGTGTTATACGTTTCGTCCTGAATTCGTGTTACTACGCCCTTTCTCCAGGGTGGTACAGGCATTATTATAAAATTTTTGGTAAAGTAAATCAGGGAAGGATAATCTCCAAATTCAATATGGCATGGTCATTGAATTTTTTA
>Ga0070684_100001826_pt1 | contig 15594 bp, 12 predicted proteins | sample KBSC723LmetaG_FD_65653 | JGI IMG/M metagenome (GOLD analysis project Ga0070684, IMG submission 65653) | Corn rhizosphere microbial communities from Kellogg Biological Station, Michigan, USA - KBS C7.2-3L metaG | ecosystem: Host-associated > Plants > Roots > Rhizosphere ...
CGTGCGCGCCGAGGAACCGGATCGCGAGCTTGGTGCCGATCTCCTTGCCGGCCGACGTCGAGAGCGCGAAGACGGCGTCCGGGGATTCGATCGGATAGACGATGTGCGCGTCGACGTAGCCCTGGTCGACGACGATGTGGGTATCGGGCTCGAGCGGCGCGGCGACGTGCGCCGCCGCGTGCTCGTAGGTGTCGAACGAGCGGTCCGACGGCAGCGCGAGGCGCCCGCTCGCGGCGCTCGCCTGCAGCGGCTTGCCGTCCGCGGTGACGACCATGCCGTACTGCAACGCGGCGAGCGCGCGCTGCATGGCCTCGCCCGAGTGCTCGGTGTCGACCTCGATGTTGCGCACCGGGAAGCGGACCGCCTTGAACAGGTAGAGCGGTGCGCGGATGACGAGGTGCGCCTCCTTCCCTTCGACCTTGAAGAAGGCGCTGACCAGCGCTTCGAGCGTGAACTCGTGCGCCCACGCGGCGCCCGCGGCGACGAGCGCCGCCGCGAGCGCGAACGCGCGCGTCAGTTGCAGCGGCCTTGCAGACCGCGGCACGGGACGAACTTCTGGATCCGGCGGCCGTTGATCGTCTCGCCGGTGTAGAGGTTGCCCTTCGAGTCACGCGCGACCGTGTGCAGGAACGTGAACTGTCCTGCCTGCCGGCCCGGCTGCCCGAACTTGTCGAGGATCGTGCCGACGACGCGGTCCATCTGCAGCATCTGCTCGTTGCCGCCGTCGGCCTCGTACATGATCGACTGACCGGGGTCGGTCGAGAAGTCGAGGTCCCACGCCGAGCCGGCGGTGTTGAGCGGTGCCTCGCCGTGCGGACCCGGCGTCGCGCCGGTGCCTGGAATGACCGGAATGACCTTCACGAGCTGGCCGAGCTTCGTGAACACCTGGATGCGGTCGTCCTGGCGGTCGCAGACGTAGACCATGAAGTCATTGCCGATCACGACACAGTGCGGGTGCCCGCCGTCGCCGGCACCGAACTTGTCGGGGAAGTCCAGGACGACGTTGTTCACCGTGCCCGCGACCCCGCCCCATTGGCGCAGGTAGTTGCCCTGCGCGTCGAAGACCACGACGCGGTGGTTGCCGTAGCCGTCGGCGATGTAGATGCTGCCGCGCTGACCGGTCACCGGATCCGGGTTGGGATCGATGTACATGTCGGCCGGCTGGTTGAGCAGCGTGTGGCTCTGGTTCGCGTTCGGGTTGGCGCCCGAGTTGCCGCACGTGTTCGCCGGCGGGTTGTCGCACACGCCGCGGGTGCCGATCTGCAGCAGCAGCACCCCGGCCTTGGTGTACTTCTGGACGATGCCGTCGCCGTTGCCGGCGATCCAGATGTTGTCCTGGTAGTCGATGAAGCAGCCGTGGATGCCGTTCGGCAGCACGTTGCGGTCGCCCCAGCCAGCGATCGTGTTGCCGGCCGGATCGAAGCCCATCACCGGCGGCGCCGCGACGCCCTTGACATCCTCGGGCGAGATCAGGTTGCCGCGGGTGACGATGTAGACGTTGTCCTGCGAGTCGACGCAGGTGCCTGCGACCTCGCCGGGAATCCACGTCCGCGGCCGACCGGTCACCGGATCTGGCGTCGACGGGAACGGCTTGGGCCAGTTGCCGTCGACTTGGTACTTGGTCACCCTCGGTCCGCCCCTCTGGGCCTCGCTCTGGTCGGACCAGAGCAGCAGGCCGGCGGTCGCCGCCGTCACCGCGGCCGCGGCGACGACGGAAGCAAGTCGTAGCGTTCGCATGAGATCGTCTCCTTCGTTCGTCTCTTTGTCTTCTTTCGCTGCGACGACCCGGAGCCGTCGCACGAGAGCGCCACGGCGACCGCGGAGAACGGAACGGCGCGCCACGCCGCTCCTCCCGTGCCCACCGTGCGAACGATCCTAGGAGTGCGCGCGTCGCATGTAAACGCGCCAGGCGAGTAGTGCGCCTCAGGATTGCGAGCATGCCGTTGGGCACGCCTCGTGCCAAGCGGCGACCTCGGCGCGCAACGCGCCTTCGTCCTTGTCGCGATAGCGCGGCGAGAAGTGGAACGGCACCACTTTCTTCGCGCGCACGCGGCGCGCAATCTCGCCTGCCTGCCGCGCCGTGAGGTGGTTCTTGCGCAGCGCCTGGTCGCGGTCGCGGTCGAGAAAGACCGCCTCGATGTGCAGCACGTCGACGCCGTCGAGCAGGCGCGCGAGCCGCTCGACGTTGTCGGGTGTGAAGCGAAGGTCGGTGACGTAGCCGATCCGACGCCCGGGGATCGTGTCGAGAACGAGCGGGCGCAGCTCGCCGACGCTGCGCCGCTCGGCGTGCTCGCCGCTGCGGTCGCGCCACGCGAGCTCGATCGCCGTCTCGTCGGGCGCGCCGGCGAGCACCGCCTGCTTCAGCGTGCGCAGCCAGACACCGGTCGCGAGTCCCATCGCCGCGATGCGGTCGACGGCGACGCGCACCTGCGCCTTCTCGTCGATCGCGAACGCGAGCACCGCCATCTCGTGATCGACGATGCACGCGCTGACCCGAAAGAGCGGCTCGTCGAGGAGCACAGCGATGTCGCCTGGCGACGCGGCAGCGCCTTCCGTCGCGCCGTCGCTGCGCGCGAACCGCTGCGCGCTCTCGAACGTCGCCTGCGTCCTCGTGCCGTCGTCGCCGATCGCGTGCGCCTCGATCGTCATCGGCACCTCGTAGCGGTGGACGACGTTCCAGGTGTACGCGCGCAGCTTGTGCTCGACCTGTTCGACGAAGCCCGGGCCGCCCCAGAGCACGAGCTTTCGCATGCGGCCGAGGCCGAGCGCGAGCAGATGGTCGAAGCCGGCGAAGTGGTCCATGTGCGTGTGGCTGACGAAGGCGTGCGAGACGCGCAGCAGCACGCGCGGCGCGAGCCGGTCGATCTCGCCGAGATCGACCAGCAGCGCGCGCTTCTCGTCGCGGACATCGACGACGAGCCCGGGCTCGAAGGCCCCGGGATCGACCAGACGGACATCGAGCGTCGTGCGCACGTTGCACACTATGGCCGCAAAGGAGTGACAGCGATGGCAAAGGTGAGAGTGGCCGCGTTCAGCGTTTCGCTCGACGGCTACGGTGCCGGCCGCGAGCAGAGCCTCGCGGCGCCGCTCGGCATCGGCGGCGAGCAGTTGCACGCCTGGGCGTGGCCGACGCGGACGTTCCAGGCGATGTTCGGCAACGGCGGCGGCACGACCGGAGTCGACGAGGAATTCGCCGGCGCGAGCTTCGCCGGCGTCGGCGCCTGGATCCTCGGCCGCAACATGTTCGGCCCGGTGCGCGGGCCGTGGCCCGACGGCGAATGGAAAGGCTGGTGGGGCGACGAGCCGCCGTACCACGTCCCGGTCTTCGTCCTCACCCACCACGCGCGTGCACCGCTCGCGATGGCGGGCGGGACGACGTTCCACTTCGTCACCGACGGGATCGAGTCCGCGCTCGAACGCGCGCGAGACGCCGCGCGCGGCGCCGACGTGCGGATCGGCGGCGGCGTCGCGACCGTTCGCCAGTACCTGCTTGCCGGCCTCGTCGACGAACTCCATCTCGCGATGGCGCCGGCGCTGCTCGGCGGCGGCGAAGCGCTGTTTGCCGGAATCGACCTGCCGGCGCTCGGCTTTTCGGTGGTGCGCCACGCCGCGACCGAGAACGCGCTGCACGTCGTTCTCGCAAAGGCAGCGCGCGGGTCGACGTGAAGCGCATCGGCGCCGCGCTCGCGGCCACGCTGAGCATGGTCCTCGCTTCGTGCGCCGCACCGCCGCTGGAGAACGGCTGGGAAGCGCGTCTGCACGGCGACGCGGTCGTGCTGCTCGGCGAAGTGCACGACAACCACGCGTTGCTGCGACTTCGGCTCGAGGTGCTCGAGCGCGCGTTCGCCGCCGGCTGGCGGCCGACGATCGTGATGGAGCAGTTCGACCGCGAGCGTCAGGCCGACATCGAGCGCGCGCGCCGCGAGCGCCCCGACGACGCGCAGCACGTCATCGACGTCGCGGCGCCGCAGCGCAGCGGCTGGAACTGGGACGACTACCGCCCGTACATCGCGCTCGCGCTCGCCCACCGCGTGCCGCTCGTCGCCGGCAACGTCTCGGCGGCGGACACCGCGCGCATCGTCCGCGGCGGCTACGACGCCGTCTTCGATCGCGGCACGATCGCCGCGCTCGGCCTCGACCGCACGATCGATCCGGCGTGGCAGGCGGATCAGGAGCGCGAGATCGACGCCGGCCACTGCCACGCGTTGCCGAGCGACGTCTGGCCGCGGATGGCGCGCGCGCAGTACGCGCGCGACGCGTTCATGGCGCACGTGCTGGGCGAGCACGCGTCGGCCGGCGCGGTGCTCCTCGCCGGCAACGGCCACGCGCGCCGCGACCTCGGCGTGCCACGCTGGCTCGCGCTCGACGCGGCACGCGTGCTGTCGGTCGGCTTCCTCGAGACCGACAGCACGATGCCGGCGGGCGCGTTCGACGCGATCGTCCGCGCACCGCCGGCGGCGCGCGACGATCCGTGCGCCCGCTTCGCGCCGCCGCGCCCGTCAGCGTCCGGAGCGGCCCTGGCAGTGCGGGATCGGCAGCGGCCTGCCGTTTCCGGTCGGCGCCGGCACGCCGGCCGCCAGCCCGGCCGCGAGCAGCCGCGTCTGCTGGTCGTCGGTGTCTTCGCAGAGCATGAGCCGATCCTTGACCAGGTCGTCGATCGCCTTGTTCACCGCCGCGCGGTACATCCCGAACGACGGATAGCGCTCTCCGACCGACGGCCGCGGATCGCCGGTCGCAGCGCGGTCGGCAGCAGTCTTCGCGAACGGGATGTACTGGCCTGACGATTCGCAGCCGTCGTTGGCCTGCGGACCCGAGCGCAGCGCCCAGCCGGTGTAGGTCGCGAGCGGCACCGTGACATCGGGCAGCCGCACGCCGGCGATGTCGTTGCCGTCGCTGTCGGTCTTCGGCACGAAGCTCGGATAGATCGGACCGTTGAGCGGGTTGTCCTCGTACGGCGGCGTGATCACCGGCGGATTGATCGTCGCGATCCCGGTCGCGTAGAAGTTCGGGCCGTAGTCGAACAGATAGCGCGTCGTCTTCAGCCCGGTGTAGGTCACTCCGGGAATGTTCGGGAAACCCACCGCCGACTGCGGCAACGGATTGGCGAAGGTCCCGTCGTCCAGGCGCGGCACGCGGCTCGCCGGCGGCGCGACCCCGTTGCTCCAGTCGTCGAGCGCGACGAAGAGCGCGCGCTGGATCGGCGCCGAGTTGAGCGGGTTCTGGAGCTGCTGGCAGTTGCCCTTGCTCGCCGCGTTGCCGACGCCGTGCTGGTGGCTCGAGATGAAGTAGTTGCGCGCGAACGGCGACTCGGGCAGGTCGGACTTGCCGTCCGGGGTCGTGTGCAGCAGCGACGCAGTCTTGACCCAGTACTCGTTGGCCGAATAGATCTCGACCGCGAGCGGGCACGTGTTGTTCATCTCGCACTTGGCGTAGCGGCTGTCGACCTTGCCGGTGATCGGGTCGGTCGCGAGCACGTTGGCGAACGGGAACCGGTTCTCGATGAACAGGTGGTCCTGGCGGTTGCGCTCGGTGCGGCCGGGCTGCGAGAAGCGGTAGTTGAGGTTGATGCCCGAGCCGGCGGCGATCCACTGCATCATGCCGTCGAAGACCTTCTTGTTGTCTTCGGCCTGGTTGAAGCCGAGCTTGGTGAAGTCGTTGAGGAAGCGTCCCGGCTGCGACACGACCTCGGTGTAGATGCGCTCGATGTCGCGCGCGAGCGGATTCTTGTTGCCGAAGTCGTCCATGCGCGCCGAGCGCAACCACGAGTTCCAGTCGCGGACGGCGGCGAAGCCGAGGCCGTTGACGGTCGGATTCTTCGCCGTGTACGAGAACTCGTAGATGTCGTTGTTCACGAAGTTGCCGCTCGCCAGCTTGATCGCCGTTCCGTTCGCGTCGGTGTAGTCCCAGCCGCTGTCGGGGATCTGCACCGGCACGTCGTCGAGATGGACGCGGTGGGTGAGCTTCGCCTTCGTCTTGTCGAGCGATGCCGCCGGATAGTTGAGCGTGTACGTCGCGGCGCCGGTGACGATGTACTCGAACGCCGGCCCGGTGATCGTGCTGCCGTCCTTGTTGACCGCGACCGGCAGCGTGATCGTCGTGTTGAAGTTCGGCGGCCCGCTGTTCGCCGTCCCGGCGGACTTGTCCCAGCCGCTCCAGACCATCGTGTAGCCGCGCGGCATGAGGAACGCGTTGGCGAGCACCGTCGGGTCGGTGATCGAGCCCGGGTCGTTGCCGCCGGGGACGCGACCGAAGGTGTTCCAGGTCTTGCCGCCGCGATTCGGCGGCTCGTACATCACCTTGTGCGCGCCTCGGCGCAGGTCGATCGGCTTCAGGATGTAGAAGTCGAATGCGTACTCGACCATGCCACGGCTGTTGCGCGGCGCGAGCTCGATGTCGACGATCGATGCGTTCTTCGGGTCGAGCGGGTCGACCTCGCCGTACGCCTTGCCAGCGAGCTTCTCGTACTGCCCGACTCCCGTCCACGAGTAGCCGCCGAAGGTCGGCGATTCCGTCGTCGTGATGTCGATCTTGGTGATGCGTGCCTCTGCGGTGCCGAGGCAGCCAAGCGCGCCGGCGACGGCGAGCGCGAGCGGCGCGACGCGAAAGCGCGCGCTGGCGTCGGCATGGAGCGAACGCTGTTTGCGACCGGGTGCGAAAGTCATGGTGTCTCCTCTCTCTTTCTCTCTGTTGTTCGGCCGTGAGCGCGCGGCCGGGTGGAAAAAACGGATGCGTCTAGCTGTCGCGCCTCGTCAATGCGGCGAGGTCCCACTCGCCGGTCGCTTCGTCGTGGCGCAGCACGTACAGCTGCTCGTCGTCGGCGTCGATGCGAAACCAGCGCCGGCGCGGCGCGAACCAGCGATCGACGATCGCGCGCACGCCGACGCGGCGCGAGCCGAACCAGACGACGAGCGGCTCGGCGTCGCCGCCGAAGCCGGGACTGCACTCGACGCGAAGCGTCATGTCGTCGCCAGCGTCAGCTCGGTGGGTACGAGAGCTTCGGGTACCAGTCGGTGCCGCGGCCGGCGGGCGTCAGGTCGAGCAAGTTCCAGAGCGGCGTCGGGTCGGGAGCGCCGCGCGGGTCCTGACCCGGATCGCTGGTGTCGCCGAGCTCGTCGCCCCAGAAGTGCAGCACCTTGCCGTCCTGCTTCACCCAGACGTCGAGCGCTCCCCACTCGCTGCCGTCGGGCGCGAGGCCGCGGTAGTCGCGCGCGAAGTCGTCGCCGACCGTCGCGTAGAACTTGAGGTTGCGCCAGCCGCGCTCGCGCGCGAACGCGAGCTGCCGCTCGACCGGCGAGCGGCCGACGACCGCGAACGCGACGCGCTGCGTCAGGTCGACGCTCGGGGTGTCGAGCGCGCCGACGAAGGCCGTGCACATCGGGCAGGGCCGCTCGCGCTGGGGGCCGTACATCCAGAAGTACGTGATCAGCGTGTCGTGCTTGCCGAACAGGTCGGCGAGGCCGATGGTCTTGCCGGCCTCGTCGCGAAAGCGGTAGTCGCGCGCTTCGCCGCCGGGCGGCAGCGCGCGCCGCTGCGCCGCGACGCGCTCGATGTGGCGGCGCAGCTCGATCTCCTCGGCGAGCAGCGCGGCGCGCGCGCGCCGGTACTCGGCGCTGTCGTTCGGGTACGGCTTGCTCGCTGCAGCGGCAAGCTCCGCTGCGGGCTTGAGCTCGCTCATCGGCGCTCCCTTCCACGGCTCGGAAGCGCGGGTTCTAGCACCGCGTCGCTGACGCGAACGGCAAAGTCCACGCCGCCGCAATGGCGCATCGGCGATGCCGGCGCACGAGTCGCGAGGTTGCGCTAGCGACGCAGCCGCGCGCTCTCGCGCGCGAGGTAGAACCACTCCTGCCCGGTCTCCGCAGCCGGGTTGGGAAAGACGATCCTGCCGGCGAACGGCGCGACGACGGGCGTGCCGTCGGCGCGCGTGCCGATGCGCTCGCCGGCGGCGACCGGATCGAAGCTCGACCAAGGCTTCGCGAACGCGTCGTCGGCCGCCGTCTTGTCGATGACCTCGACGAGGCTGAGCGACTCCATCGCGCTCGCCGGCGCCGGGTCGGCAGCGCCGCTGATGCCGAGATGCGCGAGCGTGTTGACGATCGCGCGGTGCGCGACCTCGGGCGCTTCGGGGTCGTCGTGGCGTCCGCATTCGAGCGTCACCGCGCAGCCGCCGACCGAGCGCATGTACTCGGTCGTGCCGATGCCGTACGCCGGATCGACGTCGAGCTTGGCCTCGGGCATCGACGCCGCGAGCGCGCGCCGCCGCTCGCTGCCGGCGGCGTAGGTCGTGAGCCACCCGTCGACAGCGCGGTCGACGCCGAGGCGAAGCGCGAGCGCCTCCTCGCGCGCGGCCTGGGCGAACGGCTCGATTGCGCTGTCGTTGTCGAGCGGACCGATGAAGACGAATGGCACCCCCGGCGACTTGAACGAGTGCAGGTCGAGCAGCACGTCGTGCGCGGCGAGCAGCGGGCAGAGCCAGTTGGCGACGTGGTCCTCGTGTTCGCGCGGCGTCGGCGTCGGCTGCAGCTTTCGGTTGAGGTTACGGTCGCCGGTGCGGCGCTTGTTCTCGTAGGCGAGCGCGTTCGTGACCGGCACCAGCGTCAGCCGGCCCGCCGCGACCGCGATCTCGCCGCGGTCGAGCTCGCCGACCAGGCGCTCGATCGCGCGCGTTCCGCAGGTCTCGTCGCCGTGCACCGCGCCGAGGACGATGAGGCGCGGGCCCGGGCTCGCGCTGCTGTAGGTGATCGACTTGAACGGTCGCATGGCCGCGACTCTAGCGGGGTGCGGGTATGGCGATTGCACGCTGCAGGCCTCACCACTGGAATTCCGCCATGAGCGAAGACGCGACCTCCCGCAGCGACGCCGACCGCGCCGGCGACGTCCGCGGCCCGGCCACGCACGACGAAGCGGGCAGCGGCCCGACCGCCGACGCCGCCAACGCCCGCATCGACGACGGCCGCTGGGCCGAGCGCGGCGTCGTGCCGCGCACCGACAACAGGACGGTGTGGGTGCTGGTCGCCGACGAGGCGCTCGCCCGCATCCTGCGCTGGCCCGACGACGGCGACGTGCTCGAGGACGTCGAGGCGATCGCCGATCCTGCGGCGCACGTCAAGGAAGGCGAATTCGATCGCGATTCGGCGGGGCGACGCGCGGCCGGCGGGCGGGCGACGGCGAGCATCACCGCGTCGGCGGGCGAGGAGGAGCGGCATCTCGAGGCGCAGTCGTTCGCGCGCCGCGTCGCCGCTCACCTCGCCGACGCGCTGCGGCAGAAGCGATTCGACGAACTGCGCATCGTCGCTGCGCCGCGCTTTCTCGGCCATCTGCGAAAGGAGCTCGCCGCCAACGTCCGCGCCACCGTGAGCGACGAACTGAGCAAGGACCTCATCCACGAGGGCAACGCGACGCTGAGCAGGCGGCTGTTCGGCCGCGGCGGCGGCAACGGCGACAACGCGCGCCGCTGATCTCTCGCGCATCGCCGCCTGCGACGTATCCTCGCCCGCATGCTGCGTCAGCTCGCGACCACGATCGCCGTCGAGACGCGCGGCCGCGGCCTGGTCGAGATCACGCGCACGGTCGAGTCGTGGCTGGCGTCGAGCGGCATCGCGACCGGACTCCTCACCCTCTTCATCCGCCACACGTCGGCGAGCCTCGTCATCCAGGAGAACGCCGCCGCCGACGTGCGCGGCGACCTCGACCGCTTCATGGCGCGGCTCGTGCCGGACGGCGACGCGATCTTTCGCCACCGCGACGAAGGCGACGACGACATGCCGGCGCACGTCCGCGCGGCGCTGACGGCGACGCAGCTCGCGATTCCGGTCGCAGAAGGCCGGCTCGTCCTCGGCACCTGGCAGGGCGTCCACGTCTGGGAGCACCGCACGCGGCCGCACCGCCGCGAGATCGCGCTCCATCTGCTCGGCGAGTGAGCGGCGGCGCGCCGGCGCTACGGACAGTGGACGACCGCGCCGACGACGCTGCACGCGCCGTGCGGTCCGAAGAGCGTCGGTCCGAGGCGCTGCAGCCGCGTCCCCTCGCTCGTCCAGCAACCGCCGGTGTCGCACGTCGTGATTGCGACCGGCGGCTGCACCGGAGGAACGCGCGCCGGCAGCGTCGTTGGCCCCGTCGGTGACGGCGCAGGCGGCGACACGCGCGCGCCGGCGACCGGCGGCACCGCGACCGGAGGCTCGGCGAGGCGACCCGCACGCGGCGGATCCTCGCGCGCCGCGAGGCACCGGCGAGCGACGTCGCGCCGCGCAGCCGCGAGTCGCGGATCGACCGCCGGCACGGCACGCGCGCCCGCTCCGCTCGCGCCCGCACGCGCGACGCTCCGCACGCCTTGCCCGAGCGGCGCCGACGCGCTCTCTTCGACCGTCTGCAGCGCCGCCAGCGCGCGCTCGCATTCGGGAGCGTGCAGCGGATCGCCGCTCGCGGCCGCCGCGACGGCACGCTCGCCGACGACGAGCGCGATGACGAGAACGTGAACGAGGCGGCGCAACCGATGGTCCACGGCAACGCTCGTGCGCGTCAGTCGGCGTCGCCGCGCGCTTTCGCGGCGTTCGCGTCCGCCTTGCCGGCGTCGAACTCGACGCGGCGGCGCGCGATCTCCTCGGGCGAAAGACGATCGACGTTGCAGTAGTCGAGCTTCCAGTCGGCGTTGCCGCTCCAGCGCAGCGGCGACTGCACCGTCGTGCGCGGCGCCGGCGCCGCTTCGAGCAGCGCGAGCGCGAGCTCGAGCGTCGCTTCGTGCGACGCGCGGTCGTTGGGCCGGCCGGCGGCGTTGCCGAGCGGGAAGTCGGAGAAGACGAAGCGCGGCACCCCGACGTGCTCGACGATGTCCTTGGCACAGCCGAGGACGACGCTCGCGATCCCGCTCGCCTCGAGCCGGCGCGCGATCAGCGCCATCGTCTGGTGGCAGACCGGGCAGTTGGCGACGAGGATCGCGGCGTCCGCGTGGTCGGCCTTGCAGCGCGCCGCGACCTCGGCGGCGTCGACGTCGATCGTCGTGCGCTGGCTGCGCCGCGTCGGCGCGCCGTGGAAGCGCGGCGCGACCGCGCCGATCCGCCCCTTCGCCGCGGCGCGGCGCAGCGCCGGCAGCGGGAACCACGTGTTGACGTCCTCGGCGGTCGTGTGCTGGCGGTCGATCGCGACGTGCGCGATGCGGAGGTCGTGATCGCGGCGCGTGTCGCCCGAGTAGACGCTGAAGAACTTGGCGCGCGCGTTGTACGGCGCGCCCGGACCCTGGTCGCCCTTGTCGGGCTGGAACGGCGCCGCGGTCGTGACGAGCGCGACGCGGCACGCTGCCAGCGGCCGGGCGAGACGAACGAACGGCACTTCGACGTGGTGCGCCCAGACGTACGGCGCGCCGTAGCCGAGCGCCTGGTAATACGTGCGGATGCGCTCGAGGTACGGGATCGCGACGTCGTGCACGCCGACCGCCGTCGCTCGATCGTCGTTGCCGTCCATCGCGTCGCTCCTCAGGCATGCGCCGACGTCGCGCCGGCCCAGCGTCGGATCGTGCCGGCGAGCTGCGCCGCTGCGACCGGCTTGGTCATGTAGTCGTCCATGCCGGCCTGCAGGCAGCGCTCGCGATCGCCGGCAAGCGCGTCGGCGGTGAGCGCGACGATCGGCGTCTTCGCGCTTTGCCCGGCGGTCTCGCTGCGGATGCGCTGCGTCGCCTCGAAACCGTCGATGCCGGGCATATGGCAGTCCATCAGGATGAGGTCGTAGCGCATCGACGCCGCGGCGCGCAACGCCGCGTCGCCGTCGCCGACGACGTCGACGATGCAGCCCATCTTCTTCAGCATCGTCGCGACCACGAGCTGGCTCACCGGGTCGTCCTCGGCGACGAGGATGCGCGCCGACGGAACGTCGCCGGCGCCGCCGCGTTCCGGCTCGGACGATGGCGGCGCGACGGTGCGCAGCGGCACCTCGAACCAGAACGTCGAGCCTTCGTCGACGCGGCTGTCGACGCCGACCTCGCCGTCCATCAGGTCGGCGATCTCCTTGACGATCGCCAGACCGAGGCCGCTGCCGCCGTGCCTGCGCGTGCTCGATGCGTCGACCTGCGTGAAGGCGTCGAACACCGAGTCGAACTGGTCGGCGGCGATGCCGATCCCGGTGTCGCGGACCTCGAAGCGGACGCGCACCGCGCCGTCGGCGACTTCGCGATTGCGCACCTCGAGCGCGATCCGGCCGCGTTCGGTGAACTTGACGGCGTTGTGGAGCAGGTTGACGAGCACCTGGCGCAGCCGCACCGGATCGCCCTCGACGCGCTCGGGCAGATCGGGCGAGAGCACGCAGCCGAAGTCGATCGGCTTGTCGCGCGCCGTCGTCGCCATCAGGTCGACGGCGTCGTTGACGAGCGCACGCAGCTCGAACGTGGTCGGATTGAGCGACAGCTTGCTCGCCTGCATCCGCGACAGGTCGAGGACGTCGTCGATCAATGTCAGGAGCGCGGTCGCCGACAGATGCGCGGTCTCGACGAGCCGTCGCTGGCTCGGCATCAGCGGCGTGTCGAGCAGCAGCTCGGTGGTGCCGAGGACGCCGTTCATCGGCGTTCGGATCTCGTGGCTGATCGTCGCCAGGAACTGCGCCTTCGCGACGTTGGCCTCCTCGGCGCGCCGGCTCGCCTCGGCGAGCTGGTCGGCCTGGCGCTCGAGCGCGCCGGTCTTCTGCTCGAGGCTCGTCACCAGCGTGCGCGCGGTGTGCATCGCGCGCCGCACGCGCGCGCGCAGCCGCTCGGAGACGAGGCCGGTGAACGCGAGGTACGTGCCGAGCAGGTACATCGTCGCCGCGATCGTCAGCCGGTCGGGCCATGCCGCCTCGGCGGGCCGCCAGCGCCAGACGCCGATCGAGTAGAGCAGGTACGCGGCGACGACGACGTGGTTGAAGTAGATCGCGCGGCGAAAGCCGTCGCCGACCTGGTCGGCGACGCGCACGAGCAGGAGGCACGCGAAGAAGAGGTGCGCCTGCTCGAAGTGGCGCAGGTTGACGAGCCAGACGACGATGTCGACGTGGAGGAAGACGAGGCCGAGGTCGAGCCGTGCGTTCGGCGAATACCAGGCGCGCAGCGCGAGCCAGCTGAAGACGGCGTAGGCGACGTTGATCGCGAGCAGCGTAGCGAGCCACGCGTTCGCGATCGGTATGCCCATGCGAATGTCCTGCATCGCCGCGATGACGCACAGGATCGCGAAGCCGATCGCGCGCACCGCCGGGATCTGCACCGTGTTCAGCCGCCACGCGGTCGCCGCGCGCTGGCGGGCGACCGCGGCGCTGTCGAGCGTGAATCCCGCGTCGCCGTCGAGCGCGGGCGCTGCTGCGGGTGCTTTCACTCTGCTTCCTGGGTCGTGTTCGACGCCGGCGCGGGCTCAGCGCTGCCGGCGGATGGCCTTGGGCGGGCGCGGGCAGAGGAGCAAGGTGCTCGCATTCATGTCGTCGTCTCCTCCGGGCCTCTTTTCCGATCGCGGTGATTGTGGAACCGTTCGTTTTCGCATCACGGCACCAAGGTTTGTTGCTCGTCGTCGGCGAGGACGCGCCTCGCGACGCGCTCGAGCGTCAGCGCCTGCACCAGGATGCTGAAGATGACGACGGCGTACGTTGTCGTCACGATCGTTGCGCGGCCGCTGATCTGCGCCGGCAGCGAGAGTGCGAGCGCGATCGAGATGCCGCCGCGCAGTCCGCCCCAGGTCATGATCGTGATCGCCGCCCTGCGGTGCGGCTTCAGACGCGGCACGACCGCGATCGGGATGCCGACGCTCGCGAGCCGCGCGCCGAGGACGATGACGATCGCCGACAACGCCGCCGCTGCCTGCAGCGCTGAGATCGTGAGCGCCATCATGACCAGGCCGATCAGGCCGAACAGCAGCAGGTTGAGAAGGTCGTCGAGAACGTCCCAGAAGTCGAACAGGCGCCGCTGCGTCGTCGCCGACATCGCAACCCGCCGGCCGCGGTTGCCGACGATCAGTCCCGCCACGACGACCGCGATCGGCGCCGACACGTGCAGCGCTTCGGCGAGCGCGTAGCCGCCGGTGGCGAGCGCGAGCGTGATCAGGATCTCGACCGGGTGGCTGTCGACGTGGCGGAGCATGCGAACGCCGAGCCACCCGGCGGCGAAGCCGAACGCGATACCGCCGACGACCTCGGTGACGAAGAGCAGCGCGGTCGTCGTCGGGTCGACGCCGCCGGGGGCGATCGCGATCTGCAGCAGCGTCAGGAAGACGACGACGCCGGTGCCGTCGTTGAACAGGCTCTCGCCGGCGATGCGCGCCTCGAGGCTCTTCGGCACGTGGAGGCGCTTCAGCACCGCGAGCACGGCGACCGGGTCGGTCGGCGAGACGAGTGCGCCGAACAACAGGCACGCGAGCAGCGGCACGCCGAGCCCGAGCAGCTGCGTCGCCGCCCAGAACGCGACGCCGACGATCGCCGTCGAAAGGACGACGCCGAGCGTCGCGAGCGTCGCGATCAGCCACTTCTCGCGCGCGAGCTCGGCGATCTGGAGGTGCACGCTGCCGGCGAACAGCAGCAGTCCGAGGACGCCGTGCAGCAGCACGCCGGCGAAGTCGAAGTTCGCGGCGGTCTCGACCGCGGCGCCGAGCGCCGGTTCGAACGACGCGGCGACGACCGCGACGAGCGAGACGACGATGCCGATCGCGGTGATGCCGATCGCGTCGGGCAGGTGGACGAAGCGGTGGTTGAGGTAGCCGAACGCCGCGACCAGCGCGACGACGACGGCGAGCACCTGAAAGCCGGTCACCGCACCGTCGCGCCGGCCGCGCCGCGCTCGCCCGGCGCCGCGCTGCGCGAGCTCATTCGTCGAGGTGGATGTTCTTCGCCTTGGCGAGCGCGGTCCAGCGCTGGATGTCGGCGCGGATGAACTGGCCGAACTGCTCGGGAGTCATCGGCAGCGGCTCGACCGCCTCGACCGAGAGCCGCTCGCGCAGCTCGGGATCGCGCAGCACGGCGACCTGGGTCTCGTTGAGCTTGCGCACGATGTCGTCGGCGATTCCCGCCGGCCCGACCGAGCCGTACCACTGCATCGCATCGAATCCCTTGAAGCCCGACTCCTCGAGCGTCGGCACGTCCTTCAGCTGCGGGCTGCGGGCGTGGCCGGTGACGGCGAGCGCGCGCACCCGACCCGAGCGCAGGTGCGGCAGCGCCGCCGCGAGGCCCGGGAACATCGCCTGCGTCTGGCCGCCGATCAGGTCGGTGAACGCCGGCGCGATGCCGCGGTACGGGATGTGCAGCATGTAGGCGCCGATCTGCTGCTTGAAGAGCTCCATCGTCAGGTGCGTGAGCGAGCCCTGGCCGGCCGAGCCGTAGGTGAGCTTGCCGGGATTCTTCTTCGCGTACTCGATGAACTCGGCGAGCGTCTTCACCGGCACGGCGGCGTTGACGACGAGCACGTTCGGCGTGCCGCCGATCATGCCGATCGGCGTGAAGTCCTTGATCGCGTCGTAGGGCACGCGGCGCGTCGCCGGCGTCGTGCCGTGCGTCGCGACGTAGCCCTGCATGAGCGTGTAGCCGTCGGGGGCGGCGTGCACGGTCGCCATGCTCGCGATCACGCCGCCACCGCCGCCCTGGTTCTCGACGACGAAGGTCTGGCCG
>Ga0070684_100001828_pt1 | contig 15587 bp, 14 predicted proteins | sample KBSC723LmetaG_FD_65653 | JGI IMG/M metagenome (GOLD analysis project Ga0070684, IMG submission 65653) | Corn rhizosphere microbial communities from Kellogg Biological Station, Michigan, USA - KBS C7.2-3L metaG | ecosystem: Host-associated > Plants > Roots > Rhizosphere ...
CGCGTCGAGCCGCCGCCAGATCTCCGTCTCATCCTCCGGCGGTGCGAGTGGATCGATCAGCGCGACTTCGCCACCGGACTCGACGACGGTCGACGTGACGAGCGGCTCCCAGTCGCACTCCTCGCTCCACGCGGGATGCTCGAGGCGCCAGATCCAGAGGCCCGGTGCGATGTCGCGGACCTCGGCCATCGCTAGGTGCGTTCGATGTGGATGACGAGCTGCGACTCCGAGGCATCCGTCGTGAACGGCTTCTTCTCCTCGAGCCCGATCACCCAGGTGACGACGCTCTCGAAATCGCCGGTCTTGACCACGTCCTCGACAGACGTGTCCCCGGAGAGCGTCAGCCGTTTCGGCCCCGTGTACGTCTTCGTCAGCTGGTCGCCGTCGATCTTCGCGGTCATGGCCGGGGTCAGCTTGACGACGAGGAATGCGTTTCCGTCGACCTCGACCGGGTTCCCGGAGCCGTCCTCGAACTTGGCCGTCTCGGCGGGCTGGTACGAGACCTCGAATCCCGGGCCCGGTGCTTGCTTCTCGAAGTCGAAGAAGACCTGGTCCGTGCAAGCGTCGGCGGCGACGGTCACTTTCGTCAGGTACATCGTCTCGCGGTTCTCGATCGCCGGGCTCGTCTTGGCGTCGAGGCCTGCGCCGGGCGCGGCCATGCAGTCTGGGATCGTCTGCATCTGCGGCGGCGAGGACGGGTTCGTAGAGGAAGTGTTCGTAGAGGACGGGTTCGTCGAGGCCGCCTCGTTGTTGCCCGAGTCGCTGCCGCACCCGGCGAGGGCGAGCGCGAGTAAGGGCAGTGCCAGCAGACGCTTCACGGTGACGATCGTACTTTTCGCTCCAGGCGCCGTTCAACCTCCGCGCGGTCGAGCGCGTCGATCTCGACCAGCTTCGCCCGCCCGCGGTGACCCGCGACGACGCGCACGGACCCCGGCGCCACGTCGAGCGACGCAGCGAGTAGCCCGACGAGTGCGTGGTTCGCCCGTCCGCGCTCCGCTGGAGCCGCTACCCGCGCCTTCCAGCCCTCGCCGTGCCGCCCCACGAGCTCCGTGCGGGAGGCGCCGGGGGAGACCGTGACGCTAATCCGAGCCGGTGAGATCCTGGACGAGCTCCTCGAAGACCGCGATGTAGTCGTCCGCGGCCTCGTCCGTGTGCGCGATCGAGAGCGTCCACTCCTCCTCGCGGCCGGGCGTCATGAAGATCCCGCGGTTCAGGCTGTACAGCCAGGCCAGGTCCGTGAGCTCCTCGTCCGTGTTGCGCTTGAAGGAAGCGAAGTCCGTGACCTTTTCGGAGGAGAACATGACGCAGCCCTTGCTGCCGATGCCCACGGTGTATCCGGGGAAGCCGAACCGGTCGATCACGTCCTGGCAGCCCGCGAGGAGCTTGTCGTTGATCCGGTCGAGATGCTCGTAGGCCCCCGGCGTCAGCACCTGGAACAGGCTCGCGCGCGCCGCAGCCATCGTCAGCGGATTGCCGTTGAACGTCCCGACCTGGTACACGGTGCCGTCCTCGACGACGGACATGGCCTCCTCGGTCCCGCCGATCGCGCCGGAGGGAAGCCCGCCGCCGAGCGTCTTCGCCAGCGTCAGCAGGTCCGGCTGAATCCCGAAGCGCTCGGTCGCGCCGCCGGCGGCGATCGCGAGACCCGTCTTGACCTCGTCGAAGATCAGCACCACTCCATGGCGTTTCGTGACCTCGCGCACGGCCTCGAGATAGCCCTCCTCGGGCATCACGACGCCGATGTTCATCATCACCGCCTCCATGATCAGGCAGGCGGGCTTGCGCCCTTCGGCCTCGAGGCTCTCGATGCGGCGCTCGAGCGCGGCCGCGTCGTTGAAGGGCACCGCCTTGGTCAGGTCGGCGACAGCCTGAGGGACTCCGCCTCCGTACGTCGTCGAGGGGATGTCGTCCGGATCGACGTCCACCTCCACGTTGCCCACGGCGACCATCACGGCGTCGTGGTGTCCGTGATACGAGCCGAAGATCTTGAGGATCGTGTCGCGGCCCGTGAGCGCCCGCGCGATGCGGATCGCGTCCATTGTCGCCTCGGAGCCCGAGTTGTTGAAGCGCCACTTCGGCAGTCCGAAGCGGCGCGCGAGCTCCTCCGCGACGACGATCCCGTCCTCGGTGGGCGCTGCGAAGTGCGTCCCGAGGCGGATGCGCTCCTCGACGGCCTTGGTGATCGCCGGATGCGCGTGCCCTTGCGGCATCGAGCCGAACCCGTTGTGGAAGTCCCAGAGCTTGCGCCCGTCGACGTCCCAGACCGAGGCGCCCTCGCCCCGCTCGAGGTAGATCGGCCAGGGCTCTCGCACCTGGTAGGAGGAGGGGACGCCGCCCGAAAGGACGGTGCGCGCCCGCGCGAACATCCGCTTGGACGTCTGCGTCGCCTGGTCGAGCCGCTTGCTCTCGCGCGCGGTCAACTCCTTGACGCGCTCCCTGTCGATCTGCGCCGGTGCTACCTCGGTGCTCATGCCGCCTGCACTTCCCTTCGGCGCTGGTAGAGGACGTTCACGACCATCAAGGTCAGCGCCACGACGAAGATCACGGTACCGAAGACGTTGACCTGGGGCGGCACACCGCGCTGCGCCGAGCCCCAGACGAAGATCGGGAACGTCACCTCGGAGCCCGCATTGAAGTAGGTGATGACGAAGTCGTCGATCGAGAGCGCGAAGGAGAGGAGCGCTCCCGCGAGGATGGCCGGCGCGATCAGCGGAAGCGTGACCTTCCTGAAGGTCGTGAACTCGTTCGCGCCGAGGTCCATGGCCGCCTCTTCGAGGCTGCGGTCGAAGCCGATCAGGCGCGCCTTGACGGTGACGACGACGTAGCTGATGCAGAACATGATGTGTGCGATCAGGATCGTCCCGAAGCCGAGCGTGAAGACGGTCACGTTGAGGAAGAGCGTGAGGAGCGCTGCCGCGAGCACGACCTCGGGCGTCGCCATCGGCACGAAGATCAGGAGGTTCGTCGCGCCGCGGCCGCGGAAGCCGTAACGGACGAGGGCGAGTGCGATCAGCGTGCCGAGCACGGTCGCGACCACGCTCGCCAGGAGGGCGATCTCCAGGGAGAGGACCATCGCGTCCTTCAGGGCCGGGACGGCGTCCCAGTTCTTCCACTGGTCGAGCGTGAAGCCGTGCCACGTGTAGTTGTAGCGGCCCGGAGGGTCGTTGAACGAGAACGCGATCACGACCGCGATCGGCACGAGCAGGTAGGCGAACGAGAGGATCGCGTAGGCGGTGAGCAGATGCCGTCGGACGAACTTCATCCGGTCAGCTTCTCCGTGCCGATCGCACGCGCGTAGATCGCGATCAGGAGCAGGACGGCCGCCATCAGGGTGAACGACAACGCAGCCGCGCCCGGGTAGTCGAGCAGGTTGAAGAACTTCGACTGGATGACGTTCCCGATCATGGCCTGCCTCGGGGTTCCGAGCAGCTGGGCGTTGATGAAGTCGCCGGTGGCCGGGATGAACGTCAGGAGCGTGCCCGCGACGACGCCCGGCATGGAGAGCGGAAGCGTCACGCGCAGGAACGCCTGCACCTTGCTCGCGTACAGGTCCTCGGCCGCCTCGATCAGCCGTTCGTCGATGCCCTCCAGCGCCACGTACAGCGGCAGCGCCATGAAGGGGAGGAAGTTGTAGGTGATGCCCGCCACCACGGCGGTCGACGTCGCCAGCACCCGCCCGTTGTCGCCGAGGATCCCGACGTCCCGCAGCACGCCGACGACGGGCCCCTGATCGGCGAGGATCGTCTCCCAGGCGAGCGTGCGGATCAGGTACGTGACGAAGAACGGGGCGATGATCATCACCAGCAGCACGTTCTTCCAGCGGCCGCCGCGGAACGCGATCCAGTACGCCAGCGGATAGCTGATCACGAGCGCGAACAGCGTCGCCAGGCCGGCGTAGATGAGCGAGCGCACGAGCCAGGGGTGGTAGCGCTGCAGCGCGTCCCAGTAGTTGCCCCAGGCCCAGTCGAACGCGTACCCGACGTCGAACGTGCCGGACTGGAGCGACTGGTAGCCGAGAAAGCCCAGCGGGACCAGGAAGAAGATCGCGAGCCACGCCAGCCCCGGAAGGAGCAGCAGGTAAGGCGTCAGCCCCCGGTGACGGTGGAAGAAGCCCATGACCGGTCCGTCTCTACGCCCCGAGCACGGCCTGCCACTGCTCGTTGTAGCTCTGGTTGCTCAGCGCGTCGGGGTCGATCAGGTGGACCTGGTCGAGCGTGGCGTCCGTCGGGAAGATCAGCGGGTTCCCGGCGAGCGAGGGATCCACCTTCGACATCGCCTGGCGCGTGCCCTTCACGGGCGGAACGTACTGGATGAACGCCGCGATCTTGGCGGCCACGGCCGGCGTGTAGGCGTAGTTCATGTACACCGAGGCGGTATAGGCGTCGCCGCCCTTCGGGATGATCATGTTGTCCGTCCAGATCATCCCGCCGTCCTTCGGGACGTTCCACTTCAGCTTCGGGTTGCCGAGCTGCTGGATGTCGCCCGACCACGCGACGCAGGCCTTGAGGTCGCCCTTGTCCAGGGGTCCTGTGTAGTCGTTGCCGGTGAACTGCCGGATCTGGCCCGAGTCGGAGGCCTCCTTGATGCGGTCGAGCGCTGCCTTCCAGCTTGCGTCCGTGACCTTGCTCGGGTCGTCGCCGTTCGAGAGCATCACCAGCCCGAGCGTGTCCGCGAAGCTGTTCAGGACGGTGATCTGGCCCTTCAGGCTCTTGTCCTCGAGCAGCTGGTCGATCGAGAGGATCGGCTTCGTCAGCGTCGAGTTGTAGGCGATCCCCGTCATCCCCGACTGCCACGGGAGGCTGTACTTCCGGTCGGGGTCGAAGCCGGGGTGCTTCTGGACGTCGACGAGGTTGATGATGTTCGGGATGACGTCCTTGTCGAGCTCCTCGACCCAGCCCTTGTTGATCATGGTCGCGAGGTAGCGCTCGTTGTCGGTGAGGACGATGATGTCCTCGTTGATCGACTGGCCCCGCGAGAGTGGGCCCTGGATCTTGCCGAAGTACTCGGAGTTCGAGTTGATGTTCTCCGTGTAGTCGACTTTGACGCCGAGCTTCTTCGTGAAGGCGTCGAGGGTCGGGTAGCGGTTCGTCTTCTTGACGTAGTCCATGTAGAGCGGCCAGTTGGCAAAATGCAGCGTCGAAGCGAGCTTCTGCGTGGTTGCGCCGCTGCTTCCGCTGCTGCCGCCGCCGCATGCGGCGGCGAAACCGGGAATGGAGAGCATCGCCGCTCCGAATCCGGCTCGCCGCAGGAGTTCTTGTCGGGTCAGCATGTCGGTCACGCCATCTCCTCCTCTGGAAGCTCGACTACGAACGTGGCCTCGGGGTCGAAGCCTATGGTGATCGGATCTCCGGGCTGGGCCACAGCTGCGCCCCGCTCGAGGTTTTGCACGTACACGGTGACGCGCCCCGCAGGGGTGTCGACGACGTACTGGGTTGAGACGCCCACGTACGCGGATTCGAACACCTTTCCGGACAGCGTGTTCCTCTGACCGGCGCCGATGCGGATCTTCTCCGGCCGGATTCCGACCGCGACACGGCCGGTTCGCCCGTCGAGCGCCTCCGGTGAGACCTCGACCGCCGGGCCGCCGTCGACCGCGATCGTCGTCGGGCCCGTGGCCGTTCCCGGCAGGAGGTTGGACACGCCGAGGAAGCCGGCCACGAACGCGGTCTGCGGCCGCTCGTAGAGCTCGCTCGGCGGGCCGAGCTGCTCCACGCGGCCGTTGTTCATGACGGCGATCGAGTCGGCCATCGTCATCGCCTCCTCCTGGTCGTGCGTCACGTGGATGAAGGTGATGCCGACGTCGTGCTGGATCGCCTTCAGCTCGAGCTGCATCTGGCGCCGCAGCTTCAGGTCGAGGGCGCCGAGCGGCTCGTCCAGGAGCAGCACCTGCGGCTTGTTCACGAGCGCGCGAGCGAGGGCGATCCGCTGCTGCTGGCCGCCCGAGAGCTGGCGCGGCTTGCGGTTCTCCATGCCTTCGAGATCGACGAGCCGCAGGATCTCGCGAACGCGTCCCGACAGATCGGCCTTCCGCACGCCCTTGCGGCGCATCCCGAAGGCGACGTTCTCGAAGATCGAGAGGTGCGGGAAGAGCGCGTAGTTCTGGAAGACCGTGTTCACGTCGCGCTTGTAGGGAGGCAGTCCGACCACGTCTCGGTCGCCGAGGTAGATCGCGCCGTCGGTGGGCTCCTCGAAGCCGCCGATCATCCGCAGCGTCGTCGTCTTGCCGCAGCCGGAGGGGCCGAGCAGCGCGAAGAAGCTGCCCCGCGGGACCTCGAGCGAGATGTCGTTGACGGCGACCACGTCGTCGAAGACCTTGGTGACGCCGTCGAGCCGGACGTCCGCCGGCCTTCCCGCCTGTGCGGGCTCGGTCCGGGGCTGGGCGGTGCTAGTCAAGGAGCTCCTTCACGGCTGCGCGGAAGACCTTGCCATGTGCGTCCACGTCGGCTTCGGTGGTCGCGGGCGACATCAGCGCCATGTTGTGGAAGGGCGTCAGGATGACGCCGCGGTTGAGTGCGTAGACGTGCATGTACCGGTCGAGGTCCGCGTCGATCGCCGCTGCTGCCTCGGCGCCCGTCTTCGCTGGGCTCGGGCTGAAGCGGTACTCGGCCCGGCAGCCGAGCTGCGTCACGTGCCAGGGCAGGCCGTGCGCGTCGATCGTTTCCGCGACCTCGGCCGCGAACCGCTCGCCCAGCGGGATGGTCCGCGCATACGCATCCTCTGTGAGCACGTGCTCGAGGGTCGCGCGCATCGCCGCCAGGGAGAGCGCGTTGCCGGCGAGCGTCCCGCCGATGCCGCCGACATCCTCGTAGTCGGCCTCGGCCCGCGCGGCGATCCGGTCGGCGAGCTCTGCCGTGACGCCGAACGCCGCGGCCGGCACGCCGCCGCCGATCGCCTTGCCGACGGTGACGATGTCCGGCTCCAGCCCCCAGGCCCTCGTGCACCCGCCGGGGCCGGCGCTGAGCGTGTGCGTCTCGTCGAGCACGAGCAGCGTCCCGGCCTGGCGCGTCAGGTTGCGGAGGCCCTCGTGGAACCCGTCCTCGGGAAGGACGATCCCGATGTTCGTGAGCGCCGGCTCAGCGAGGACGCACGCCACGTCGCCGGCCGCGAGCGCCTGCTCGACGGCGTAGAGGTCGTTGAACTGCACGACTTTCGTGGTCAGAGCGGGGTGGATGGACGGGCCGACGTTGCCGAGCCGCGGCCCCACGACTCCGTGCTGCGTCGTCGCCAGCGTCTCGTCGACCGACCCGTGGTAGCACCAGTCGAAGACGAGCACCTTCCCGCGGCCGGTGACCTCGCGGGCGAGGCGGAGCGCCCAGCGGTTCGCGTCGGTCGCGGTCAGCGCGAACTGCCACAGCGGAACGCCGAAGCGGCGCGCGAGCTCCTCTCCGACCCAGGCCGCGTCCTCGGTCGGGAGCATCGCGGTCGAGCCGCGCCCTACCTGGTCGGCGACCGCCTGCACCACCGGCTCGGGAGCGTGCCCGGCCATCGCGCCGGTATCACCGAGGCAAAGGTCGACGTAGTCGTGGCCGTCGACGTCGACGACCCGTGCGCCGCGCGCCTCCTGGACGAATACCGGGAACCCGCCGGCCCAGCGCGCCATCCAGCTCATCGGGACGCCGAAGAGAAGCGACGAGCGGGAGCGCTCGCTCAGCTCGAACGAGCGCGGGTGACTCTCGCGAAAGGCCTCGATCTCGTGCGCGAGCCGGGCCGCCAGCCGGTCGCGGTCGATCCCCACCACCGCCGGACCCGCAGCCTCGACGATCATCAGTCGATCTTCGCCATCACGTGCTTGATCTGCGTGTAGTCCTCGAGCGAGTAGACCGAGAGGTCCTTGCCGTACCCGGACTGCTTGTACCCGCCGTGCGGCATCTCGGAGACGAGCGGAATGTGGTCGTTGATCCAGACCGTCCCGAACTGGAGTCTGCGCGCCGCGTTCAGCGCACGTCCGATGTCACGGGTCCAGACCGAGGCCGAGAGCCCGTAGTCGACATCGTTCGCCCACGCCAGCGCTTCGTCATCCTCCGTGAAGCGCTGCACGGTGACGACCGGCCCGAAGACCTCTTTCTGCACGATCTCGTCCTCCTGGCCGACGTCGGCGACGACGGTCGGCTGGACGAAGAACCCGCGGTCGCCGTTCGAGCCGCCGCCCGTGAGCACCTTCGCGCCGGACGCGCGCTCGAGGAAGCCGAAGATCCGGTCCTGCTGCGCCTTCGAGATCACCGGCCCCATCTCGATCTCCTCGCTCGTGGCCGGGTCGCCGACCTGAAGCGACTCCACCGCCGGCACGAGCTCGTCGAGGAGCTTGTCGTAGACCTTCGGCCCGGCCATCACACGCGAGGCGGCGGTGCAGTCCTGGCCGGAGTTCCAGTAGCCCGCGATCTTGATCCCCTCGGCGACGGCGGCGGGATCCGCGTCGTCGAAAACGATCACGGGCGCCTTGCCGCCGAGCTCGAGGTGGACGCGCTTGAGGTTGTCCGCCGCGGCGCGAGCGACCTCCTTGCCGGTGGCCACGTCTCCGGTGAGCGAGACCATGCGCACGTCGGGGTGGCGCACGATGCCCGCGCCGACGGGCTCGCCGTCGCCGGTGATCACGTTCAGGACGCCCGCGGGCAAGATCTCCTCGGCGAGCTGCGCCATCCGAAGCGTCGTGAGAGGCGTCTGCTCCGACGGCTTGAGCACGACCACATTGCCCGCGGCCAGCGCCGGCGCGATCTTCCAGACGGCCATCATCAGCGGGTAGTTCCAGGGCGAGATCTGGCCGACGATCCCGACCGGCTCGCGTCGGATCATGGACGTGTACCCGCGCATGTACTCACCCGCCGCGCGACCTTCGAGCGTGCGCGCGGCGCCCGCGAAGAAGCGGATGTTGTCCGAGGAAACGGGCATCTCGTCCCGCGCCGCCGGCAGCGGCTTGCCGACGTTCTGGGACTCGAGCTGAGCGAGCTCCTCCGTGTTGGCGTCGAGCGCGTCCGCGAGCTTGAGCATCATCTCTGCGCGCTCGCCGGGAGTCGTCTCCAGCCACTCGGGCAGGGCCGCCTTCGCCGCCTCGACCGCGCGGTCGACGTCCGCCTGAGTCCCGTTCGGAACCTCGGAGATCGCCTCTCCCGTGGACGGGTTGATGATCTCGGCCGTCCCGCCCTCGGCCGCGTCGACCCACTTGCCGCCGACGAAATTCTGGAACGTGGAAACCGTGACGCTCATCTTGGAATCCTCCCCGTTGCTCCGATTCAGCCTACCGCGCTCACCGCCGCCGCAGCAGGCCTGACTCCTGGGCCAACCGCTGCGAGATGACAACCGGGATCACGGTCAGCACGATCACGACGAAGACGACTGCGTTCACCTCCGGAAGCTGCTGGCCGAGCCGGATCTTGCCCAGGATCCAGATCGGGAGAGTGTTCTGTGCGCCCGCGGTGAACAGCGTCACGATCACCTCGTCGAACGAGAGCGCGAACGCGAGCAGAGCGCCCGAGATCAGCGCGGTCGAGAGAACCGGAAATGTCACGAAGCGGAAGGTCTGCCAGCCGTCCGCGCCCAGGTCCATCGAGGCCTCGACCAGCGAGGGCGAGGTTCGTCGCAGACGGGCGAGGACGTTGTTGTAGACGATCACGACACAGAAGGTCGCGTGGCCGATCACGATCGTCCAGAGCGAGAACGTCACGCCCCAGAAGGTGTAGAAGGAAGACAGTGCGATCCCGGTGATGACACCGGGGAGCGCAAGCGGGAGCACGAACAGGAACGACAGCGCCTCCCGTCCGAAGAACCGGAAGCGCGAGACGGCCGCGGCCGCCATCGTTCCCAGCACGAGCGCGACGCCCGTGGCAACCGATGCCGCTTTCAGGGACAGAAGAAGCGCGTCCCGCGCCTCCTGATCGTGCCAGGCCACGCGGAACCAGCGAAGCGTGAACCCCGAGATCGGCCAGCTCTGGATGTTCGACGGATTGAAGGCGTAGACGAGGATGATCCCGAGCGGTATCCAGAGGAAGAGGACGACGACCACCGTCCAGATCCCGAGCGCGGCTCGTGTAGCCCGGCTTTCCATCAGAGGGACTCGAACGCCCCTGCGCGGCGGGCCGCCATGAGGTAGAGCGCCATCACGGCGAGCGGGACCATCGCGTACGCGGCTGCGAACGGGATGTTGTTCGTCAGCCCGAGCACGTTTCGGTAGATGACGTTGCCGATGAACTGCGTGTTTCCGACCAGACTGGGCGCGATGTAGTCGCCGAGGGTCAGCGAGAACGTGAAGATCGAGCCGGCGACGACACCGGGGAGTGCGAGAGGCAGGACCACGCGCCTGAAGGTCGTCCAGTTCCGAGCCCCGAGGTCGCGGGAGGCCTCGATGAACGAGTCGGGTATCCGCTCCAGCGCGGCGTAGACCGGCAGGATCATGAATGGAAGCCAGATGTACGAAAAGACGATCCAGACCGCCCAGTTCGTGTAGGCGATGTTCTGGTCCGGGAGCCCGAGGCGACCGAGCCACCAGTTGAGCGCGCCGTCTTGGGAGAGGATCAAGCGCCAGGAGTAGATGCGCGCGAGGTAGCTCGACCACAGAGGCATCAGGACGAGGACGAAGAGAAGCGTTCTCGTCCGGGGGCCGGCGATCCGGGCCATGTAGTACGCGAACGGAAAGGCCAGCAGGATGTCCGTCACGGTGACCGCCGCCGCGAGCCCGATCGTCCGGCCGGCGATCCGCCAGTAGGTGGGCTCGTTCCAGAGGGTGCGGAAGTTGTCGAGGCCCCACGTGTGGACGATCTCGCCCGTGAACGGGTCGAGCGTCCAGAACGCCGACAGCAAGAGCACCGCGAGAGCGGCGACGTAGACGAGGAGGAACGCCCCGGCGGCTGGACCGAGCAGTGTCGTCGCCCGCAGCCAGGGTCGCCGCCAGAAGGCGGCCGAAACGCGGCGGCGGGCCGTCGGTCGACGGCCCGCCCCTGCGACTTCTACGGACAACGGAGCCCTAGCCCTTGATCTCGGTCCAGGCCTGCTGCCAGCGGTTGTAGTCCATGCAGTTCGTGTCGCCGTTGCCGCAATCGGCGGACGGCGTCTTCCAGAACTTGATGCTGTCGAAATACGAGGCCGGAGCGTCGGCGTGGTACTGCTTGCACGAGCCCTGGCTCAGCTTGTCCATCTCAGCGCAGGCCTTCGTGTTGGCCGGCGTCTCGCCGAAGTAGATCGCCTGCTGGGCCTGCACCTTCGGGGTCGAGACCCACTTGGTCCACATGTATGCGCAGTTCGGGTGCTTCGACTGCGACGAGAGCATCCACGTGTCGGCCCATCCGGTCGCTCCCTCTTCCGGAATGAGGTCCTTGACCGGCACCTTGTCCGCCTGCAGCGTGTTCGTCTGATACGGCCACGACGCTCCGATGTTCGCGTCGCCGTTCTTGAAGAGGTCGATTTCGTCCGACGCGAGCACCCAGTGCTTCTTCAGCAGCGGCCGCTGTTGCTTGAGGAGGTCGACGGCCGCGTCGAACTGCTCCTGGGTCAGCTCGTACGGATCCTCGATTCCGAGATCGGGCTTCGTCTTCGAGAGGTAGAGCGCCGCGTCCGCGATCTGGATCGCGTTGTCCGGGATCGTGATCTGGCCCTTGTACTTCTGGTCGTAGATCGACGACCAGCTCGTCGGAGCGGGCGTGACCTTCTCCGTGTTGTAGAGAAGCGTGTTCGGGCCCCACTGGAGCGAGATGCCGTAGTGGACGCCGTCCACGGTGTTGTGCGGCGGCGACTTGAGCGCTTCGATGAAGTTGGGATAGTCCGGGATCAGATCCGGGTTCATCGGCTGGACGTTCTTGCCCTGGATGAGCCGCAGGGACGCGTCTCCCGACGCGGAGACCATGTCGTACTGGCCTCCTCCCTGGCGCATCAGCGTCACCATCTCGTCCGAGGAGCCGGCGTACTTGCTCGTGACCATGCATCCGGTCTGTTTCTCGAAGGGCTTGACCCACTCGGGCTGCGTGTAGCCCTCCCACGCGACGAGGCTCAGCTTGCCCTCGCCGGGGCCGATCGTGGTCGGCAGGCTCGATTTGTCGCCGCTCGAGTCCTTGTTGTCGTTTCCACCGCAGCCCGCTGCCGCAAAGGCGAGCATGACCGCGAGACTCGCGAGGGCTAGTGCTTCCAGTCCTCGCTTCACCGCATTACTCATCCTGTTCCTCCGTCTCTGACCCCGGGTCGATCACATAGGTGTGTTCTGGCCGCCAGGCGAGTCGGACGCGTCGGCCCTGAGCTTCGAGCGCCTGGCTGGATGTCGTTTCGAGGTTTTGGCGAATGACCATCAGTTCTCCACCGTCGTCCAGGTCGACCGAGTAGCGCGTGACCATCCCGATGTAGTTGACGGCGCTGATGCGCCCGCTCTCCGAATGCGTCCCGGGCTCGGCCGCGTCGTGCTCCTCGAGCATGCGGATCTTCTCAGGACGGACGGTAAAGCGGGTCGAGTGCCCGTTCTGGGTGCGCTCGAGAACGTTCGAGACGCCCACGAAGCCTGCGACGAACTCGGTCTGCGGGTGCTCGTAGACGTCCGCGGGTGCGCCCACTTGTTCGATCCGGCCGTCGTTGAAGACCGCGAGGCGGTCGCTCATCGTGAGCGCCTCCTCCTGGTCGTGCGTGACGTAGATGAACGTGATCCCGACCTCTTGCTGGATCCGCTTCAGCTCGATCTGCATCTCCTGGCGGAGCTTCAGGTCGAGCGCCCCGAGCGGCTCGTCGAGCAGGAGGACCTGCGGATGGTTGACGATCGCGCGGGCGAGCGCGACCCGCTGGCGCTGTCCTCCGGAGAGCTGAGACGGCTTGCGGCTCATCAGCCCGCCGAGCCGCACGAGCTCGAGCACCTCGGCCGTCCGCTTCGTGCGCTCGGCCTTCTTGACGCGCTTGATCTTGAGGCCGTAGGCGACGTTCTCGGCGACCGTCATGTGCGGGAAGAGCGCGTAGTCCTGGAAGACGGTGTTCACGTCCCGCTCGTAGGGCGGCTGAGACGAGACGTCGGCGCCCTTCAGGAGGATGCGGCCCTCGTCGGGCGACTCGAAGCCGGCGATCAGGCGCAGTGTCGTCGTCTTGCCGGAGCCCGACGGGCCGAGCATGGTGAAGAACTCGCCCTGCGGGACGTCGAGGTCGATGCCGTCGACCGCGACGACGTCGCCGTAGGCCTTGCGGACGCTCTCGAGCCGTACGTCAGCCTGCGGCGGCGTCGACAAGCGACTCCTCCAGGATCTCGAGACCCCGGGCGAGATCGTCGTCGGAGATGACCAAGGGGACGAGGATGCGGATGACGTTGCCGAGGGTCCCGCAGGAGAGGAGGATCAGCCCGCGCTCCCGTGCGGCCTCGGTCGTGCGCCTCGTGAGGTCTGACGCAGGCTCTTTGGTGTCGCGGTCGGTGACGAGCTCGATGGCGAGCATTGAGCCGATTCCGCGTACGTCTCCGATGTGGTCGATGCGGGACGCGAGATCGTCGAGCTTCGTCCGGATGTGCGAGCCAAGCTCCTCCGCGTGGGAGCGGAAGTCGTCGGTCGCTACCTCGTCGAGGACCGCGAGCGCGGCCGCGCAGGCGACCGGGTTGCCGCCGAACGTCCCGCCCAGGCCGCCCGGGTCGGGCGCGTCCATCACCTCGGCCCGGCCGGTGACCGCGGCCAGGGGCAGCCCGCCGCCGAGCGACTTGCCCGAGACGAGCAGGTCGGGCTCGACCTCGTAGTGCTCGATCGCCCAGACGGGGCCGGTGCGGCCGACCCCGGACTGCACCTCGTCGTTCACGTAGAGAACATCGCGGTCGCGGCAGAGGTCGGCGAGCCGACGCGGGAAGTCCTCGGGCAACTCGATGAAGCCGCCCTCGCCCTGGACCGGCTCGAGGACGACGCACGCGATCTCGTGCTGGTCGAGGAGCGCCGCGACGGCGTCGATGGAGTCGGTCGACGAGATGCCGCGGTACGGGTACGGGCCGGGCGCGCGGTAGACCTCGGGCGCGAACGGGCCGAAGCCCATCTTGTAGATCTCCTTGTGGGTCATCGTCATCGTCAGCAGCGTGCGCCCGTGGAACGCGTTCTCGAAGACGACGACTCCGGGCCGGCCGGTCGCGGCGCGCGCGATCTTGACGGCGTTCTCGACCGCCTCGGCCCCGGAGTTCAGGAGCAGGCTCTTCTGGTTCTCGCCCACGCACGGGGACAGCTCGGCGAGGCGCCGGCACACCTCGATGTACGGCTCGTAGATCCCGACCATGAAGCACTGATGGAGATACGTGTCGATCTGCTCGTGCATCGCGGTGACGGCCGGCGGAAAGCCGTGGCCCGTGTTCTGGCAGCCGAGGCCGCCGGCGAAGTCGATGTACGTCCTGCCGTCGACGTCCTCGACCCGCGCGCCGTCCGCGCGTGCCACGACGATCGGCGTGGTCGCGATCCCGCGGGGGACGAACCGCTCGCGGGCGGCCAGGACGCGCTCACTCTCGGTGCGCTTTGCCACCGTCATGAGACGATTCTCTCGTGATCGCCGTCGTCGGGGCAACTGGGACTATCGGGCGGAATGTCACGGCGTTCCTCGAGACGTGGGGCGCGGACGTGGCGCGGCGGGATTTCCGGCTCGAGGGAGACGAGCACGTGGACGCGCGCGAGGCTGCGTCGCTCGCTCGCGCGCTGGAGGGCGCCGAGGTCGTTGTGAACGCGGCGGACTACCGATTGAACCTCGACGTGATGCGGGGCGCGCTGGTCGCTGGCGCGCACTACGTCGACCTGGGCGGCCTCTTCCATGTGACGCGGCGGCAGCTCGAGCTGGACGAGGAGTTTCGCGAGGCGGGGCTGACCGCGGTGCTCGGGCTGGGCTCGGCACCCGGGAAAACGAATCTCCTCGCGGCAGCCGCGGCGAGGCGCCTCGGACAGGAGCCGGTCTCGATGGAGATCTGGGCGGCGACCCGCGATCCCGCTGCTGCCGATCATCCGTTTCCTGCCCCGTATTCGGTGCAGACGCTACGGGACGAGCTGCAGATGCGGCCGGTCGTGCTGCGAAGCGGAGAGCTGGAGGAAGTCGAGCCGCTCTCCGGCGAGGCGGAGCGCGACTTTCCGGAGCCGGTGGGGCGGGCGAAGGGGATCTACACGCTGCACTCGGAGCTGGCCACGCTGCCGTCGAGCCTCCCGAGCCTGCGCGAGGGGAGCTTCCGGCTCTGCCTGTCGCCCGGGCTGCTCGAGAAGCTGCTCGCGCTCGAGGAAGGCGAGCATCCCGAGCCGTACACGCAGTCCCTGCAGTCGGTCGCCGTCCACGAGGTCGAGCTTCAGGGTGATGGTGCTCGCGTCGTCGGTCGGACTGTCACTCGTGGCGGGAGCGCGAAGTCGACCTCGGAACCGGCGGCACGCGTGGCGTTCGAGATCGCGAAGGGACGGCTGTCGGCGCCGGGCGTGAGGCCGCCGGAGCTGGCGGTCGACGATCCGGATGGCTTCCTCGCGCTGCTCGACACAGAGGTCGATTTCGGCTCTTGACCTGGACGTACGGATCGTCGCATTCTTGGACGGTCGAGAGGAGGGGACATGGCACGAACCAGGCTTGCGGATCAGCTGCGCGAATCAGCCTCGGTCGCTCGTGAGTCCTTCGAGCGGGGCGTCGAGGTCGACCAGGTGCTCGAG
>Ga0070684_100001832_pt1 | contig 15557 bp, 5 predicted proteins | sample KBSC723LmetaG_FD_65653 | JGI IMG/M metagenome (GOLD analysis project Ga0070684, IMG submission 65653) | Corn rhizosphere microbial communities from Kellogg Biological Station, Michigan, USA - KBS C7.2-3L metaG | ecosystem: Host-associated > Plants > Roots > Rhizosphere ...
ATTCTCTGCCTGGATAGGTCAGCCTTACTATTTTCCACTGAACACCACCAATAGTTTGCTACTTCTGGGTTTTATCATTTTCATTTCCACGGTAGCAGGATTATATCCATCGAGTATCTTGTCTTCCTTTAAGCCCGCAGTTACATTAAAGGGAAATTTCTCTCAAAGCCGGAAAGGAAACATGATCAGGAAAACCCTGGTCGTCTTCCAGTTCACTATCACTATTGCACTCGTTGCGTCTATTCTGATCATCACGCAACAGATGAATTATATAAAGAACAGGTCCCTTGGCTTTAATGGTACGGCTGTTATACAAGTTGAGTTTAATGGTGATGCGAATGTGTTGCAACGATATTCTTCGATAAGAAATGAGCTTTTAAAAAGCCCTTACATTCTTAATGTCGCGAAGCATGGATCAAATGTGGTGGGAGGTCTTGGCAATGGATGGACAACGACGGTAAATCTGAAAGGTGAAGAGATCTCTACCAGTCTTTATGGAATGTCGGTGGATGCTGATTACTTCAAAACTTATGACATGAAGCTGGCAGCAGGACGGTTCTTCTCAAAGGATATTCCTACTGATACCACCAAAGCTTTATTAGTGAATGAGGCGGCCGTGAGAACATTCGGCTGGCAAAATCCTGAAAATGCAATTGGCAAACCTTTCGGCAAAGGTGATGAGACGCAATACGTGGTCGGGGTTGTAAAAGATTTCAATTTTGAAAGTCTTCATAAACCAGTTGAAGCATTAAGGATCGGTTATGCAACAAGGGGCAGTCGCATCTCATTAAGAGTCGACGCAACACATATTGATGAAGCTATCGCGCGATTGAAAGCGACCTGGAGTGACCTCGCACCTGCCGTTCCGCTTCAATACAATTTTATTGAGGATGAGATCGCAAAACAATATGGCAACGAACAAAAAATGGAAGGCATTTTTTATGGATTCGCCTTGTTATCGCTGGTGATCGCTTGCCTCGGGTTATTTGGACTATCCACATTTGTCGTTGAGCGTAAAACAAAAGAGATCGGTATACGCAAAGTATTGGGCGCAAATGTCTCCGGGATCGTCGGTTTATTATCAAAAGACTTTTTAAAACTGGTATTGATATCGATATTGATCGCAACACCATTAGCCTGGTATTTTATGAACAACTGGCTGCAGGATTTTGCTTACCGCGTGCACATCGAATGGTGGGTATTTATTGCAGCCGGGATCATTGCCGTTTTTATCGCATTGGTTACCGTAAGTATTCAATCGATAAGAGCGGCGGTTGTGAATCCTGTGAAGAGCTTGAGAACAGAGTAGATTGGGAAAAGTGCAATTGGGAAATTTCGGAATTGCAATTTCCCAATCTCCCAATTTCAAAATTCAAAATTTCGCAATGATCAAAAACTATTTAAAAACAGCGCTACGCAACCTGGGAAGAAATAAAGTTTTCTCCTTTATAAACATTTCTGGATTGGCGCTTGGCATGGCCTGCAGTCTCCTGATATTGCTTTGGGTGCAGAGTGAATACAACATTGATTCGTTCAACAAAAATTCATCGCAGTTGTACAGCGTCTATGAACGGCAGTTCTATGACGATAAAGTTGACGTATATCATTCAACACCCGGCCTGGCGGCAGATGAAATAAAAAGAGTATTCCCCGAAGTCGAATATGCATCAGGATTTGGATGGGTCAACCAAAACAGCTTTACACTTGGAGATAGAGTGATTCAAGAAGTAGGCGGCTGGGCCGGGGATGATTATTTTAAAATGTTCAACTATCCGTTATTGCAAGGAGATGCGCAAACAGCACTAAATTCTCCTTCTGCGATCGCCGTTTCAAGAAAAATGGCTGAAAGCTTTTTTGGCACTGCAGAAAACGCCATCAATAAAACCATTCGCTTCAACGATAAACGAGACTTTAAAATAACGGCGGTATTTGAAAATGCTGGTATCAACGCTTCACAAAAATTCGATTACCTCATCAACTGGTATGCCTATCTCGACGACAATCCGTGGCTAAAAGACTGGAGTATCAATATAAATGATGGGCCAAAAACATTTGTCGCATTACGATCGGGAGCGAACATAAATGGATTTTCAGCGAGGCTTAGGAATTTCTTACATAGTTATTATAAAGAACAACGCTCAGGCTTTCACATTGAACTCGGCATCCAGCGCTTTGACGAAATGTACTTGCACTCACATTTTAAAAACGGGCAAATTGACGGTGGACGAATTGAATACGTGAAACTCTTCAGCATTATTGCTCTTTTTATTTTGGTGATCGCCTGTATCAATTTCATGAACCTGACAACCGCAAGGTTTATGAAGAGAGCAAAGGAGATCGGCGTAAGGAAGGTAGCCGGGGCGATCCGGCTGTCATTGATCAAACAATTTATCGGCGAAGCGATCCTGATCGCTTTCCTTTCATTGATTGCCGCGCTGGCAGTCGTGCTGATGTTGCTACCCATGTTCAATGGTCTTACACAGAAACATATTTCATTGCCAGTTGCCGATCCTTCATTTTGGTTCACTCTTTTAATTTTAACCTTCATCACTGGCTTTGCAGCAGGAAGCTACCCAGCTCTATTCCTGTCTTCATTTGACCCAATGAAAGTTTTAAAAGGTTCCATAAAGGCGGGTACCCGCGCAGCTTTCTTTCGCAAAGCTCTCGTTGTATTCCAGTTTACGCTTTCAATTATGCTGATCATCGGAACCATCGTTGTATCGAAACAGATCAATTATATACAAACAAAAAATTTAGGCTACGACAAAGACAATGTGATCAGCATCCCGTTGCAGGGGAGACTGTTGAGCAAGTACGTCGCATTCCAGCAGGAAGCTGCAAATATTCCGGGTGTTAAAGTCGTTACACGCATCACGCAAATTCCTACTCAACTGACCAGCGGAACATCAGATGTTGATTGGCAAAATAAAAATCCTGACGAGAAGAATTTATTTGTGTGGGCGGCTGTCGGGTACGATTTTGTAAAGACGCTAGATCTGAAACTACTGCAGGGCCGTGATTTCTCAAGAGACCACCCTACTGATTCTTCCGGTTATCTACTGAATGAATCCGCCTTAAGGGTGATTAAGTACAATGACCCCATTGGGAAACAATTTACTTTTTGGGGCAAGCAGGGAACTATTATTGGTATTGTAAAAGATTTCCATTTTAACTCTCTGCATGATCCCATTCAACCACTGATCCTTCGCATGCGTGAAGATGAGAGTTCGGGAAATGCGCTTGTGCGAATTGAGCCACTTAAAACACAACAGGCTTTGCAGAGCCTTGGCTCCTTGTCGAAACAGTTCAATCCAAAATTTCCATTCACTTACCAATTCCTTGATGAAGCATACAATAATCTATATACCAGTGAGCAAATGATCAACAAACTCTCGGGTTATTTTGCTTTCATTGCCATTTTTATCTGCTGTCTTGGTCTGCTTGGTCTTGTCATGTTTACAGCAGAACAACGAATCAAAGAGATCGGCATACGAAAAGTACTTGGAGCTAATACCGCGTCGGTGTTTGGATTATTATCAAAGGATTTTTTATGGCTTGTGTTCATTGCATTTGTTATTGCCTCACCACTAGCCTGGTGGGCAGCGAATAATTGGTTGACAGGTTTTGCTTATCGCATCAATGTTAGCTGGTGGATGTTTTTATTGGCGGGATTTATTGCTATGATCATCGCTTTGGCCACAATAAGCTTCCAGGCGATAAAAGCGGCGGTGGCTAATCCGGTAAAATCGTTACGAACCGAATGAGCGTGTGAATGGTGAATTGTGAATGGGTTCACCATCAACGAAAACTCTCATTAACAATTGACCATTCACCATTGACAAAAATTAAGGATATGTTTCGAAATTATTTCAAAACCGCCTGGCGAAATCTTTCAAAAAGCAGGTTTTATACGCTTATCAATGTAGGCGGTCTTTCAGTAGGCCTCACGATCGGTATTTTATTATTGCTCTGGATACAGGACGAATTCAGTTATGACAGGTTTCATAAGAATTCCTCTCACATTTATAAGCTGGAAAATATGGTCGGCACAGGCACCAGCCGGCAATTGTGGCCTGTAACAACGGCACCCATCGGCGTTCTTGCAAAAAAACAGATCCCAGGTGTGGAAGATGTCGCTCGTTTCACTTATAACCCGTTTTATGGACTGTTCAAATACGGTGATAAAATCTTCAATGAACAACAAAACCACTTTACTGACGCGTCGTTCTTTTCGATGTTTGATTTCAAACTCATCAGGGGTAACGCAACGAATCCTTTTCCGGACAATAATTCAATCGTTATCACGCAAAGCACAGCCGAAAAATATTTTGGAGATGCAGATCCAATAGGAAAGATCATTGTCGCTGATGATAGCGTGAATTTTAAGGTGACCGGAATCATAAATGACTTCCCAAAAAATTCGAGTATCCAGGGCAACATGTTTTTCCCGATGAGTTTACTCGCTCACAAAAGATACACTGGCAACACAGAGGGAAGAAATATTGACAATGATTTTGTACAATTTGATTATGACACCTATCTCCTGCTCAGACCGGGTTTTTCTTTTGATGGCTTTGCAAGAAAATTGCGCGATATCCACTTAAGGATGAAGTCAGATGACACCGATATCGGTTATGTTTGGCTGCCACTTGGAAAAATTCATTTGTATCACGCCGATGGTAGCGATGGTGGAATAAGTATCATACGAATGTTTTTCATTGTTGCAATACTCATTTTAGCCATTGCATGCATCAATTACATAAACCTTTCTACAGCACGTTCCATGGCCCGCGCAAAGGAAGTGAGTTTACGCAAAATTGTTGGCGCAGCAAGATGGCAATTGTTTATGCAATTCATTGTAGAGACAACTTTATTATTTGCTTTAGCGGTTGCATTGGCGCTGACGCTCGTTTACTTCTTAACACCGTTATTCAATCAAATTTCGTCAAAGAATATTCGAGTTGACTTTACAGATTACCACATCTGGAAGATTATTTCAGCCACTATTTTAGGCACATTGATCGTATCGAGTATCTACCCCGCTCTTCTACTGTCATCGTTTCAGCCTATCAAAGCATTACGAGGAAAGATCTCGGCAGGCATCAGCAATGCTGCTTTTAGAAAAGTCCTCGTTGTAATACAGTTTGCATTTTCCATTATCCTGATCACGGGCACGATTGTCATCGGGAATCAATTGAGATTTATCAGGGCAAAGCAACTGGGTTATGACAAGGAAAATGTTTTGTCACTATGGACGATCAACATGACTCCCCATTTCGACGCAATAAAAGCAGACCTGTTAAAACAACCCGGTATTTCAAATGTTACGTGGGCAAGTATAAATATTATCAATTATGGCGGACAAACGGGAGATAATTCATGGGATGGAAAAGAGAACGGCGAAACACTCATGCTAAGTCCCATGAATGTCGATAAAGACTTTATCCCCTTTTTTAAAATGGAGCTATTGCAGGGGTCGGGGTTTACCGGGACTGCAGCAGACTCCATGCATTTCATTTTAAATGAATCAGCGGTAAAAGCTGCACGGCTAACCGATCCCATAGGAAAAAAATTCAGGCTTTGGAAAACCGAGGGAACTATCGTAGGTGTGGTTAAAGATTTTCACTTTTCTTCCATGAGACATAAGATCCAACCGGCAATTTTTTATTGCCAGGCAAAAAACTATGGACAGATCTATATTAAGACAACCGGTAAAAATTTACGCGGAGTGATTGCCGCTGCAGAATCCGAGTGGAAAAAATACAACCCTGGTTTTCCATTTGAATACAATTTTTTGGACGACAGGTTCAAAGGTTTGTATCAATCGGAACAACGGACGGCTTTACTGTTTAATATTTTTTCAGGCATTGCCATTTTTATTTCATGCCTTGGCTTATTAGGGCTTGCTGCTTATACTGCCCAAATGCGCAGGCGCGAGATTGGCGTTCGCAAAGTACTAGGATCAAGTGTAACGGGTATCCTGCGCCTGCTCGCTTTTGATTTCATGAAGCTTGTTGTCATTGCAATTGTTATTGCAACTCCTGCTTCATGGTACTTCATGAACAAATGGTTGCAGGATTTTGCGTACAAAATAAATATCGGATGGTTGGTATTTGTCCTTGCCGGGCTGCTCGCGATCGTGATTGCATTGTTAACAATAAGTTTTCAATCGATGAAGGCAGCGTTGGCGAATCCGGTGAAGAGTCTTCGAACTGAATAATCAAGCTACAAGCTGCAAGCCATAAGCTTACAGCTTGCAGCGTACAGCTAAAAGCTTTTTTATGATCAAAAATTATCTCAAAATCGCATTGCGCAACCTGGCCAGGCATAAAATATATGGCCTGATAAACGTGGTTGGGCTGGCCATGAGCATGGCTTGTGGTATCATCATGTTCACGCTGGTAAAATATCATTTAAGTTTCGACAATTTTCACAAAGATGCAAGTCGCATCTACCGGTTTGTAACAGAGCAACACAGGGACGATATAAGCTACGCCGGGAGCGTACCACCGGCATTTGGGAAAGCATTTCGTAATGACTATGCATTTGCTGAAAAGGTAGCTCGTGTTGTTACCTACCATGATGCTTTAATTAATATTGAAGATGGTAACGAACTTAAAAAGTACAAGGAAAAGGAAGGCATTGGAATCGCCGAGCCGGAATTTTTTGACATATTCAACTTTCCTTTTTTACAAGGCGATAAGAAAACTGCGCTCATCGAACCAAATACGGCAGTACTCACTGAACGGTTAGCTAAAAAATATTTTGGCAACGCAGCGCCAATTGGTAAAACATTGAAGCTTGAAAACAAAACCCTGTTCAAAGTAACTGGCGTAATAAAAGATATACCTGTGAACACTGATCTGAAATCAGAGATATATGCCTCATGGGCAACGATGAAAAGCCTGAACGAATGGTTTGCAGATGATAATGCGTGGGGAGGAATTTCGACCGAGTTACAATGCTTTACCCGTCTTCGACCGAATATGTCGACGCAACAAATAGAAAAATTATTAGCTGCCTATGTAACCAAATACAGGTCGAAAAGCAAGAATGTTCATCATTATAAACTACAGCCACTATCAGAAGTTCATTTTGATAGCCGCTATGGTGGTGTAATGGAAAAACGCAACTTGTGGGTATTATCGTTCATTGGTCTCTTTTTGATCATTACCGCCTGTGTGAATTTTGTAAACCTCGCTACTGCTCAAGCGCTGCGGCGTGCGAAAGAAGTAGGCATACGCAAAGTGTTAGGCAGCCTGCGTGGACAATTGTTCCGCCAGTTTGTGGCGGAAACAGGTGTGATAACTATTATTGCCACAGTTGTCGCTATTGGCATCGCCTACTTGGTTTTGCCGTATGTGAATACATGGTTTAAGACGCAAATGACCATCCACCTCTTTACCGATATTCAATTGTTGCTTTTTATTCCGTTGCTCATTCTCGTGGTAACATTCCTGGCAGGATCTTATCCGGGCCTGGTGTTGTCCCGTTTTCAGCCGGTCGCCGCATTGAAAGGAAAATTGTCCCGTCAAAATTTAGCTGGTTTCAACACTCGTCGCGGTTTGATTGTTTTTCAATTCACCATTTCCTTGATTCTGATCATTGGAATGATCGTCATTACGCGACAAATGTTATACGTGAAACAATCTGATCTAGGCTTTGACAAAGAGGCCGTCGTGATGATACCGTTGGGTGCTGATTCATTAGGCGCAGCACAGAAGACGTTACAAAATGAGTTGATCAATGTTCCGGGCGTAGAAACTGTATCTCTTTGCTTTGACGCGCCTGCCTCTCAAAACACATGGTCGACCTCCATACGATTCGATACAAGAACAGAAGATGAATTATTTAAAGTAAGTATCAAGGCTGGTGACGAAAATTATATCAACACCTTCGGATTGCAATTGGTTGCTGGCAGAAATATTTTCCCATCCGATACCGTTCGTGAATTTCTTGTGAATGAAACCCTGGTAAAAAAGCTGCAACTGAGATCCCCCGAGGATGCGTTGGGCAAAAAAATATATTTCCAGGGCGGTTCGAGGTCGGCGCCCATCACAGGTGTGGTGAAAGATTTTCATGACCAATCTTTTCACTCTGATATAAATCCAGTTTGCATTACTTCCTATTCGCAGAACTATGGAAGTTATGCTGTAAAGATCAATATGAAAAACATTCGAACCATACTGCCCGCGCTGGAAAAAAAATGGAGTAGCATGAATCCGGGCAAGATTTACGAATACCAATTCCTGGATGAACGCATCGCTGAATTTTATGAAACAGAAGAAACAATGCTGAAGTTGATCCGTGCATTTTCATTAATAGCGATCCTCATTGGTTGCCTCGGCTTATACGGCCTTGTATCATTTATGGCGGCGCAAAAAACAAAAGAGATCGGTATTCGGAAAGTATTAGGCAGCAGCGTCACCGAAATACTCTGGATCTTCGGAAAAGAATTTTCAATACTCATTGTTGCGGCATTCGTAGTGGCGGCTCCTGTAGCGTGGTGGTTGATGAATGCATGGCTGCGAGATTTTAAATACCATATACAAATCGGACCACTAATATTTATACTGGCAATAGGAATAACAATGGCTATCGCAATGTGCACAGTAGGATGGCAAAGTTTAAGAGCGGCGTTGGCGAATCCAGTCAAGTCATTGCGAACTGAATGAGTCCCGATAGCTATCGGGATGAGTGATCATTGATGAGTGATTTACTCATTACTGATTACTGATAAAATAAAAGATTATGTTTAAGAACTACTTCAAAACAACATGGAGAAACCTCATTAAAAACAGGATTTATTCTGTTATAAACATTGGAGGGCTGGCAGTAGGCATAGCTGTGGCAATGCTTATTGGTCTTTGGATGTACAATGAGCTTTCTGCTAACAAGCATTTTAAAAATTACCACTCACTGTACCAGGTCATCATGCATCAATCAAACGAGGGTGAAATATTAACCAGTTGGGTAACGCCTTTTTCATTAGGTGACGAGTTAAAATTAAAATACGGCGATTTCAAGGCGGTAGCCATGTGCGATGGAGGTGGGGGACATTTACTACAGGGCGCTGATAAAAAACTTGTAAAATATGGCTTTTTCATTGGCCAGGATGCTATGAGTATGTTTTCGTTCCATGTACTATATGGCAATAAAGATCCCCTCCGTGATCCTTATTCAATTGTATTGACTGATGAAACAGCGAGAATACTTTTTAATACGACGAATGCAGTTGGAAAAATAGTAAAGTTGGATAACGGGCAAGATCTTACCGTGACAGCTGTGGTCACGAAGCAACCTAAAAACAGCTCCCTTGCTTTTGATTACCTAATTCCATGGAAACTCCAGGAAAACATTTACCCTGAAGCCAGGAACTTTAAAAACGATTGGCGAAATAATTCATGGCAAACATTTGTACAGTTAAATGACAATGCAAATGCCGAAAATGTAAATGCCCGGATGAAGGACGTTATCCTGGCTCATTTTCCGGATGATAAGACTATGCAGGCAGCTAAACCCCAGGTCGAACTGTTTCCAATGTCAAAATGGAAACTATACACAAATTTTGTAAATGGAAAAAATGTTGGCGGATACATCAAATATGTCAGGCTGTTTGGGATACTTGGATTTGTCGTGTTACTTATTGCATGTATCAATTTCATGAATTTAAGCACGGCACGTTCATCGAAGCGGGCAAAAGAAATAGGAATTCGTAAAGTAGTCGGTTGCTTACGCAACCAATTGATCGCACAATTTCTTAGCGAATCAATATTCATTACAGTGATCGCATTTATCTTAGCAGTCGCCATTGTATTTTTTGCTTTGCCTTACTTCAACAGGCTTACCGGCAAAGACATGAATTTATTTATCACCGATCCCTTCTTTTGGTCTTTTATAATTGCGTTTACGATCTTAACAGGTTTGATAGCCGGTAGCTATCCAGCCTTGTATCTTTCATCATTTAACCCGATAAAGGTTTTAAAAGGAAAGGCGATTGCAGGACGCGGCGGTGCTTTGCCCAGGAAAATACTGGTCGTTATTCAATTTACAAGTGCAGTTGTGCTGATGGTTGGTACTGTCATCATTTATCGCCAACTACAACATGGAAAAGATCGCCCAACCGGCTACAATAAAAATGGATTGATATCAGTCAATTATTCGGCAGACCTGAGCAAAAATTTCGAGGCATTGCAAAATGAATTGATCGCCGGCGGAGCGGTATACTCGATGTGTAAATCCAACTCGCCTGCAACGGAAATTTGCTGCAGCCAAAACGGATGGGAGTGGCAAGGAAGTAAACCAACCGATAAAACCACAGGCATCAATACCATTGCTACCGAATATAATTTTACCAGAACACTGGGTATTAAAATGATTGCCGGCCGGGATTTTTCTCCTGATTACTCGACCGACTCAGCAGCAGTTCTTCTCAATGAAGCTGCCATAAAATTTATGCGGCTAAAAGACCCGGTTGGTGAGACAATAAAATGGAATGGGCAAAACAAAACAATAATAGGTGTGGTGCCGGACCTGCAAATGGGGTCACCCTTTCAATCCGTTGCACCCATGATCATCAAATTCTCCACGGACTGGGTGAATTCACTGATCGTGCGGAGAAACCCAAATATATCGATCTCAAGAATGATCAATACTATCAAACCAATTTTTGAAAAATATACTTCTCAATTCGAATACCAGTTTGCAGATGAAGAATATGCTAAAAAATTTAATTACGAGGAATGGGTAGCCAATCTTGCTACAATAATTACTGTGATAGCAATTTTTATCTCGTGCCTCGGATTGTTTGGATTGGCGTCATACATGGCAGAACAACGGACCAAAGAAATTGGCGTGAGAAGAGTCCTTGGAGCAAGTACTCTTTACATCTGGCGACTGCTTTCAAAAGATTTTGTTATGCTTGTTTTAATAGCCAGCGTAATAGCCATTCCCATTGCCTGGTATTTAATGAATACCTGGCTCAGAACTTATCAATATAAGATCAACATTGGTGCTGGAGTTTTTGCGGTGGTGATGGTGACTTCTGTTGTGATCACATTACTAACAGTAAGCTTCCAGGCGGTAAGAGCAGCGGTGGCGAATCCCGCAAAGAGTCTCAGAACCGAATGATTGGGAAAAGGCGAATTGGGAAATTTTGGATACAATTTCCCAATCTCCCAATTTCAAAATTTAAAAATTGAGTAAATGATTAAGAACTATTTTAAGATGGCCTGGCGTAACCTGTCGAAGAACAAGGTTTTTTCGATTATCAATATCTCAGGCTTTGCCATCGGCCTGACCTGTTTTGTTTTGATCGCGGTATTCGTGATCAACGAATTAAGCTATGATAAATACCCGACTCAGGCGAAGGATATTTACCGCGTTCAGTTATCGGTTACCGGCAATGGGGATGTAGCTGTTTATCCTCTTGTAGATGTAGCCGTTGGCGAAGGAATAAGAAATACCTTCCCGGAAGTAAGGACATTTACCAGGTTATGGCAGGTGAGTGATTTTGTAAAATATAATGACAGGCAATTCAAAGAGGAGCATCTTTCTGTTGCCGATTCTAACTTTCTCCAGGTATTCTCGATCCCCCTCATTGAAGGACGTACAGCCGATGCCCTCGTACAACCGAACAGTATAGTCGTATCGAAAGCGTTTGCAAAAAAATATTTCGGCAACGAAGATGCGATGGGCAAGTCTTTGCTGATCGGCACGCGCAACGTAATTTATAAGATCACCGGTGTCATTGACAAAGTCCCTGATAACTCACATTTTCATTTTGATGCTTTTTTAAGTCAGTCGTCTTTTCCCAACCCAAACAAAACCTGGAGCAATGTGGGGTACTATACTTACCTGGTGTTAAATAAAAATGCCGACCCGAGGCAATTGGAAGCAAAATTCCCTCAACTCGTGGCGAAATATGTTGTTCCCGAGATCCAGCATGATATGGGTGTCAGCCTCGCCGAAGCACAAAAATCCGTAAACACATTCCGATTTACATTATTGCCTCTCACCGACATTCATCTGCGCTCGAACACAAAGATGGAACTCGAGCCAAATGGTGATATGCAATACGTTTATATTTTTTCAGTACTGGCCTTATTCATTTTGCTTCTTGCCTGCGTTAATTTCACCAATCTTTCCACCGCCCGTGCCATCAAACGTGCGAGAGAAGTCGGCATTCGTAAAGTAATGGGCTCGGTGAAAAAACAGTTGATCCTCCAATTTCTCACAGAGTCTGTGCTGTTCACATTTTTTTCGATGTTACTGGCCTATGTTCTGATATTCCTTTTATTGCCCTACTTCAATCAACTCGCCAATAAAAATATCAGTTTTAGTTTTTTCCTGAGCTATAAATTGATCCTCACTGTGTTCCTTGTAAGTTTCGCGGCAGGAATACTGGCTGGCATTTATCCCGCCTTCTTCCTATCATCATTTAATACGATCAGAGTATTAAAGGGCGCTTCGATGCAGAGCTCACAGAAAAAACCATTACGTAGCGGCTTGATCGTCTTCCAGTTTTTTGTGTCAACCGCATTGATCATTGCTACTATTATTATATATCAACAACTGCATTATATGCAGAATAAAAAATTAGGGTACGATAAAGACCTCGTTTTATTTCTCCCGGATGCAAGACTGTTAGGCAAAGATCAAACGGCTTTTAAGCAACAGTTATTACAGGATAACCGGGTTCTATCAGCAAGCATTTCTAGGTCAGTCCCGGGCGGCCCGATTATGGATGGAACCGAGATCTATCCAAAAAATGAAAACTCAAACGGAACAGAAATTCATGGGAACATTGCCCATGTAGATTATGATTACTTACGCACTTTGGGTATTCAAATTTTAAAAGGCAGAAATTTTTCAAAAGATTTTCCGACTGATTCTTCAGGTGTTGTTATCAATGAAGCCGCTGTGCGACAACTCGGATGGACAAATGAGAATGCCGTAGGAAAGACTATCGTTCGGTCAGGGCAGATGGAATTCAGGGTGATCGGCATTGTTGCAGATTTTAATTATGCTTCCCTTAAACAAAAAGTGGCGCCCCTGCTGTTAATGCTCGGAGGAAACTTCGGAGGACTGATCATTAAGGTCCAGGGCAGCGATGTAAAAGGATTCCTGGCCGACCTAAAAAAACAATGGAATGCATTCAATCCACCGGGGCCGCTTGAATATAATTTTCTTGATGAGAAGTTTGCCGCCTTGTATGCAAGTGAACAACGGACAAAAAAAATATTCTCCGCATTTGCTATCCTTGCGATCATCATCGCAAGTCTTGGCTTGTTCGGTCTTTCGGCGTTCGTGATCGAACAGCGTACCAGGGAAATAGGAATTCGAAAAGTATTGGGAGCCTCTGTTCAGCAGGTCTTGTTACTAGTATCAAAAGAATTTCTATTACTGGTAGCGATCGCATTTATTATTTCAGTTCCGGTGACCTGGTGGGCCATGCATGAATGGTTAAAGGATTTTGCATATCGGATAAATATTGGAACGCGCGTTTTTATTGCAGCAGGCTTTTCAGCGGTCCTGATCGCATTTTGTACGATAAGTTTCCAGGCGATAAGAGCGGCGATTGCGAACCCGGTGAAGAGTTTAAGGACGGAATGATTCCGGTGAAACGTCAAACGTGAAACGTGAAACGTGAATTGTCATAAATCAGACATCTTAAATCACACATCAGAAATCAACTTCCATGTTCAAAAACTATCTTAAAACCGCTTTCAGAAATTTAAACAGAAACAAAAGTTATGCGATCATCAATGTGCTTGGACTCACTGTCGGGGTTGCAGCAAGCCTGTTGATATTTTTGGTGATCCAGTATGAAACCAGCTTCGATAATTTTCACAAGAAGAAGAATAGTATTTACCGCTTGAACACTGAGTTGCATTCGCAGGATGGTCTCAGTTATTCCGATGGCATTTCTTTTCCCGTTGCTGCGGCGCTTAGGATAGATTTTCCGCAGATCAGGGAAGTAGCTTCCATTTTCAGAAACGGCGATCAGATAACCATAGAGCAGAGCGATCGGCAATTGAAAAAACTTAAGGAAGACAATTTCTACTATGCCGAGCCGGAGTTCTTTAAAATGTTCGATTTTGGATGGCTTGAAGGAAATCCTCAAAGCAGTTTGAAAGATCCGCATAGTGCCGTACTAACCCAGGCTACCGCAGAAAAATTTTATGGCGACTGGAAGTCGGCTATTGGAAAAACATTTAAGTACAATAACAAAACTCTTTATAAGGTAACCGGCATCTTAAAAAACATACCTGCAAACACCGATTTTCCGCTCTCTGTTGTGGTTGCTTATTCAGCGCTGGAAAATACGTATATCAAAAACAATTTAAACGATTGGGTTAGCACATTCGGAGGAGCTTATACTTTCGTTATTTTGCCACCAGAATTATCTCCTGTAAAGTTCGATACACAACTAAAGGCATTTGCAAAAAAACATAAGCCTGTCGAGTACGCTAAAGATGCATATGTAACACAACCATTGTCTGAGATACATTTCGATGACCGCTTTGGAAATTTCAGGGGTCATACATTTAGCCATTCACTGATCAAGGCACTTGCTTTCATCGGGCTATTTCTGATCGTTATTGCCTGTGTAAATTTCATAAATCTTGCCACGGCCCAGGCAGTAAACCGCTCAAGAGAAGTTGGTGTAAGAAAAGTTTTAGGAAGCAATCGCCGCCAAATCGCTCTGCAATTTTTGGGCGAAACTGCCCTCATTACCATCACTGCTGTTATTCTTGCCATTTTGGTGGCGGAAATTACTTTACCATTTCTCAACAAATTACTGGAAACAAAAATGACGATGAATTTTATCTTCAACCCGTGGCTTGGTTTATCGATACTCGTCATAACAGTTTCCGTTACTATCCTGTCGGGTCTTTACCCCGCGATCATTCTATCAGGCTTTAATCCTATCACAGCGTTGAAGAGCAAGATCACCTCAAAAATGGTGGGTGGTATTTCCATGCGGCGGGTTTTGGTTGTTCTGCAATTTGCGATCGCGCAAATACTAATTATTGGTATGCTGATAGTGGTTAGCCAAATGAATTTTTTTAGAAATGCATCACTTGGCTTTGACAAAGCGGCCATCATCAATGTACCTTTTCCAAGTGACAGTTTCTTCTTCAGTCATTCGAGCCTTGATTATCTCCGCAATCAATTGCTTTCAAATAAGGATATATCAAATGTGAGCTTCAGCTTTGCCAGTCCTTCTGCTGACGGGAACTGGAACAGCGACTTCAAATTTGACCATGCAACAAAAACAACAGACTTTAGTGCGAACCTGAAATGGTCTGATCCCGAATATTTCAAAACCTTTAATTTAAAATTTGTCGCGGGCCGCCCCTATTATCCCAGCGATACGGTGAAAGAGTTTGTAGTCAACGAAACCCTGCTGCGAAAACTCGGGGTTCGTGATCCACAGGACGCTATCGGAAAAGAGATCAATTTCTGGGATGGCGGCAAAGTTGGAAACATCGTCGGCGTAATAAGAGATTTTAATGCTAATTCGTTAAAGGAACCCCTGGCACCAGTTATAT
>Ga0070684_100001834_pt1 | contig 15557 bp, 6 predicted proteins | sample KBSC723LmetaG_FD_65653 | JGI IMG/M metagenome (GOLD analysis project Ga0070684, IMG submission 65653) | Corn rhizosphere microbial communities from Kellogg Biological Station, Michigan, USA - KBS C7.2-3L metaG | ecosystem: Host-associated > Plants > Roots > Rhizosphere ...
CGCCATAACTTCGTGTTGAGTCAACGGGCCGTGCCGCTGGATTCGATGGTGGCCGAGGCCAAGCAGCCACGCGAATACATCTCCCCGAACTTGAACGGTTTTCTCGAGCGGATGCATAATCACGCCGGCGGCTATTTCATCGACGATTCGACGCTGCGGAAGAACGAGGACCATCATCTTCAAGACGTGGTGTTGTCGAGAATGGCCGGGATGCGGCTCATCCGGTGGTCCGGCGACGAGGCGTACATGGCTTCGTCCCGAATCGGCAGCGGCGCCGCTCTCCTCGGCAGCGGCGGCGGCAAGTCGAGCTTGAATCCGCTGCCCCGCGCGTGCTATTCGACCGTCTATCTCGACGGCATTCTGATTTACGATCTGGAGCGGATGGGACGCGACGTCAAACCTCCGGATCTCAGCAACATTCTCGTTTCAGATCTTGCGGGCGTGGAGTTTTATCCGGGACAGGCGTCGCTCCCCATACAATTCAAGTCAGGCCAATGCGGAACGTTGCTCCTGTGGACGCGGGAAAAGTAGATACATCGGTTCGCGACGTCCGAGCTGAGGACGCGCAGTCGGTGGCGCGGCTGTGCTCCCAGCTCGGGTATCCAACGTCGGAGCCGGCGATGCCACGACGGCTCGCGCGTTTGCAAGCTGACCCGAATGCGCGCGCGTTGGTGGCGGATGCCGGCGACGGTCCCATCGGTCTGGCGACCGTCCATCTTCGCCACACCCTCAATCACGAAACGCCGATCGCGCAGCTCACGTTGCTCGTCGTCGACGAAGCGCAGCGAGGACGCGGTGTCGGACGCACGCTGGTCCGGGCGGCGGAGCAGTGGGCGCGCTCGCGCGGATGCCATCGCATCGTCATCACGACGGGGTTGCAACGCGCCGACGCGCATGCATTCTACGAGCGGATAGGCTACCGCCACACCGGCCGGCGGTACGGGAAGGATTTCGACTGAGGAGGACGGAGTGCTCGCTGCATCGTCGCGCGTTGCGCTAGTCGCAATCGCCGCCCTCGGCATCGCGGCCGCGGCACAGGCGCCGCCGACGTACGAGGTGTACGCGGTTCGCTACGCGACGTTGCCGGGCTTCAAAGTCTCGGCCCTCATCAAGGGCGCCGATACGAGCCGGCGCTTGGACATCGCCATGATGGTGTGGGTGATCAAAGGCGGAGGGCGCACGATCCTCGTCGATGCGGGCTTTCATCGGGACGATTTCGTGAATCGCTGGCACCCGACCGATTTCAGTCCGCCGAGCGAGGCGATCGGAAAGTTGGGGATCAAGCCGGACGACGTAACGGACGTGATCGTGAGCCACGTCCACTGGGACCACCTCGACGGCATCGATCTGTTTCCGCGCGCGAAGGTCTGGATTCAGCGCGAAGAATTCGAGCACCATCTCGATTCAGCGGGCGTCGTGAAGGATCGAGCAATCGACGCCGGCGACGCGAAACTGCTTGCCGGCATCGCGCGCGAAGGTCGCGTGATCCTCGTCGACGGCGACGGAAAAGAGATCATTCCGGGGATCACCGTCTACACGGGCGGCAAGCACACGTTCGCGTCGCAGTTCGCCACCGTGCCAACCGCGGCGGGCACGGTCGTTCTCGCCTCGGACAACGCGTATCTCTACGAGAATTTCGCGAGCCACCGTCCGATCGCGCAGACCCTGGACACGGCGTCGAATCTTCGTGCGCAGAGTCGAATGACGACTCTCGCGTCCGACCCACGGCTCATCGTACCAGGGCACGATCCGGAAGTGTTCGCGCGATTTCCGACGCCGGGCAACGGCGTCGCGCTGATTCACTGACCGCGCGTCAGGCCGGAGCCGGGTGCGTCGCGTGATTCGGCCGCTGCTCGGCCGGGCGCGGCGCGTGCTGATGCTCGACGTGGCCCAGATTGAACGCGGTGCTGAGGAGCGCGATGTGCGAGAACGCCTGCGGGAAGTTGCTCACCTGGCGGCGGAGTCGAGGATCGTACTCCTCGGCCAGAAGTCCGAGATCGTTCCGCAGCCCGAGCAGGCGATGGAAGAGCTCATGTGCGTCGCCGCGGCGGCCAAGCAGGACGTAGTTGTCGGCGAGCCAAAAACTGCAGGCGACAAACGCGCCTTCGCCCGGCGGTAAACCGTCGTCGGTGTGCTCGCTATCGTAACGCAGCACGAGGCCGTCGACCAACAGATGTTTTTCGACGAACGCCACGGTGCCAGCGACGCGCGGGTCGTCGGCGGGGAGGAATCCGACGAGCGGGATGACGAGGGTCGCCGCGTCGGCGAGGCGAGATTGATACGACTGCACGAACGCGCCAATGCCGTCGTCGTACGCGCGCCGACAGACCTCGTCGTGGATCGCGTCGCGGAGCGAGCGCCACCGGTCGAGCGGTCCGTCGAGGTTGAATTGTTCTGCGCTCTTGATGGCGCGGTCGAACGCGACCCACGCCATGACCTTCGAATGGGTGAAGTCCTGCGGCGCGCCGCGCACCTCCCAGATGCCCTGGTCGGGGCGTTGCCACATCTTCTCGAGCTGGGCGAGCAACGCCTTCTCGAAGGCCCAGGCCTCGGGGATCTCGGGCAACCCGCCGCGCCGCGCCTGGTGGAGCGCGTCCATCACTTCGCCGTAGACGTCGAGCTGAAGTTGGTGATGGGCGGCGTTGCCGACGCGGACGGGTCGAGAGTTCTCATATCCCGGGAGCCAGGGTACCTCCCATTCGTGGAGCATTCGCTCGCCGCTCAGCCCGTACATGATCTGCACGCGATCCGGGCTTCCCGCGGCGGCGCGGAGCAGCCAATCGCGCCATGCCGCGGCCTCGCGGAAATAGCCCGCGTCCATGAGCGCGAGCAGCGTCAGCGTGGCGTCGCGCAGCCAGCAGTAGCGGTAATCCCAGTTGCGAATACCGCCGATCTGTTCGGGAAGCGACGTGGTCGGGGCGGCGACGATTCCACCGGTGGGCCGGTACGTGAGCGCTTTGAGCGTGAGCAGGGAGCGGATGACCGCGTCGCGCCACTCGCCGGTGTATCGGCACTCGTTCGCCCACGTCGTCCAAAAGCGCTCCGTAAACTGGAGCGCGTGCTCGGCATCGACGGGCTTCGGCGGTGCGAGGTGCGACGGCCCCCAAGTCATCACGAAGGAGACGCGCTCGCCGGCGGAAACGCTAAAGTCGCCGACCGTGGTGAGCCCTTCGCCGCGGACCGGCACCTCGCTCTTGAAGATGATCATGTCCGGGCCGGCGATGGCGCGGAGCGTCCCATCCTCGAGGCGGCTCACCCACGGGACGATGGATCCGTAGCCGAAGCGAAGAATGATCTGCGTCGTCATGGCCACGGATCCGCGCAGCCCGACCACCGTGCGGACGACGTTCGACTCGCCGTCGCGCAGCGGCATGAAGTCGACGACCATGACCGCTCCCTCCGCGGTCTCGAAGGTCGTCTCCAGGATCATCGTCGAGTCTCGATATTGGCGCCTGCTCTTCGCGTTCGAGTCGGCGGGCGTGATCTGCCAGCGTCCGTGCTCGGGGCCGCCAAGAAGCGCGGCGAAACAGGCGTGCGAGTCGAATCGCGGCCAACACAGCCAATCGATGGATCCGTCGCGGGAGACGAGCGCGGCGGTCTCGCAGTCGCCGATGAGTGCGTAATCCTCAATTCGTGCGGGCATTCCCCTAGTCGACCGTTCCATGCTGTCGAGACTGTAGATCAATTCGTGCCACGGGCTCCACGTTCTCCGAGACGAGCACAGCATTTCGCGCGCGAAGCAACGACATCACCGCCTCGACGAGCTCATCCCAGCGCCTGGCGCCGCGTTCCGAGGAGGGTGCCTAATTGGTGCACACCGGGCCGCGACCACCTCGCCCGCCCGTCACCCTCTGCGGCGGTTGGGGCGCGCGCGGCCAAACGTTGTCGCTCGCGTCGCGGTCGGGAAAGCGACAATGCGGGTCGAGGACGATCTTGGCGATCTTCCGCGGGCCCAGGTCGAGATCGGCGTTGAACGTCTTGCTGCCCGAGAACCACACGTCGACCGGGTACGAGACGACCGCGGTATCGCCGGCAACGACGGCGTTGCGCATCCGGCGAATCTCTCCGCCGCCCGGTGCGAACTCCACCTTCAACACCACGGGCGCGGGCATCTGGCCGTCTTGCCGAACGGTCACCGTTGTGCGAGCGCCTTTGGTCGTGACGCTCTGAATCGATTCGTCGACTGATTCCGTGGTAAACAGCCAATAGTACCAGAACCAGCCGAGATCCCTGTGGAGCGCGTTGCTCATGAAGAACGCGTAATCCCAGGGCGACGGATGCTTGAACCGCCACGCCTTGGCGTACTCGCTGTGTGCGCGCCAGACCGCGGTGTCGCCTACCATTCCGCCGAGCATCGAGAGCATGAGCGGCGCTTTGCCGTACGCTTGGAAGGAGTACTGGGGGCCGCCGTAGTTCGCGTCCCACATGAGCGGTGCCTCGCGCTCGTCGCCGCTCGTCCGTCCGTACGACTGGCCACGGCCATCGAGATCGGGTTGCCGATGCTCGGCGTCGGCGGCCGAGAGAATGTTCATGTACTGATTGAACCCTTCGTCCATCCAGCCGTACCACGTCTCGTTCCCGCTCACCGTCATCGGCCACCACTGGTGACCGGTCTCGTGGTCGGCGGGGCCGTCGTTCGACATGACCAGCATGGGGTACTCCATGCCGTTGTCGGGACCGTCGACCATCGTGTGCTGCGGGAAAGGATCCGGCATCCACAGCCTCGAATAAAACTCCAGTGCGTGACGCAGAATGGCACCGGCCTGGGTGTACGACGACGCGTGACCGGGCAGGTAGTAGAAGTTGACAGGAATCGCGCCACGGCCAGGAATGGTGGCTCGCGTTGCCTGCCAGACGAATTGCTTGGCCGTGGCCCAGGCAAAGTCATTCACCGTGTCGGCGACGAAATGCCAGACGAGGCGGTCACCCGACGCTGTCGCCTGACCGGGACCGACTTCGTTTGGTCCGACAACCGTGCGCGTGGAATCGGATTCGAGGACGTGCGATAGTCGCTCGCGCGCAGCCGGAGTGAGCACGCGGTCCGGATTCTGGAGAACCCCGGTCGCGCCGACGATCCAGCCTGCCGGGACGTCGAGGCTCACGTCGAACCGTCCGAAGTTGTTATAGAACTCCGAAGGCCCGAGATACGGGTCTGTGTCCCAGCCGCGCAAATCGTCGTACACGGCGACGCGCGGATACCACTGGGCGACTTGGTACAGCGTGTCGCCCCAGCGGAACGTCATGCGATGTCCCTGACCGGGGCCGCCGGCGAGCTTGTAGTGCCACTCGACGTCGAGCGTCGCGTTGGACCCGGGAGCGATCGGAGACGGGAGAACGATGCGCGCGGACGTCGTGTGAATACCGATCGCGATGGGTTCAGTCGGCGCGCCGCCGCCGCGACCGCCACGACCGCCTCGGCCGGGCGCGGGTGCGTTGAGATCGACCGGTGCGCCGTTCACCGCCAACTTGGTTATGACGAAACCGTCAGTGTTCTCGGCGGGCACCGACGCGCCGCGGGGGACGTCGCCGCGAAAGATGTTCTGGTCGAGACGCATCTGAATTGACGACAGCGAGGAATCGCTCGCGTTGTGCAGCTTGATGGTCTCGCGGCCAGAGAGCGTGGACGTCGCGGGATCGAGACGGGCCGAGATCGTGTAATCCATCCACGTCTGCCAGTAGTTTCGCCCGGGCCGACCCGTGGAGTCGCGCGTGCCTTCGGCGAAGGCACGGCGAATCATGTTGGTGAGCGGGATGTCGCGACGGATTGCGCGTTCGGGTGCGCGCGTCGTGCTCTGGGCGCGAAGCGACGGCGCAGGAAAACACAGGGCCAGCGCCGCAGACGCGGCGATCCCAAAGCGAATCATCGCAGCTCCAGTGACGGGAATGGCGGCCGCGCGGCGCCGCTACGGCGTTACCGGCGTTCCGGCCTGCTTCGGTCCCAACTCGTACTCTTTCGGCGGTTCGGCGCCGAGGAGGTTCTTCACGAAATAGTCCCAGCGTCGCCGCGTCATGTAGTTGGCTTCGGTGCCGTAGCCGTGCGCTTGGTTGGGCAGCATGAGCAGATCGAAATCCTTGTTGGCCTTGATCAGCGCGTCGGCCACGAGGAGCGTGTTGTTCGGCGGCACGTTGTTGTCGAGCGTACCATGCGCGAGGAGCAGCTTGCCTTTGAGATTCTTGGCGAGATTCTGGTTCGCGGCGTCTTCGTAATTATGGCCATCGTCGAGGCCTTCGTACCGCTCGCCCCAATCGTCCTCGTAGACGCGGTTGTCGTGGTTGCCGGATTCCGAGATGCCCACCTTGAAGAAATCGGGATACCGGAACATGGCGTCGGCGGTCGCGAAGCCGCCGCCGGAGTGACCGTAGATGCCCGCCTTGTCGATGTCGATCCATCGATAACGCTGCGCGAGCTCGCGCATGCCGGCCACCTGATCGGGGAGGGTGTTGTCGCCCATGTTGCCGTAATAGGCATCGTGGAAGGCCTTGGAGCGCCACGGCGTTCCCATGCCATCGATCTCGACGACGATGAAGCCAAGGTCGGCGAGTGCCTGCGCGTCGCCGCGCGCCGGGTTGAAGGTGCGTCCGCCGACCGACCCGGTCTGCGGACCGGGGTAGATGTGGTTGATGATCGGGTACTTCTTTGTCGAATCCAGACTCACCGGCGTGTACATCAATCCGTAGATGTCCGTCTTGCCGTCGCGCGCTTTCAGTATGATCGGCGTGGGCGGCTTCCATCCGGTCGCGACGAGGCGCGAGATGTCGGCCTTCTCGACGGCGACGACGACCTTGCCGTTTAGGTCGCGCACCACGCTGGTCTGCGGCGTCGTGGGGGTGGAGTACGTGTCGAAGAGGTATTTGTTGTTCGGCGAAAGCGACACGTCGTGGTCGGCGTTCTCCGGCGTGAGGAGCGTGAGCCCCTTGCCGTCCATTCCGATCTTGTAGAAGTGCCGGAAGTACGGGTCGCGCCCCGCCTCTTTGCCGACGCCCGCGAAGTACAGCTCATGCTTCGGCTCATCGACGCGCACGAGTTGGGTGACGTTGCCGTCTCCGTTCGTGATCTGGTGTTTCAGCTGTCCCGTCGTGAGATCGTAGAGGTACAGCTGTCCCCAGTTGTCGCGCTCTGAAAACCAGATCACCTCGTTCGACGCCGGCAGCACGTGCCAGTTCACGCGTCCGTTGCCGGACTCGAACTGTGTCTTCGTCGATTCCTGAAGCACGTCGCGAATGGCGCCGGTGTTGGCGTCGGCGATTCGCAGAACCTCGTGCTTGTGATCGCGCGACGTGGAGACGAAGGCCAGATGCGAGCCGTCGGGATACCACTCGACATCCGACCACGAGCCTCCCCGGCAAGCTACGTCGTCGCAGAGCGTCGAGCGGTGCTGGTCCGGCGGCATTTGGAGCCGCACGATGCGCGGCGTCGTGCCACTCAGGTCGATGAGCACACGCTGGATCATCGTGACGATGCTATCGCCCGGAAGCGGATACTTGAACGTGCGCAAGTCGGGGTGGCCGACCTTGGTGCTCACCAGATACATCTCGCCGACGTTGCGCTGATCCTGCTGGAAGGTGGCGATCTTCTTGGAATCGGGCGACCAAAGAAGAATTGCGCGGTCGCTGTTTTGCCATCCGGCGTTGTCGGTGGCGTAGCCGAAGTTCTTCACGCCGTCGGTCGTCAGCTGCGTTTCTCGCCCACTGGCGACGTCGCGAATCCACAGATTCCAATCCCGGATGAACGCGCCTTTGGTCCCGTCGGGTGACATCGTCTCGGGCGGCCGGCCGCCGCGTCCTCGGCCACCACCGCCGCGGCCGGCGACTCCGCCGCGACCACGTCCGCCGGTCGTGTCCGGCGGGAAATCGATGCCGCAGTGAGCCGGCTCGTTGTCGCAGCGCGTTCGCGTGCCTTTCGCCGGGTCCACGAGGATGATCTGGGTGCCGGTCGGCGTCACGTCGCGGAACCAGAAACGCTCGTCGGGAAGGGGCAGCCACGTCGGACGGACCGCGGTTCCGAAGACGAGCGGGGTGACGTTGTAGCTCATGGCCCGTTCCGCCCGCGCGTAGTCGGCGGCGGTGACGGCGCGCTGTTGCGCCAAAGTCGGGCGGGGAAGGGACAACGCGGCGGCGAGAGTCGCCGACACGGCAAGAACACGGGTTCGCATGGATCCTCGACGGAGTTTCAGCTCGCCGCTGAAATTGCCGTCGGGGTGACCGGCGGGCAACCACACCGCCGGTCACGCCACGCGACTAGTGCACGACCACGCTCACCGCCGCCGCGATCTGGACGCCCGTCGTAAGCGAGCCCGTGAGGTCGAGCTCCGTGGTCGACGGCGTCAGCACGCCGGCATTCGTGAGCGCGAGCCGGCTGAAGTTCAGAATGAGCGAGCCTCCCCGCACCTCGGACTGAAATCCGCTTCCGTTGCGCGCGACTCCGACGCTGCCGAGGCGAATGGATGAAATGTCGACCAGCGAGACATCAACCCCGTTCCCATTGGTGAGTGTGAGCGAGACGTTGCCGTTCCCATTTCCGTTCAAGTTGATCGTCGGCGACTCGATCGTGGTCGGAACGGGGCGCGGCGCGACATTCACCGAGAACGAGTTCGATCCGGTGGCGCCGTCCTTGTCGGTCACGGAGAGTGTGACGGTGTAGCTGCCGAGGGCGAGGAAAATGGAGGACCCGGTGATCGAGGCGCCCGACGCGTTGAAGGTGCCGGGCGTCGTCGCACCGTTGCCCCAGTCGATGAGAGTGTGCCACGCGGCGTCGTCGCCCGGATCGGTGAAGCCGCCGGCCGCGCTGACCGCGTCACCGGAGAGAATCGACGTCGGTGTCGTCGCGCCGAAGGTGACGCTCGGCGTGACGTTCGCGACGACGACGGTTTGCATCGAGTTCCTTTCCCAACCGAACGCGTCGGCGACGGTGAGCGTCGCGGTGAACGATCCGTTATCGTGAAACGTGTGGTAGACGACCTTGCCGGACGTCTGGCCGCCGTCGCTGAAATGCCAAGTGTAGGTGAGCGCTTCGGCGCGGCCGAGGTCATCGCGGCCGAGGTCAGGATCCGTGCTGGCGGATGCGTCGAACTTGAGCGACGAACCCTCGTTCGTGGTGCCGCTCATGGAGAAGCTGGCGACCGGCCGATGATCCCCCGCTTCGACGGCATCCTGGTACGACGTCTGGAGAAGCGAGAGGAAGTTGTAGCCCGTGGACGTCTCGATCCTATCGACCGTCGTGAGGTACTTCTGCCAGGGATCGTTCCGCACGCCGGCGATGTTGGGCATGTTGACGGCGAGCACGGTGACACCGGCGAGATCATCCCACGTCTGGATGTCGCCGAGCTTGAACGGGACGCCGTCAATGACCGGACCGATGAGCGCGATCTTCCACGTGCTGTCGGGAACCGCGACCTTGCCCTCGTTCTTCAAGAACGTGAGTTGGTGCGTCGCGCTGTAGAGCGGGCCGGTGATGATGTAGACCGCGCGCCCGGCTTCGGCGGAATCGGCGACGAAATTCTCGAACTGCGCCCACACGCCCTGATTGAGATCGGCCTGCTGCGGGACGACGTTCGTGAGATAGAACGTCGTTGCGTTCTCCATGTTGGTCGTCGTGCGATCGGCCGAGCGAGTCATGTGCCCGCGATCGAAGCCGCCGTTGGTGTAGTCCGACGTGAAGATCTGCTTGTCGGCCGGCAGGTTCGGATCGGCGGTGAAGCAGTTGCACCGGTTCTCGTTCCCGAACTGCCGGCTGTCGAGCTCGTACGAGACCCAGTTTGGCGTGCCGCGCGACTCGTTGTACGAGAGCACGTACTCCGGACGAGTGATGAGCAGGTCGTTCGGGTTCCCCCCCGCCGGTGTCGGATCGCCGAATTCGTCGTTCTTGGCATAGATCGACGGCGACGCACTGACGGGAATCTCGACGGTGATGGACGTCGTCGACGACGGCAATCCCCCGGTGGTGAATTCGTCAGGGGTGCCGCCTCCCACGGGCGTTGCGGTGATCTTGAGCCGCGGCTTGTTTCCCGGGATCGCGGGCGGCGCGACGGCGTTGATGATGAACGCGCCGGGTGAGGGCGTGAGCACTGTGGCGATCGCCGGATCGAGCGCCTCGACGGTGAATGTCGCGGGCACGATCGTGCCGCCGCTGGACACGCGCGCGGTGAGAAAGATCTGAGCCTGGAAGCCGGGGACGATGCTCGTCGACGAGTAGCTCACGTCGATGAAGTGGATCTCGGGCGTCGTCACGGTGACCTGAATGCCTGCGGTCACGGTGATGCTGTTGTCGACCGCGGTCGCCGTGATCGTGACGGGGTTTGGATCGGCGGCGACGCCCGTGATTTGGCCGGTTCCCGGATCAACGCTCGCAACCGCACTGTTGCTGGAGGACCAGGTTAGCGTCGCCGTCGGCACGGTTTGGTTATTCGCGTCCTGTGGCGTGGCGATGAATGTCGCGGTAGTTCCGGCGGTCAACGAGACGGTGGCCGGTCCCCCGATCGTGACGTGATCGAGGGGGCCGAGGGGCAGTTGCCCGGGGCACACGTGGACCGCGGTGGCGCTGTTTCTGGGGGTGAGGGGCTGGCTAACCCTGGTGAAATCGGCGCTCGGACTCGCCGTATACGCGCAGCCGCTATCGTTTCGGCTGTCCGAAGTCGTGTTGGTCAGCGTCCTCGTCGTATCCGCGCAGGTCCCGGCGCCGTAACCAACGATATCGACGGCCGCGGGGCACGCGCCGGTGATCAGCGCCGTCGACGCGACGAGCGCCACCTTTGCGTTTGTGGCCGACATCGCAATGGTGCCCGTGGCATCGGGCGTCGGAAGCGCGGCGGCTTGGGCATTGGCGCCCGCCGCCTCTTGCACGAGGTAATAGCCGCCGGGCGGGATCGTTCCCGACAGGGTCGTGGCCGCCCAGGTGGTGCTGTTCGCCGAGGCGTACTGCACACTCCATCCAGTGACGGAGACGGCGACGCCGCCAGGATTGAACAACTCGATGAAGTCATTTTTCAGCGTCGCGCCGGAATTTCCGCCGCCGCCGTAGATCTGACTGATGACGATCGACGGCCGGCTCGCCGATTCGTCGCGTCGCGCCGAGCCGGGTCTGATCCCTAACGGGGCGATCGGGTTTTCCGAGCAGGAAACAAGGCTGATGCCAAGGAGTAAGGCGATTGTATGACTCGCGGCGCGAGGTCGCATCTCGGGTGGGATCCTCATATGAATTCGAAGCGGAGTTTGGCAGCGAATCTGCGTCGAATCGCCGACCAGCGGCGGAGAACCTACGCCAATCGCCGGGTTCGACAATAAGCACGGGCAACGAGAACGCTTCGACCGGGTAACATTCGACCATGTCCAACACCCACCCAGCTTTTCGCATTGTTACGGCCGCGCTCGTTTCATTCGCGGTCCCCGCTTTCGCGCCCGCCGGCGCACAACAGGCGAAAACGGCCACAGCTCCTTCCGCCGCGCCGTCCGCGTCTACGCCGCTGCCGACCGATCCAAAGGTCAAAGTCGGCACGTTGCCGAACGGCATGCGCTACTACATCCGCGTCAACCACAAACCCGAGAAGCGCGCCGAACTGCGGCTCGTCGAGAACGCCGGGTCGGTGCTCGAGAACGAGAACCAGCTCGGGCTCGCGCACTTCGTCGAGCACATGGCGTTCAACGGGACGACGCATTTCAACCACAACGATCTCGTGAAGTACCTGCAGTCCATAGGCGTAAGGTTCGGCGCCGATTTGAATGCGTACACGAGCTTCGACGAGACGGTGTACATCCTGCCCATTCCGACCGACACGGCGCGGATCGTGGACCAAGCGTTCACGATCCTCGAGGACTGGGCGCGCGGACAGCTGTTCGATTCGAGCGAGGTCACCGACGAGCGCGGCGTCGTGCGCGAAGAGTGGCGCTTGGGCAAGGGCGCGAGCGATCGCATGCTACACCAGTGGCTCCCGATCGCCTTGCGCGGATCGCTCTACGCCGAGCGGCTGCCGATCGGCAACGAGCAGAGCATCATGACGGCGACGCCGGCGCGCGTCCGCTCGTTCTACAAGACCTGGTATCGGCCGGACCTCCAGGCCGTGATCGCGGTCGGCGACTTCGATCCGGTGGCCATCGAGGCGTTGATCAAGAAGCACTTCAGCGGAATTCCCAAGGCGGTGAATCCGACGAAGCGGCCGACCATCACCGTGCCGCCCAACAAAGAGCCGTTGATCGCGGTCGCGTCGGACAAGGAAGCGCAGGGCTCCGACGTGAGTCTCATGTTCAAGCTGCCGCTCGAGAAAACAAAGACGGTCGGCGACTACCGGCGCGACCTGATGGAGCGTCTGTACCTGTCGATGCTCAACGCGCGGCTCGAGGAAATCTCGCAGAAGCCCGACGCCCCGTTCCTCGGTGGCGACGCATCGAAGGGGTCGTTCATCGGACGCGAGAGCGACGCCTTCACCCTCGCGGCGAACGTCAAGAACGGCACGATCGACGTGGGGCTCCAAGCGCTGCTGCTCGAGGCGAAGCGGGTCGATGAATTCGGGTTCCTGCAGAGCGAGCTGGATCGCGCGAAGCAGAACATGCTGCGCGGCTACGAGCGAGCCTACGCCGAGCGCGACAAGTCGCAGTCGGCTTCGTACGTGCAGGAATACATCGACAACTACTTGAACGGCGAGCCGTTCCCGGGGATCGACTACGAGTACAAGCTCGTGCAGCAGCTCGTGCCGACGATCTCGCTGGCCGAAGTGAACAAGATGGCGAGCGCGTGGATCACGGACGAGAATCGCGTGATCATCGCGGAATCGCCTGCCAAGGACAGCGTGAAGGTGCCCACGGCGGCGGAGCTCAAGGCGGTATTCGAGCGAGCGGCGAAGACGCCGGTCGTCGCGTACACCGAGAATCTGTCGAGTGGTGCGCTCGTCGCGAACGATCCAACGCCAGGCAAGATCGTGGCAACGAAGACGATTCCGTCCGTGAGCGTCACTGACTGGACGCTGTCGAACGGCGCGCACGTGCTGGTGAAGCCGACGGACTTCAAGGACGACGAAGTGCTGTTCAGCGCGTCGGCGATGGGGGGCTCGTCGCTCGCGCCGGACTCGAACTTCATCTCGGCGGCGTTCGCGTCGAGCGTGGTGGGACTCAGCGGCATCGGCGACTTCAGCGCGGTCGATCTGGGAAAGAAGCTCGCCGGAAAGGCAGCGGCGGTGAGCCCGTCGGTCAGCGAGACAGGTGAAGCGCTGAGCGGCCATGCGTCGCCGAAGGATCTGGAGACGCTCTTCCAGCTGGCGTATCTCGACTTCACGGCCCCCCGCCTCGATGAGTCGGCGTTCGCGGCGTGGAAGAACCAGGCGGCGGCGTTCTTCGCGGACAAAGGGAACGATCCGGACCAGGTGTTCGGCGACACGGTGAGCTGGACGATGTCGCAGCACAACTTCCGGGCGCGCCCGCTGACGGCGCCGGTGTTCGCCGAACTCGATCCGCACAAGTCGCTGTCGTTCTACAAGGATCGGTTCGCGGACGCGGGCAACTTCACGTTCCTGTTCGTCGGCAACGTGGACACGGTGACGCTCAAGCCGCTCGTCGAGAAGTACCTCGCGTCGCTGCCGTCCACACACAAGAACGAGACATTCCGCGACAACGGCGGGGCGCCGCCCAAGGGCGTCGTCGAGAAGGTGGTGCGCAAGGGCGTCGAGCCGAAGGCGAACACGCTCATCCAGTTCACCGGCGCGTGCACCTATGCGCCCGAGACGCGCTTTGCGTTCCGCGCCCTCGTCGAGTATTTCCGAATCAAGCTCGACGAGACGCTTCGCGAAAAACTCGGCGGTACCTACAGCCCGAGCTTCGGCGGAGGCTGCGGCCGCATCCCGCGCCAGGAGTACGAGTTGAGCGTGCAGTTCAATTCGTCGCCGGAGAACGTCGAGATGCTCAGCAAGGCCGTCTTCGCAATGATCGACTCACTCAAAGCGAAGCCACCCTCGGCGACGGATCTGGCGAAGGTGAAGGAGCAGCTCACGCGTGCTCGCGAGGTGGAAGTGAAGCAGAACGCCTACTGGGTGGGCAACATCATGGCTCGCCAGCAGGCGGGGGAAGACATCGCGGGCCTGCTCAAGCCGTACGATCAGATGTTGGCCGGCCTCACCGCCGGGCAGATTCAGGACGCCGCGAAGAAGTACTTCGACACGAACAATTACGCGCGGTTCGTGCTGTTGCCGGAGAACGCGAAGGTGAATCCGTAGGGGCCGGTGGGCCGGTGGGCCGGTGAACAAACAACAGCGAAGAGGAACGACGATGTTCCGACTGGGAATGGTGCGTGGCGCCGTCGCGATGCTTGTCGCGGCGGTGCCCGCGGCGGCGCAGATCGGTCAAGGTGAATTCTCGGCGCGGCGTGAGGCGTTGGCGAAGAAGATCGACAGCGGGTTCGTGATCGCGTTCGGTGGACGGACGCCGATCACGGACTTCGGCCCGTTTCACCAACTGCCGGCCTTCCACTACCTGACGAACTTCGACGAGCCCGACGCGGCGATGGTGATGGTCGTGCGCCGCGGCGTCGGGACGACGACGCTGTTTCTCACGCCGGCCGACCCGCGCGCCGCGTTCTACTACGGTTGGCGGCCCGATTCAGCGTCGGTCGAAAAAACGCTCGGGGTGCGAGCGCGGTCGTTCGCGGCGGTCGGAGCGGTCGCGGATTCGTTGGCCAGCGCCGGTCTTCCGCTCTACACGCTCGCCGATTTCGAGGACGCCGATTTTTCGCGCGCGGACTCGCTCACGCGGGGACGCGTCTTCGTTCGATCGCTGGAGTCGAAGCACCCCGGTCTGGTCGCGAAGGACGCCGCAACGCTCGTCGACCAGCTTCGCGCGAAAAAAAGTGCCGCGGAGATCGCGCTGTTAAAAAAAGCGGCGGAGATCAGCTCCGAGGGCCACCGCGCGGCCATGACCGCGCCGATGCCGTCGCACGAATACGAGCTCCAGGCCGCGCTCGAATACACGTTCACCAAACTCGGGGGATCGCGTCCCGCGTACGGTTCGATCGTCGGCTCGGGATTGAACGGAACGCAGCTTCACTACATGAAGGACCGCGGCCAAACGAAGCCGGGCGACGTCGTCGTGATCGACGCTGCGACGGAGTACGAAGGCTACGCGGCGGACATCACGCGGACGATTCCGGTGAGCGGCACATATTCGCCCGAGCAGCGCGCGATGTACCAACTCGTCCGCGACGCGCAATCCGCGGCCGAGCGCAACGCGCGTCCAGGAAAGTCGGCGGCCGCCGCGCAGGATTCGTCCGTTGCCGTCCGCGCGCGCGGACTCGCGAAGCTGGGCTTGATCGAGAGCGAGGACGCGACGTTCGATCCGCCGTGGCAGGCCAACTGCGAGCGCACGCCATCGATGTGCAAGCAGGGAATGCTGTGGATGATCCACGGCATCAGCCACGGGCTCGGCCTCGCGGTGCACGATCCCGCGCAATTCTCATATGGCGAGCGCGTCTATCAGCCTGGCGACGTGTTCACGATCGAGCCGGGGATTTACGTCAGCGCGCGCATGCTCGACGCGCTGCCCGACACGCCGAAGAACCGGGCGTTCATCGCGAAGGTGAAGCC
>Ga0070684_100001836_pt1 | contig 15544 bp, 17 predicted proteins | sample KBSC723LmetaG_FD_65653 | JGI IMG/M metagenome (GOLD analysis project Ga0070684, IMG submission 65653) | Corn rhizosphere microbial communities from Kellogg Biological Station, Michigan, USA - KBS C7.2-3L metaG | ecosystem: Host-associated > Plants > Roots > Rhizosphere ...
TTGAAGAAGTTCGCGAACAACTGTCGAGCCGCCGCCGCTGGCCGCAGGACCCGCGCCATGAAGCCACCGGTTGCGCGCACGAAGCTGGTCACATCGAGCGGATTCCAGCTGTCGCTCGCGCCGCGCAGTCGGCGTGGTCCGAGCACGAACACCAGCCATAGTGCCAACAGCCACAGCAGCGCGCGATGCAACCGCGCATCGCCGAAAAACTTGTCGGGATCGTAGAACGCCACCAGACCTTGATGCGCGTCATCGATGATGACGTGACCCTTCTCGCCCAGGGACCAGTGCACGATGTTGCCGAGCAGGCGGGCGTTGTCGAGATCGCCCAGCACCTTGTTGGTGAAGAGGCTGCCGTACGCACTGACGATGACCTGGCCATCGCCATACGGCGTCAGCCACAGCGCCGGCACGCCCGAAGCGTGATCGCTCGCCAGCTCCAGCACGACGGCACGCTCCGAAGAAGCCTGCCACTGAGCGGTGGGGAATTCGGAGACCGCACGGATCGCGTGCACGCCGTCGAGCAGCGGATGCTCGCCGTCCGGCGCGGACTCGTAGCGCATCGGCTCGGCCAGCCGCGTAACCGCAAGCAGCGCATCGCGCGCCGTCTGCTCCTGGACCTTCTCGCCCTCTTTGGGCGCAGGCGGCGGAATCATCTTGAACGTCAGCCCGGTCATGGACTGCATGTGATCCATGAACTGCGGGTCCGTGCCGACGCCCATCGACCACTCCGGCGTATCCGACAAGCCCGCGAGCACGAGCAGCGTGTTGCCAGCCGTGATCCAGTCCTGCAGCGGCTGCGCTTCGGAATCTCGCAACGGATAAATGTGAGGCGCGGTGGTGATCAGCAGATTGCCGGTCTTCGCGGTGGCAGTGATCGTCGCCAGCGTGCCGTAGCGGTCGCGCAGCGAGATCACCGGGATCTTTGCACCGGCGAGCCAGCGCTGCATGCCGAGATAGCCGTTCGGTCCGGCTTCGGTGCTGAGCGGTCGCGTCACGCGCTCCTGCGGCAGATCGGGCTTCGGCATGAACAGCACGTAGAAGGCTGCGAGGGCACCGACCGCCAGGGCGAGTGTGACCAGTCGATCCTTCACGCTGGCGCTCCGCGCAGTTGCGCGTCGAGCTTGCGCGCTGCCGTAACGATCGGCTCGACTTCCGACGCCGCCACTTCGCTACTTCCGTAAACGGTGCGCTCCGCGAGCGCCGCGACGCGCTGAAAGGATTCGCGCTGTCCAGCATCGTCGAAGTTGGCCCGGGCGCACAGCTCGCGATGCGTGAGGCTGCGCTCGGTGCGCAGCCGGCCGCTCTGCACGAGTGTCTTCACCAGCATGCGCAACAGCATAGATACCTTGCGATCTGCCGGGAGTGTGTCGAGGTCGACAGTTGCATCGTCCGCTGGCGTTGTCATGCCCGACGCGGTGCTCTCGTCCTCGATCGCGAGACGCTTGCGGAACACGCCCGCCGCACGCAGCTCGTTGACGATGACGAGAACGGTCACGGCCAGGATCAGGCCGAGCGCGATGAACAGGAGGGTGGTTGCGACGGCCTCGGTAACTCTCGTCTTGTCGAGCCAGCGCGACAGCCAATTGTCGGAGTCGCGCTCCTGCCGCTCGGCGATCGAGCGCAGCCAGCGCTTGAAGCGCTCGAACCAGGTCAGCGGACGCTCCGGTTGCTGCGCGCGCAGCGAATCGAGAATCGGGCCGAGGGCGGCGACGTCCGGGTTGGGCGCGCTGGAGTCCTCCGCGTACCAGTCGTCGACCGTCAGCACATCAGAGAGATCGTAGACGTCGAGCTCGTCGCGCAACGAAGTCGACAACAGCGGCAGGTAGCCGGACTGCTCCAGCGCTCGCGTAAGACCCGGGCACTCCTCCTCGAGCGCCGTCAGTCCGACCGCTTCCTCGTCAGCGGAATCGCTGCAATCGCCGATGACGTCGAGCGGCGCGGAGCGCTCCTGATCGTGACCAGCCGCCTGAGACCAGGCGGCCGGCGCTGCTGCCAGCAGGACGAGAAGAGCGATGGAGCGCACGAACTACGCGGGATTGAGCGCACCGACGCGAGCCGCGAGATCACCGCCGTCTTTGCGCAATTTGAGGTCCCAGTAGATCGTCAACATCAGCGCGTAGTAGAACGGTGTCACGATCACATACACCAGCAGGCTGACGACAACCACGACGGCCACGCCGAAGACGAGGGCGTTCTCGGGTCCGGCGCCCAGCGCGGCAATCGGCATGAGGACGCCGACTACCAGCGTCACGACGAGGTAGAGAACGATGAGCAGGATGAACCCCACAGTCAGGATCGCTGCCGTGCGCCACCAGTTGCCCCAGACGAGCCGGTGACTTGCAGTCAGGCAACCGATCGGTCCTTTGCCGTCGAACACACAGGTGGCGACGAACAGCAGCAGACTGATGCTGAGGATGATGCAGGGAACTACCAGCAGAAAGAAACTCAGCACGACGATGATGGGGTACAGCAGCGACGCTATCAGCAACGGCAACAGACGCGGCAATGCCGCCTGCAAAGACTGAGCTACGCTCGCATCGCTACCTGCGCCGATTGCATTCATCTTGACGGCTGAAGCCGCGACCATGAGCTGACTCGCGAGCCAGGTGATGCCCATTGCCAGCCAGTAACCCGGAGTCGGGCCCATTGCGGCAAGCGCCATCGTCGGGTTCGCTGTCCCCTGAATCTGCGTGTAGAGGTAGGCGTAGTAGATATAGACCGGGCTGACCGCGACTATCGTCAGCAGCATCAACGGGATCATCTTCACCACTGAGGCCTTGTAGAGCTGGAACGTGGTATCCAGCACACCGCCGATCGACTGAGGTTGAGAAGGTTGTATCGACATCGTGAATGTCTCCCTGTGAGTCGTTCGATTTGCTGATCGAATCTTGGCGGGCGAATACGATAGCATTTCGGCGGTTACAGGGCCGCATCGGTGTCGCAGTTTCCCATGCTCCGTTCCGCAACGTTGCTTGCAGTGTCGCTGCTCGCGGCCGTCCCCGCCTCCGCGGGTGACCTGCGGGTCGTGGCCTACGTCATCGGCTGGGAAGCCGCGCCGCCGCCGATCGACCCCACGAAGCTCACCCACATCAATTTCGCCTTCGGCCAGATCGAGGGCGGCAAAGCCGTGCTGCGCCATCCCGGCGTCGCCGCCAATCTCGCTTACCTGCGATCGCTGAAGGCGAAGAATCCGCGGCTCAAGGTGCTGCTCTCGATCGGCGGCTGGGAAGCGGAAGGATTCTCGGACGCGGCACTCTCCGCCGAATCGCGCAACGTGTTTGCCGCAAGCGTCGTGGCGCTGCTTCGCGAGCACTCGCTCGACGGCGTCGACATCGATTGGGAATACCCGGGCCAGAGCGTCTCAGGCATCAAGTCCCGTCCCGAGGACAAGCAGAACTTCACCGCGCTGCTGCAGACGCTGCGCGCGCAGTTGGGCAAGCGCTATCTGCTGAGCATCGCGTCGGCCGATCGCGAGTACTTCGACTTCACGGAGATGGACAAGCTGCACGGCTATCTCGACTTCATCAACGTGATGACCTACGACTTCTTCAACGCGCTCACGCCGACCACCGGTCATCACGCGGGTCTTTACGCTGCGCCCTACGCCGCACCGAACGACAGGAACGCGGACGCATCGATCAAGCAGCATCTCGGCGCAGGCATTCCGCCAGACAAGCTGGTGCTCGGTGTTGCGTTCTATGGCCGCGGCTTTGCGGGCGTGAAGCCGGAGCACGACGGCGTCAATCAGCCCTACGGGCGCTTCGAGGCCGCACATCCATACGCGGAGCTGGTGGAGAAGTTCATCGGGCGCAACGGCTTCGTGCGCGAATGGGACGAGCACGCGCAGGCGCCGTTCTTGTGGAACGCGCAGACGCGCGCGTTCATCACTTATGACGATCCTCAGTCGCTTGCAAGCAAGGCCGAGTACGTCCGCAAGCACCGACTCGGCGGCATGATGTTCTGGGAGCTGAGCCAGGATTCCGGCGACGCCCTGCTCGACGCGATCGTCAACGGGCTGAAGTGATCTATTTGAGCTCGTAGACCAGGTTGATCGTCGTCAGCGTGTCGGTCTTCTCGAACCCCTCCGGCGGATCGGTGTTGTGCCGGACTGAATAGCCGACTGCGAGCGCCAGTACGTCGGTCATCTTCACCTGCAGCGCGATGTCGTTCTGGACGAACGTATTGTCCGAGCCGGCTTCCACCACCAACTTGTCGATCAGCGAAGACGTGGCCGTGAGCTTGTGGTCGTAGTCGAGCGTGCCGCGGAAGACAATTTCGTCCTCGGTCGTACCGGGCTCGATCAATACGCCGGTATCGTCGAACGCGTCGCGAGTCTCGAATTTCTTGTAGCCGACGCCCGCCGTGCCGACGAACTGGGTGAGGCCGGTGTCGATGAACTTGCGGCCGATGCCGGTCGAGAGCACGGCCTGGTACTCGAAGCCGCTGAACTCGTCGTGCTCGTAGCGAGCGGCGCCGAACCAGAAGGTGCGCGTGCTGAAGTTGTAATCGCTCTGCTCGAACAGCTCCCAGCGATTCGCCGTCGTGCCGTCAGGATCCGAAGAGGCGTACAGCGCCGCACCGCCGAATTGGTGCTTCCAGTTGTCGACCTCGTTGGCGAGCAGCAGCTTCGCGTTCGCGCTCTTGGTCTCGGTGTTGCCAGTCGCGATGACGAGACCAGCCTCGCCCTTACCGCTCCAATCGGCGTGTGCCGGCGAGATTGCAAACAGGGGTACGAGCAGCGCCGCAGCAGCTGCTTGGTTCGAAACGCGCATGGGGATCGCTCCAGGATCTTGTTATTCGGAGCGAACTATACGCCGCGACTCACCTCAGAGATCCGCGGCAATTACTGCTTGGCATCCTCTTCCGGCGCCTGGTCGGGGAACAGCGGAATCTTCTGACCGGGGTACCAGAACTGCAGGTGGCAGCCTTCGCACACCTGGTCCATCGTATCGCCCGCATCGATGAGGCCTTGAGGATTCTTTGCATCCGCGGCGGCGAGCATCGACACGCCGACGTCGCGCAGGGCCTGCGAGAACGCGATGAACGACGCGCGGTTCTTGCCGATGGCCTGCTCCGATTCCTCGGCGGTCAGGTTGCCCTCCGTGCCGTGATCTTCGAGCTTCGCGCCTTCCTTCACGACGTGGCGGCCGTCCATCATCAGCAGATTCGCGCCTTCCGTGAGAATGATCGCCTGGCGCCGAACCTCGGCCCACTCCTCGTTCGTTCGCGGCTGCTTCTCGACCGCCTTCCCCTTCGTGACGGTGGTGCTGACGGATTCCCACAGGAAGTCAGCGGCCGGATCGATCATGCTGGCCATGACGTCCTGGACGCCGGCGATCGGCTTCAGCGGCGAAGGTGCAGGCGCAGGCGCGGGCGGCGGGTTCGACTGCGCCGCGGCCATCGTCTCCTGCTTCGGTCCACAACCGGTGAGCAAAGCCCCGAGCATCGCTGCGCACGCTGCCATCGTCCCGATCCGGCTGACGCCCATACTGACCTCGAAATCGTTACCTCAGAGCGGCGTGCATGGTACACGGGTCAGTCGTCGCAACTGTCAAGATTACGTGTTAGCGCCGCGTTAGCAGGCTCGTTGCAGCTCGTTAACGATTGATCAGAACGACGGACGTCTCGATCTGCCGCTGCGGAATCGTCCAATACTCTCTGAGCAATGCCGCCGCCCGAGCCGGCGCGACCAGCTCGAAGCCGTGACGCTGATAGAAGCTGATCGCCCAGGTCGCGGCCGCCCAGGTCCCGACCAGCATGCGCCGGGTGCTGTGTCGACGCAGATGCTCGAGCAGCTCCGCGCCGACTCCGTAGCGCTGTTTGTCAGGCCGGACGTAAGCATGACGAATCAGCTCGACGTCGCGCACGGGCTGCACACCCATGATGCCGATCAGGCCCTCGTCCGTGTCGAGCCCCCAGAACTGGACGCCGGCCGCGATCTCCTCGCGCAGTTCCGACTCGGGCATGTAGGGCTCGTGCCAGCGATCGGCGGGGATGACGCCGCGGTAGGCCACCGCGGCATCGTTGATGATCGCGAGCATCGTCGCAAGATCCTGCTCACTGCACCGGCGAATTTTGCGCATGCGGTGAGGATGCAGCGCGCGAGGACTTCGCGTCTTGGACAAAAGTGCGACTGAGGAAGTCGCGCATCAGCCGCGCGATCTCCGCTCCCTGGTCTTCCAGCGCGAAGTGCCCGGTGTCGAGCAAGTGCAACTCGGCGCGCGGCAGATCTTTCAGGTAGGCGCGCGCGCCCTCTGCCGGGAAGATCACATCGTTCTTGCCCCACACGATCAGCGTCGGCGGCTGCCGGTCGCGGAAGAACTGCTGGAACTGCGCATAAAGCTCGAGATTCGTGCGGTAGTCGTAGAAGAGATCGAGCTGGATCTCGACGTTGCCGGGACGATCGAGCAGCGCCTGGTCCTGGAGCCAGGCGCTCGGATCGACACGCGAGCGATCCGCGACGCCATCGAGATACTGCGAGCGCGTGGCTGCGAGCGTAGTGCCTGCACGCAAGACGTCGCGCTGTGCCTGCTGACCGCTGGCCCAGTACGCTTTGATCGGTTTCCAGAATTCCCTGAGCCCCTCTTCGTACGCGTTGCCGTTCTGAACCACGAGTGCGGTGACGCGCTCGGGATGCTTGAGCGCGACGCGATAGCCGACGGGCGCGCCGTAGTCCATGACATACAGCGCGTAGCGCGTGACCCCGAGACGTGTCAGCAGCGTATCAGTGATGTCCGCGAAGTGAGCGAAGCTGTAACGAAACTGTGCGCGGTCCGGCATATCGCTGTGACCGAAGCCGGGGTAGTCCGGCGCGATGACCCGATAGCGGTCGGCGAGCGCGGGAATCAGGTTGCGATACATATTGGATGAGGCAGGGAAACCGTGCAGCAGCACGATGGCGGGTGCATCGGCCGGACCGGCTTCCCGGTAGAACACGTTCACGCCCTCGATGCTGGCTGTCCGGTAGTGCACGACGGGGGCAGCGTGCGTAATCACCGAGCCGAGCATCAGCAGCGCGGCGGCAGCGAACCTGGAGAAATTCATGGTGGACTCCTTATCGACTGTAACCCATCACCGGTGACTTTATAGGTTACGTGACTGTCACCTGTAAATTCACTTTTAAATGGTTACAATAGCGACCACGCATGACCGACACTCCCTCCCCTTCCTGGTTCGTTGCCGGCCACCCGGCAATCGATTTCCTCAACACCGCCTATGCGCCCGGCGGCGTGCTGGTCGAGACGATCGGCGACGGACGCGCGTTGCTCGACTGGATGATGGGCGCCGGCCTGGTCGATAAGGATGAAGCCGCGCGCCTCGCCCGGCGTTTCACGCGCAAGTCACTCGATGCGGCCGCCGAGGAAGCGCGAACGGTACGCGAGTGGGCTCGAACGTGGATCGAGACCTGGCGCGCGAATCCAGCCAGGGACTACGGCGATGAGATCGCGGCGTTGAACAAGCTGCTCGCGCGCGAAAGCCGCGGTCGGGAGCTCGTTGCGAACAAACGCCGGCTCGAGCTGATCGAGCGGCCACACTTCGAGGATGCTCGCGAGCTGATTGCGCCGATCGCCCTGGAGATCGCGCGACTCGTGACACAGGAGGATCCGTCGCTGGTGAAGGCGTGCGCCGGCACGGAGTGCACGCTGCAATTTCTGGATCGAACCAAAGCGCATCGGCGGGTGTTCTGCAGCGCCACCGCCTGCGGCAATCGCGCGAAGGTCGCGGCGTTTCGACGCCGGGCTCAGCGCGCAACGACGGAATAGCGGCTCGGCGTCACGCCGAACTGCCGCACGAACCAACGCGTGAGATGACTCTGATCGTAGAAGCCGGCCCTCATTGCAACTTCGGCAAGATCGCAGCCTGCGCGAATGAGCCGCTGCGCGAGCGCGATGCGTCGCTGCAGGATGTACGCGTGCGGCGTGAGTTCAAGCTCGCGCGCGAACGCGCGGATCAGTTGATAGCGACTCAGGCCCGACTCCTTCGCAAGCTCGATCAATGACACCGGCGCCGCGGGATCGCTGTCGATCCGGTGTCGCGCCCGTCGGATGCACGCAGTCGGCGATTCGACCTTCGGCCGCCCGGTGGAGTGCGAACGAAGTCGTGCAACGAGTCGCAGAACCGCAGTCTCGCAGGACATCGTGGCCTCGGGCTGCGCTGGCGACGTCGCGTAGTGGAACGCGTCTTCGAACAACCGCTGCAGGCCGCCGTCCGCGAACACGGGCGCGGTGAACGTGAACGCATCGGGTGCACCTTCCATGATGTCTTCGTGCACCTCGGCCAGCGCCTCGGGATCGAAATAGAGAATGCGCCACGCCCGCGGCCGCCCGCCGATCGCGCGACCGTCGTGCACTTCGCCAGGATTCACGCTGATGAAGGTACCCGGCCCCGCCTGGACCTGCCCTCGCCCGCTCCATGAGGCGTGACCGCCCGCATCGATGACGCCGATGCCGTACTGATCGTGCGTATGCCGCGGAAACGCGCGCGCGGTCGCAGCGGACATCGCGACGATGCCAGCCAGCGGAAGGGCGTGAAATGCGATAGCGTCGCGCACGTGTCTGCCTGCTCTTATATTAGTGTGCCATGAACGTCCTGATCTTCGGCGCCACCGGCATGGTCGGCCAAGGCGTGCTGCGCGAGTGCGTGCTGGCCAACGACGTCGAACGCGTGACGGCCGTCGGCCGCACGGCGACCGGGATCCAACACCCGAAACTGCGCGACCTGCTGGTGCCGGACCTGATGGACTATCGCAAGGTCGAAGGCGAGCTGCGCGGCTACGACGCCTGCTACTTCTGCCTCGGCGTCTCGTCCGCCGGCATGGACGAAGCGAAGTACTCGCGCATCACCTATGACCTCACGCTCGCCGCCGCCGAAGTCCTGGCGCGACTGAATCCGCAGATGACTTTCGTCTACGTCTCCGGCGTCGGCACCGACAGCACGGAGCGCGGCTCGGTCATGTGGGCGCGAGTCAAAGGCCGCACCGAGAACGCGCTGCGACGTTTGCCGTTCAAGGCCGTCTATTTGTTCAGACCCGGCGTGATTCAGCCGCTGCACGGCGCGCGCTCGAAGACTCGCGTCTACGCGGTGACCTACATGTTCCTCGGATGGTTGCTACCGCTGCTGCGAGCAATGTCTCCACGACGCATCCTCACCACCGAATCTGTCGGCAAGGCGATGCTCGCAGTCACGCGGCACGGCGCGCCGAAGGCGTGCCTCGAACCCGGCGATATCTACGACGCAGCGCGCGGCGCGTAAACTTCCGGCGGCAACGACAACCCGGGGCGTTCGTTGTCCCAAACGATGCTCATGACGCGCCACTGCCCCGCCTCACGCACCAGAGTGAAGAAATTGACGCCGCGGCCGCGACGCTGCTCTTGCGGCGATTGCCAGTTGAACTCGTAGACGCTGGTGAGCCGCGCGACATTTCCGAACACGACCGACTCCTGCGCAACCTCCACTTCGGAGAACTGCGTCTCGTCGTCGAGCAGCTGCCGGATGTTTTCAATGTACTGATCGAGCGTGAACACGTGCACGAACGGCGTGCCGTCCGGATTGACGCCGGTGCGCACCAGTCGCGCTTGCGGGTGATACAACGGGCGCAAGGCTTCCCAGTTGCGCTGCGCCGGTGGGACCGACAACACACGATAGAGCGCTGCAGTCATTTCGCGAAAATCGACTTTCTCTGCCATGGGCGAAGTCTACGCCCGAGTCACTGCGTCGTGAACGTGCCGTCGACGGTGTTCCAGGAGTCGTTGCTGCCGGTGCCGGAAAAAATCAGCGTGAAGTCGCGACCGCCGTTGCGGAACCACTTCGGCGCGAAATTCCACTGGAACAGGCTCTGCTCGAGCTGCGGCAGAAACTGCGCGCGATGGAACACGTGCCACGGTCCCCACGGCTGCGGCGCCTCCGCCAGCGTCAGCAGCGATTGTGCGCCCGCATCTCCGGCGCCCGACCCATGTTGGTTCGCGTAGACCATGCGATCCAGTCCGGGCACGAACGCCATTTGCGGGAACGGACCGACGCCGTCTGGATCCTGATAGATCGGCAACCGGGCCGCGGGATCGGCTGACCACTGCGGCTCGCCGCTGCTGTCGAGACCCGCGAAGAACTGATATGCACCGCGATCTTCGATCGAAGCTGTGGGCACGCGCACCAGCATCACCCGACCCGGCTTCTGCACGATCGTGAGCGACGACGTGTCCGTCGCTTCGGTCGCAACGGTATAGATGTACGCGTCGAGCGCCGCCGCGTTGCCCCGGCCGAATTGCACGAAGCTGCCGTAACTGATGTGGTCGCTCGCGCGCACGAAGGAAACATCGAGGGGCGTCCACGTGCAGGCCTTGTCGCTGCTACGGTAGAGGTTGAACGCGTCGAAGCCCTGAGCCCCGGAGCCGGGCGTGATCCACGCGTACAACACTCCGCCGATACTGATCGGCGCGCCATGCGCTTTCCCGGTGATAGCCGCGGGGCACTCACCGTCCTTGCCGCCGAAGCGATTCACGCCCCTGTAGCTCTGACCATCGCCTTCGATGCGCGCGACGCCCAAGCTCGCGCGGCCATCGCTTTCGCTGCCGCCGAAGCCGCCGCCATCGCCCCACATGGCGTATTGATTGTCGTCATCCGACCAGGTGATCGGCCAGTTGTCGCTGCCTTGAGCCGCCTGCCGGCGTGATGTCGCATCGAAGGTCACGCCAACGATGACCGGGGTCGATGCGTTGCCGGGGGGAGGCGGCGGTGGCGGCGGTGGCGGCGGCGGCGGTGGCGCCGGCGTAGGGGGCGGACTACCCGGCGCAGACGAACCGCCCGAGCCAGACCCGCATGCCGCAAGCAGCAACGCGAGCACCGGCCCGGCTACGAGAGCGTGTAGCGGCCACCGTTTTGTCACGGCATAGGTAACGTCGGTCGTGCGTCGCAGTTCCTGCTGGCATTTCCTACGTGCGCGGCGTCGCAGTCCTGCTCCGCCGGCGCTTTTCGTTGAGCTCCTTGCGCCGTGTCGATCCGACTTCGCGAACATCGGTATCCGACTTGCCGGCATCCAGATCTTTGCGCGCCTCGCGCGCCAGGTCGCGATAGTCACGGCAGATGCGATCGAAATCCTCGTCGTCGAGCTCTTCCAGATCGAGCAACGCGAGATGCGCGCCTTCGATCGAACGGATCAGCTCATCGAGCTTCACCTGGATCGCCTGCGAGTCGCGGTTCTGGGTGTTCTGGATCAGGAACACCATCAGGAACGTGACGATGGTCGTGCCGGTGTTGATGATGAGTTGCCAGGTATCGCTGAAGCCAAACAGCGGACCGGTGGCCGCCCACACCACGATGATTGCCACCGCGATACAGAACGTCGCTGGCTGGCCGGCCAAGTGCGCAGTGACTTTGGCGAAGCGCGTGAACCGCGATCCGCGACGATACGCTCGAACATGCATGACGGAACCCTCGCAAGACCTGAGGCCGTTGCCTCGAACGGCTAATGCGAGAGGATCGGTCGGCGTTCCCCTACTTCTGCAACATCGCTGCCATCTTCTGATGGATCAGGTTGATCGCCTTGAGCGGCCGGATCATGACCTTGAACTCGACGATCTGGCCGGCGTCGTTCCACTTGATCAGGTCGATGCCGTTGACCGCGATGCCGTCGATCTCGACCTGGAACTCGAGCGCCGCGTCGTGCGGCCCGACGATCTCCCGGACGTAACGGAACGATTCGTTGAAGAACACCTGGAACGCGGCGCCCAGGTAGAGCCTGGCGATCATCTTCCCCACCTGCGGGGTGTGCACGACCGGCGAATGGAACACGACCTCGTCCGCCAGCAGTGCATCGAGGCCAGCGACATTGCGCGTGCGGGCGACCTCGTGCCATGTATGGAGAACCGACATAGCGCCGAAATCATAGCATCAGCTAAGATTTCCGCATGCAGCAGCCCGTGACTCAGTTGCTCGCCCAGTGGCGGGACGGCGACGAGCGCGCGTTCGCCCAGCTATCGGCGCTCATGTACGAAGAGCTGCGGCAGCTGGCGCAACGCCACCTGCGGCGTGAGCGCTCGAATCACACGATCCAGAAGACGGCGCTTGTCAACGAAGCCTTCGTGCGCCTGGTCGGGCAGCAAGCCGTCGACTGGCAGAGCCGCGCGCATTTCATTGGCCTGGCCTCGAAGCTCATGCGACGCGTGCTCGTCGACTACGCGCGGGCGCGGCTCGCGGACAAGCGCGGCGGCGGTGCCGGCCTGCTGAGTCTCGACGAGATGACAACACCCGAAGCGGACGAAGCTCCCGACACGACTCCCACAGCGCTGCAGCACCTCGACGCCCATACGCAGGAAGAAGTCTCGGCGATCGACCAGGCGCTCGTGCGTCTGGAGCAGATCGACGAGCGCCAGGCGCAGATCGTCGAGATGCGCTACTTCGGCGGTCTCACCGTCGAGCAGACAGCCGAAGCCATGGACATCTCCGAGGCAACGGTCAAACGCGAGTGGACCCTGGCACGCGCCTGGTTGCGGCGCGAGCTGGGCAAGAGTTTCTGATGACTCCCGAACGCTGGGGCCGCGTCAAGGAAATCTTCGCCGCAGCGCTCGAGCGCGATCCGTCCGAGCGCACGACGTACGTCGATCAAGCTTGCGCCAGCGATGCTGAATTGCGCGGCGAAGTCGTCTCACTGCTCGAAGCGCACGAGACTGCCGACGGCTTCATCGAACAGGAAGCCGCGCAACGCGTCGGGCTGCCGAGCGCTGCTCCGAAGCAGGACTGGATCGGGTTGCGCCTCGGCCCGTATCGCATCGTCGGCGAAGCCGGCCGCGGCGGCATGAGCCAGGTCTTCAAGGCCGTTCGCGACGACCAGCAATATGAAAAGCAGGTCGCGATCAAACTGCTGAAGCCCGGCCTCGATACCGACTCGCTGCTGCGCAGGTTCAAGGCGGAGCGTCAGATCCTGGCGCAGCTCAGCCATCCCAACATCGCGCACCTGCTCGACGGCGGTGCGACCGAGGACGGCGCGCCGTACCTCGTGATGGAGTACATCGAAGGCAAGCCGATCGACGCCTACTGCGACGATCGCGAGCTCGGCGTGACCGAGCGCATCGATCTGTTCCGCTCGCTGTGCTCCGCCGTGCATTACGTGCATCAGCATTTGATGGTTCACGGCGACCTGAAGTGCGGCAACGTGCTGGTGACCGACCAGGGCGTGGTCAAGCTGCTCGACTTCGGCATCGCGAAACTGCTCGGCCCTGCGCCCGCCTCGCGCGAAGAGCCGCGCGCGACGACGTTCCTCGCGTTGACCCCTGAGTACGCAAGTCCCGAGCAGGTCCGCGGCGAACCGATCTCCACTTCGAGCGATGTCTATTCGCTCGGCGTGTTGTTGTATCGCCTGCTTGCGGGCGATCTGCCGCACAAGGCGACGGGATCGACGACGTGGGCGCTGGCACAGCAGATTTGCGAGAAGGATCCCGCTGCGCCGAGCATTACCGCAGTCGAAGCAACCACCGGCTATGGTCGCTTCGCGAACACGCTGCGCGGCGATCTCGACAACATCGTGCTCAAGGCACTGAAGAAGACACCCGACGAACGCTATCCCTCCGCCGAGCAGCTCTCCGAAGACCTGCGGCGCTACCTGCGCGGATTCCCCGTAGCCGCGCGGCCGGACACGACGGGCTATCGAGTCCGCAAGTTCGCGCAGCGTCACAGGTCGGCGGCAGTCGCCGCGACGTTGTTCGTCATTGCACTGATCGCCGGCATCGTCACCACAAGCTGGCAAGCGCATCGCGCCGAAGTCGAGCGCCTGCGCGCCGAGCGCCACCTCAACGACGTGCGCGAGCTCACCAGCGCTTACCTCTCTGACGTCTACGATGCCGTGGCTTACCTGCCCGGCGGCACCAAGGCGCGCAAGCTCCTGGTCGAGAACTCGATCAAGTACCTCGCCGGACTCGAGCGCGAAGCGCAGGACTCGCCGCAGCTGAAGCGCGATCTGGCGGTTGCGTACGACCGCCTCGGCGATGTGCAAGGCGATTACATCGGCGCCAATCTCGGCGACACTCAAGGCGCGCTGGACAGTTTTCGGCGGGCTCTGCGTTTGCGACGCGAGCTGGTCCAGCACGAGCCGACGTTGCAGGCGCGTCGCGAATTGCTGCGCAGCTGCGTGAAGCTCAGCGAGCTGTTGATGGGTCAGAGCGCAGTAGCGGAAGCATTGCCGCTAGCACGCGAAGCCGCGGAACTGGGCGACACGCTGCTGGCAGACAAAGGAGTCACGGAACGCGACAAGCGTTACGCCGCGGCGGCCTACATGAACTACGGCTGGGCGCAGGGCTTGAGCACTGGCAAGGCCGAGCCCGGCATGGAGCTGATGGAGAAAGCGCGCCAGATCCATGAGGAACTGGCCGCCGCAAATCCCAAGGACGTCGATGCGCAACGCAACCTGGTGGTCGTCGCCGGCCGCATGGGCGACGTGTACAGCGAAGGCGTCAACGATCCCGCCAAAGCGCTGCCCTACTACGAGCAGGCACTGAAGCTGATCGAACCGATCGCCGCCGCGAACAAGGACGACGCCGAGCTGCAGCGAGCCAAGGCATTCGTGTTCTCGTCCATCGGCGACCTGCAGAACGATCTGCAGCGGCCGCAGGAAGGCCTTGCCAACTACCAGCGCGCACTCGACATCATCGAGCCGCTACGCGCCGCGGATGCCGAAGATCAAATGACGCCGCAGGCGACGGCATTCATATTGAATGGGCGCGGCAGCAGTCACCTGCTGCTCGGCGACGCCGAAGCTGCGCTACATGACTTCAGTCGCGCGGAGACGATCCTGCGTAACGGCGCCCAGCCGCAACCGACAGACATCGCCGAGATTCGCACGTTGCCGGGGATCACCTACGCGAATCTCGCAAGGGCCACGGCTGCGATGTCGCAGCAGTCTTCGACGCCGAAACACTTGCGCGCGAATTATGTGCGCGAAGCACGTGACTGGTCGCGTCGCGCGCAGGAAGTTCTGCAACCGCTGGCAGCGGACGCGCTCGAAGGCAAGCACGTCAAGCGCGTCATCGACGAGATGAATGCAGCCACTGCTGCGCTTCTTCCAGACTGCCGAAGATCCGGATCTGGATCCGCGGATTGTCGTTGAGCATCTGGAACATCCGCGCGAAGCCGAACTGAACCGGGCGATTCGCGACCAGCGCCGACCTGATCGGCGTAGCCACTCTGCGTTCGGCGCGCCGCTGCGCTACCGCGAAGACTTCTTCGAACCCTACGTCGATCCGCTCGACCGACGTGAAATCCGTGATCCGGTCGAGCATCACCCCGGCGTCCTCGAGCCGCTCGACCTCCTGCGTCATTGCATTCAGCTCCGCTGGATCCAAGGACCCGGATAGGCGCGCGTAGTAGTACGTGCCTTCGTCGCGAAACTCGTAAGGCATGGCCAGGCCTCGAGCGGCATGCGCCGGCCCGGGCCATCGTCCTCCTTGGCAACACCGGCGCAAGCGGTATCCACCGCAGCCGTCAGCCCGAAGACGAAACGGCATAAAGAAAAATGAGCCGTTTTGCCCGCGCTTGCCGCGTTACCGAACCATGG
>Ga0070684_100001844_pt1 | contig 15524 bp, 12 predicted proteins | sample KBSC723LmetaG_FD_65653 | JGI IMG/M metagenome (GOLD analysis project Ga0070684, IMG submission 65653) | Corn rhizosphere microbial communities from Kellogg Biological Station, Michigan, USA - KBS C7.2-3L metaG | ecosystem: Host-associated > Plants > Roots > Rhizosphere ...
GGCGCGCCGATTGTTCCGGGAACTCGACCCCGAGCTTTGGAACGAGACCAACCATAATCCAGTGCGCATGCTGCAGCTTGCGCGGCAATCCCGCCTTGAAGAACTTGCACAGGACAAGAACTTCTTGCGAGAGCTCAAACAGGTTTTCCAGGATTTTGAGAAATATCTCGGGCGCCACGACACGTACGGAAAGACCGGGCCCGGCGCCGCGATCAAGAATCCGATTGCCTACTTTTCTGCCGAGTTTGGTTTTCACGAATCAATTCCGAATTACTCCGGCGGCCTCGGCATTCTGGCCGGCGACCACTGCAAATCGGCGAGCGACCTCGATCTAAATTTCGTTGCGATGGGTCTCCTCTATCGACACGGGTACTTCCGGCAGCAGATCGACAAGGACGGCGTCCAGGCGGCAATTAACCTGAACCAGAATTTCTACCACCTCCCGATTCGCGAAGTTCGGCGGGGAGAAATGAAGCTTCTCATTTCGGTGTCGATTCTGGATCGGGAAGTTTTCGCCAGGGTTTGGGAATTGCGCGTTGGGCGCGTGAACGTCTATCTCCTCGACACCGACATTCCCGAGAATAGCCCGGAGGACCGACGCATCACCGCGGAGCTTTATGGCGGCGATCTCGAGATGCGCATGCGCCAGGAAATCATGCTCGGGATCGGCGGCGTGAAAGCTCTCAGGGCGCTCGGGATTCAGCCGGATGTGTTCCACATGAACGAGGGACATTCAGCCTTTCTCGCGCTGGAGCGGATCCGCCTGAACGTCGTCGAAAAGCAGCTGAATTTTTATTCGGCGCTCCAAGTCGTCGCAGCAGCGAATGTTTTCACCACGCACACTCCGGTTCCCGCTGGCAATGACTCCTTCTCGCGGGAATTGATGCAAAAATATTTCGGCAAATTCGCAAAGGAACTAAACATTCCTTTCGAGGAGCTGTTCTCATTCGGCCACACGCGTCTCAACCCAGACGAGCCGTTCAGCATGACTATCCTGGCGCTACGTCTCAGTCGCCATGCGAATGGCGTCAGCAAATTGCACGGTGAAGTGAGTCGATCGCTGTGGAAAGACGTGTGGTCGGGCGTGCCGATGCACGAGGTGCCGATCACCAGTATCACAAACGGTGTGCACACCAAGACTTGGATGGCGCCTGAGTTTGCGGCGCTTTATCGCAAGCATCTCGGCGATTGGGAGGAACACCTGACTGAGCCTGATTTTTGGCGGGGCGTCATCGACATTCCTGATGCGCAATTGTGGGACACGCATCAACAACTCAAACGCCGCCTGATCGATTTTGTTCGCGACCGCGAACGACAGCGCCGCGAACGGCTCGGTGAGTCGCCTGAATCAATTCGCAGAGTTAATCGCATTCTTGATCCGGAAATTTTGACCATCGGTTTCGCGCGGCGGTTCGCGACTTACAAGCGCGGCGCACTTTTATTCACCGACAAGGAACGATTGAAACGCTTGGTGAACGATGCGACGCGCCCGGTGCAATTCATTTTCGCCGGCAAAGCGCATCCGCGCGATGAAGCAGGCAAAGCGCTGATCCAGGAAGTCTACAAATTCAGCCGCGAACCGGGTTTGGAAACTCGCGTCATTTTCGTGGAGGACTACGATAGCTACATCGCGCGGCGCCTCGGGCAGGGAGTTGACCTTTGGCTGAACCATCCTCTGCGTCCGTTGGAAGCAAGCGGCACCAGCGGAATGAAATCGGCGCCGAACGGCGGGATTAACCTCAGTGTGCTCGATGGCTGGTGGCGCGAGGGTTTTAACGGCAGCAACGGTTGGGCGATTGGCGCCGAAATCGATAATGGCACGACGGAATTTCAGAACGAAGTGGACGCCAGCAGCTTGTATCAATTGCTCGAGAACCAGATCGTTCCGCTTTATTACGCGAAACCCGACGGCAAACTTCCCCTCGCCTGGCTGCAACTGATGCGCGAATCAATTCGCGGCGTTACGCCAGTATTCAACACTCAGCGCATGGTGAAGGAGTACACACAACAGCTCTATATTCCCGCCGCGCAGGCACACGAAAACCTCTCCCGAGACGTCTGCGGCGCCGCGAGGCACCTCAGCCAATGGAAAACCCAGATGCGCAATGATTGGGCGCAAGTGAAGGTGTCTGACGTCCAGATAGCCAACAAGGATCAGCAAAGCGTTTCGGTCGGCGAATCATTGCAGATTAGTGCGCGCGTGCATCTGGGTGCACTTGATCCGCAGCATGTGCGCGTCGAGGCGTATCACGGCGAAGTGGACAACGGCGACCTCTGTAATCCGACCGCGACGGTCCTAAATCAAAGTCCCGACCAGTCGGGAACGAGCAATGGCGACTACCTTTACCAGGGCAGCATTCCCGCAACCGAAAGCGGCACCTACGGCTTCAGTGTTCGCGTCCTGCCCACGCATCCGTGCCTGATGCAAGCGCACGAACTGCGGCTAATCACCTGGTCATAACCCTTCCAGCCACGTGCCTATGGCACGTCTTGAATTCGGCGTTCATAGACAACCGCTACAGAATGAGTGGAACCAAGCAATCGATTGAGGAACGAATCGACCGGCTGCAGACCGGAGGGATCGTCGACATGCATTTCGATTTGCTGATGGACTTGTACGAAAAACGCCAGCGCAGAGATGTTCTTACAACAGAATTTCTCCCCGAATTCGAAACGGGGAACGTCTCTGTTGTCGGCGCAGCGATTTACATTGAAGACCGCTATCTCCCGGAAGCCGGCCTGCGCGTGGCGCTCGATCAAATTGCACGGCTGTACGCCGAAACAGCAGCGTCGGAGTGCTTCGCGATTTGCAAAAGTTTTCGCGAAATTCAGGCGGCGCGAGAAACAGGCAAGATCGCCTTCCTCATCACGATGGAGGGAATCGAGCCATTGGGCACCGACCTGAATCAATTGCGCGTGTTTTACGAATTGGGCGTGCGCGCAATCGGACTCACGCACGCCCGAACCAATTCGGCGGGCCACGGCGGAGTTTTCGCGGCGAACGGTTCGCCGGTCGAGGGGTTGACGCCATTTGGTCGCGAAGTCGTGCGTGAGTGCGAAGCCCTCGGCGTGATTATTGATCTTGCACACATCAACCCGGCTGGGCTTGAAGAGATTCTCTCAATCACAACCAAGCCGCCGATCGTGTCGCACACGAACGTCCGCCGGTACTACGACATAGAACGTAACATCAGTGACGAACAGATCAGGATGGTCGGTGAGCGGCGCGGAGTTATCGGCGTGAACTCCATCCTCGTGAGCCCGCGAGAAGAAGAAAGTACGCTCGACCATTACATCGATCATATCGAGCACGTCGCGAAGTTGATCGGGATCGACAGCGTTGGGATCGGGTTTGATTTCTTCGAGTTCATTTACCGACAGTGGCCCGAATCCAGACAGAAGGAGCTCGCGGCAAAATTTACAACACCGCACTTTATTCCTGACCTAACGAACCACTCGCATGCGCGTAACCTCACCCGCAGATTGATCGAACGCGGATTCAGCGACGCTGACATCGAAAAAATTCTGCGGGGGAACTGGCTGCGGGTTCTTGAAAAGCTGCTTTAGCCGGCACCTGGTCGGGCTGGAGCAGAGATGTTGTAAGTGATCAACGCACAAATGATCACCATTCCAATCATCGCAATGATAAATATTCCGTCGGCGACCTTTTCGAGCCGATGCATTCGGCGGATCGATCGGGAACGCAGCGCCCAGTAAGAAAGCAGGCAGGAGAGCAGGAATAGTAGTGCATCTCCGGCCAGGAGGTCATCTGCCAGCGTGTCCGCGCGTCCCAGCGTAATCACGACACGAATCAGTCCGATGACAGTCAGGCAAACGCCTACCATCGCGGACGAGACGGTGAAAATGTGGATGCAGATATCCTGTTCTAGATGGGTATCTGGATCACGGTCCCCGTTAGTTTCTCCTTCCATGGCGACCAGTTATTAGACCGCTCGCGAAACCGACTGTTCAGACAATAACCGCTCTGGTAGGAAACTTCAGAACGGCACCGGAGTCGCATTTGAAATTCACTAATCTCACACGGCAAACGGAGATCGGCGCGAATTCGTACTATCTTGAGATGGGCCGACACCGACTCCTGCTCGATTGCGGGATGCACCCGAAAAACACCGGGGAGGATGCGCTGCCTAATTTCAAAGCAATCGGCGACCGCGAGGTCGAAGCGATCCTGATGTCGCACGCGCATCAGGACCACATCGGCATGCTGCCGTTGGCCATGCGACGCTTCCCGGGCGCGCAGATTTTCATGACCGAGGCGACGGCCGAGGTCGGCAGCGTCCTTTTGCACAATTCAGTGAATGTGATGACGCGACAACGCGAGGAGCTCGGAGAAATGTCATATCCCCTTTTCACGCATCGTGAAATCGACCGCGCATCCAAACGGTGGCGCAGGTGTCCGCCGCGTCAGCGAATCTCTATTGCCGGCGAACGGGCAGCCGAGCGTGAAAAGGACACGTTAACGTTCGAGTTCTTCGATGCAGGACATGTGCTCGGCTCGACCGGAGCACTGCTGAGAGCCGAAGGTCAAACTGTTTTTTATTCCGGGGACGTTAATTTCGACGATCAAACGATCATGCAGGCGGCGGTTTTTCCCGAGGAGAAAATTGATGTGCTCATCTTGGAATGCACGCGCGGCGATCACGCGAAACCCGAGGGGTGGACCCGCGCCGGTGAAGAGCGACGGCTGGCGGAGGCGCTCGCAGCCGCTTTCGAGCGTGACGCGTGCGTGCTGATACCGGTGTTCGCGTTAGGTAAGACGCAGGAAGTTCTCGCGATGCTCCACAATTTTCGCCGTCAGCGACTCTTGCCCGAATTTCCAATTTATATTGGTGGTCTCAGCTCGAAATTCACAGACATCTATGATCGCCGCAGCCACACGACCCGGCGGCAATTGCCGCGCCTGAAACTCATGAGGGAAGTAGCGCCGTTCATCTTAAATGATGAAACTGTGCGCGACAGCGCGGTGCGCGGCGGACGCGTGTACGTTCTCTCCAGTGGGATGATGATTCCCAAAACGTTATCGAACGTTTTCGCGCGGCGAATCATCGAGAACCCTCAGCACTCGATCTTTTTTGTCGGCTACGCCAACCCAGAGTCGCCAGCCGGGCTTTTGCGGGACGCGGGCCAGGGCGGCGAGCTGGCGCTCGATCCCGATAAACCGCCGCAACACATTCGCTGCAACATCGAGCAGTTCCAGTTCAGCGCGCACGCGACACGGGAGTCGCTGATCGATTATGCGAAAAAGATTTCGCCGAAAAAAATTCTTCTCGTGCACGGTGACCCGCCGGCGGTCGAGTGGATGCGTGCCACATTATCGAACCAACTTTCCGGCTCGGAGGTAATTGTAGCCGCGCCGGGCGTGGAATTGGAATTGTAGCGGCCCTCATAGACCGCCGCTACAGCAAGATGATGAAAATCGCCTCGTGGAACATCAATTCGCTGCGCAAACGGCAGGACCGGCTGTTTGCATGGCTTGAAGTAACACGGCCGGACATTGTTTGCCTGCAGGAGACCAAATGCCCGGACGAACAATTTCCGGCGCTCGCTTTGCAAGCGGCGGGGTATCATTCGGCGTATCACGGAGAGAAATCGTACAACGGCGTAGCGATTCTCGCGAAGAACGAGCTGCGCGAGGTTCGCGCGTCGCTTTGCGATGAAGTAGTCGATCCGCAGGCGCGCTTGATCGCAGCGACCGTCGGCCAGTTGCGCGTGTTTTCGATTTACGCGCCCAATGGACAAGCCGTTGGTTCGCCAGCATACGAATATAAACTGCAATGGTATTGGCGGCTCCGACGCTGCCTTGCGAAAGAAAAATTTCCCGAACTCATCGTGTGCGGAGATTTTAATGTCGCTCCAGAGAACATAGATGTTTACGATGCCGACCTTTGGCACGGAGCCATCATGGCTTCGGACGGCGAACGCGCCGCTTTTCGTGATTTGTGCAGCCTCGGCTTGCAAGACACCCTTCGAATCCATCACCAGGAAGGAGACCTTTTCAGCTGGTGGGATTATCAAATGCGCGCCTTCGAAAAAAATCTTGGGCTGCGCATAGACGCTGTTCTGGCGAGCGAATGCTTGACGAAAAAGTGCATAGCGTCCGGGATCGACCGCGAAATGCGCGCTGGAAAAGATCCTTCCGATCATGCTCCAGTGTGGGCAGAGTTTGCAGAATGAATTGTCATCCCGAGCGAAGTCGAGGGATCCGGTGGAATTGCATTAGGATAACATCGCGGGGTTCTTCGACTCCGCTTCGCTTCGCTCAGAATGACAACTATTCACATTGAAAATTGTGAAGCGACTCGACCATCTCCGCGTTTCCAATCCCCCACCCAAGCCACTGCTAATCTGGGACGGCGACTGTGATTTTTGCCGCTTATGGATCGAGCGCTGGCGCCAAATGACGGCGGGTAGGATTGATTATACCACTTATCAAAAAGCAGCTGAGCATTTCCCTGAAATTCCAACGGAGCAATTCAACCGATCGCTGGTTTTGATCCAATCAGACGGCACAGTCGTCTTCGCAGCGGAGGCGGTGTATCGCTCCCTAGCGAATCGGCGTTCGCGACAGTGGCTGTCGTGGAGTTACGATCATGTCCCCGGGTTCGCAGCTGTTTCTGAAACCGGCTACGGCTTAATCGCCGGCCACCGAAGATTTGCGTCAGCAGTTACGCGATTGCTCTGGGGCAAAGACGTGCGGCGGCCCACCTATTTTTGGGCGCAGCGCTGGTTCCTGCGCGCACTCGGCGCGATCTACTTAATCGCATTCTTATCGCTTTGGGTGCAAGTGGACGGGCTTGTCGGCAGTAATGGGATATCACCCGTCAATCAATTCCTGCCGGCAGTTCGGTCGCACCTCGGACCAGACAGTTCCATTCTGTTGCCGACTCTTTGCTGGTTTAATTCGAGTGATGCGTTTCTTTATTTTCTTTGCGGCAGCGGTGTTCTCTGCTCGTTGCTGCTGATTTTCGGAATCGCTCCTGCGGTTTCACTCATTGCTCTCTTCGTTTTGTACCTATCGCTGACAATCGCAGGACAAGTTTTTTTCAATTTTCAGTGGGACGTGCTTCTACTGGAGACTGGTTTCTTATCGATCTTTTTTGCGCCGTGGCGGCTGTGGCCGCGGCAGTTGCTGTTGTGGCCAAGATCACCCCCAGAGGGTACAGCCTCAACGGTTTCGGCAGCTGGTTTGTTCTTGCTCAAGCTTCTTTTGTTTAAGCTGATGCTGATGTCCGGAGTAGTGAAGTTAACCAGCGGCGACGACAGCTGGTGGAACCTGACAGCGCTCGATTACCATTACTGGTCGCAACCGCTGCCGACAGTGTTCGCCTGGTGGGCGGACAAGAGTCCCGAATGGTTTAATCATTTTTCCGTCGCGTTTTGCCTCGTAGTGGAAATCATCGTGCCATTTTTCATCTGGGCGCCTCGCCATCTGAAATTGATAGCTGCTGGACTACTTATTTTTCTTCAACTCGCGATCGCGATCACGGGAAACTATTGCTTTTTCAACCTGCTCACGATCGCGCTGTGCTTATTGCTGATCGACGATTCGGTGGTGGTCCGCAAACGCGGTGTCGCCGTGCCTAGCCTGCCCGCCGTAGCCTCGGCGAAGGCGGACGGTCGCGCCCTACCACAGCGACTGTGCACTTATACTGGCATACTCGTGATCATCGTGACGTTACCCATCAATGCGTGGTTAATCTTCAGCGCATTTAAGCCGCTGAGTCGACCACCGCGCGCGGTAGCGAATCTTTACGAAAGGCTCCAAGCACTCCGAATTGTGAGCGGTTACGGCCTTTTCCGCGTAATGACGAAAGACCGCTGCGAAATCATCCTTGAAGGTAGCTCTGACGGAATTGACTGGCTGCCCTACGAATTCAAATGGAAGCCTGGCGACATGAAACGCGCACCCGGCTGGTGTGCGCCGCACCAGCCGAGACTCGACTGGCAGATGTGGTTTTCCGCTCTGGGAACACCGCGCGAGAATCCGTGGTTCGTCGCATTAATCTACCGATTGCTTCAAGGCTCGCATGAAGTGAATGACTTGCTCGCAAACAACCCATTCCCGCACAAACCGCCGCGTTATATTCGAGCGATGTTTTATCGCTATCGATTTACAACCCTGGATGAGCTTCGCCGCACGGGCGGGTGGTGGAAACGTGAGGAGCTCCGCGAATACTTGCCAACGATTTCGCTCGAACAGTTCCGCTAAACACAGACAATCTTGAGTGTTCCTCAAAAAGGCGATCTCCACATTCCTAAGAACACCGGACCAGGAGCGTCGCTTCTTGAGCGACGTGGGTTGGCGGGTATATTCGCCGCGCAATGGCGAAGGAAGAACAGATCATCACCGAGGGCACCGTGACGCAGGTCTTGCCTGGAACGATGTTCCGCGTGGATCTTCCTGGTCAACGAAATGTCCTTGCGCATATTTCAGGCAAAATGCGCAAGCATTTCATCCGGATCGTGCCCGGTGATAAAGTTTCCGTGGAGCTTTCGCCGTACGATCTGACAAAAGCGCGAATCATTTTTCGCGAACAATAACTTTCGGTTTTCTCGCTCGTTGAGGACGTTAGGCGTTTAAGCGTCAAAACGTTTATCATGGAAAGAAGTCCGCCTGAAGTGTGCGACGCGTTTATGATTTGAGACAAGTCGGCGTTTGCCCATTTAGGAAAGCGCGCGGATAGTCGCACCGAACAAATTAACTGGAGATTACCAATGGCAGAACAAAACAAACCAGGAGAACAGACAACACCGGCCAACGCCGATGCGCAGGATAAATTGCAAAGCAGCAAAGAACATGCTCGTAAAGCAGCGGAAGATTTGAAATCAGCCGCAGGTGCTTTCGCCGAAGAGTACCGCGGAAAAGCGGAGCAAGCCTGGGGCGATGCACGCGGCAAAGCGGAACAAGCGTGGGGCGATGCCAGGAACCGCGCTCGTACATTCCAGGAGGACGCCGAGGAATACGTTCGTGAAAATCCAACAAAAGCAGTATTCACGGCGCTCGGAATTGGGTTCGTGCTGGGTCTGATCTTCCGGCGTTAATTTCGAAAGCGCCGGAAATGAGCAGCGGGAGTTTTCCATCTCGCAATCCTGCGGGCCACTCCGGTTTGCTCGACAACGCGCTGGGTCTAATCAGCGCGGTCGTAGCATTTTTTGAGAGCCGGTTTGTTCTGCTTGCGCAGGAATCCAAATCGGCTGCGGTGCAACTGCTGATATTGGTAGGTTGTGTCATCGCGGCGCTGGCGCTGTGTGTGATGGGGTACGTTTTTCTCATCGTCAGTGCTGTTGTTGGCATCGCGCATTTACTCGGGACCTCATGGCCTGTGGTAGCGCTGGTTGCTGCCCTGGTGCATTTCATTATCGCAGGAGTGCTAGTGCTGGTGGCGCGCAGCCGGATCTCCAAGCCGATGTTTCGGGATAGCATTGACGAATTAAAGAAAGATCGCGAATGGCTGAAAACTCTGAATCAATCAACGAGCTAAAAGGAGAGATTGCAGGTTCGCGTCAGCTCTTGGCAAACGAGTTGCGCGGCCTGCGCTACGAACTAGATTTCCCGGCGAAATTCCGGAGGTCATTCCGAAAACAGACGGGTTCCTGGCTCGGCGCGGCGACAGCAGTCGGGGCACTGATCGCGTTGGCGCCGATGCGGAAGAAGAAAGTTCATGTGGAGGCAAAGAGCCGGCGTAAGGGAGATAAAAAGCTGCTGCAGACGGGGCTTGCGATGGCGGCGCTCAAGCTGGTCGGAAACCTGGCCCGGCCGGTCGTCATGGAGTTTGTTAAGAACCGGTTTTTTTATTCTGGCGCACCTTCCCGCGGCAGGAAATAATGCACCGTCTGTCGCTTGGGACTTGTGTGTCCCGTGAGACAAATGAGTGCTTCCTCGCATGATGTCACAAGTTTCTGCTCCTTCATTCGAATCGCATCCGCTGCCGCACGTCGATAACTATCTGGAGATTGGCCAAAAAGCCGGCGCATCAGATGTTCACCTCGGCGTGGCCGCGCCGCCAATCTGGCGAGTGCACGGAACGTTGGAGCCCATGTGGCCTGACGCGCCAGTTCTGACGGACGAACAAACCCTTGCGCTGGCAGAGACGTTCATGCCCGAAGTATGTAAGGAGGAGCTCAACGCCCGCGGCGACTCCGATTTCGCGTATGAGAATGAGTACGCTCGTTACCGGGTGAGTGTCGTTCGCCAGCGGTTGGGGGTCGAAATCGTGTTTCGGCTCATCAATACGTACGTCCGGACAATGGACGACCTCGGATTGCCGGAATACCTTAAGCTACTCACTCGTTATCAGAACGGCCTGATCCTCGCCACCGGTACAGTGGGAACCGGCAAATCAACCACGCTTGCCGCTATGGTTGAGCAAATCAATACCGAACGGCACGATCACATCATCACGCTCGAGGACCCAATTGAATACGTCATCCACTCAAAGAATTGTCATGTTAGCCAGCGCGAGGTTTTCACGCATACCGAGTCGTTCGCCACGGCGCTCCGCGCCGCGTTACGCGAAGATCCCGACATAATCATGGTGGGCGAAATGCGCGACTTGGAAACGATTTCACTTGCGATCACCGCCGCCGAGACCGGACACCTTGTTCTATCAACCCTGCATACCTCGAGTGCATCGCGCACACTTGATAGGTTACTGGATGGGTTTCCGCCAGATCAACAGGAACAAGTTCGTGTCATGGTAGCGGAATCGCTGCGCGGCGTTATGAGTCACCAATTGATACCGCGTAAAGACGGCACCGGTCGCGTGCTGGCGCTTGAGATTCTCACCAATACACCCGCTGTCGCCAACGTGATTCGCGAAAACAAAACGTTCATGTTGCCCGGTATAATTCAGACCGGAAAAAAGCAAGGCATGCGTTTAATGGACGATACATTGATCGATCTCTATCAACACGGTTTGATTAGCGCAAAGGAAGCTTACGCACGTGCCGAACAGAAAGATGTCGTGCGGCAACACGTCAAAAATGACGTGGATTACGCAAATAAGTAACGCATTTACGAATCGATCTTCATGCTAAACTTGGTTTATCCGCGACGACCGCGTAATCCGCGGTTTTCCCATGGCTTATATTGATAAATTTCTGCAGATCGTAGCTCGAGAAGAGGCGTCAGATTTGCATATTGCAGAGGGCGAACCGCCCAAGATACGCATACATGGCGACATAATGCCGATTCGAGACAAGCCGATTTCGCACGATGAAGCCACGCGAATGTTGAGTGAGGTTTGCACTCCGGGTAACTGGGAACTTTTTAAGCAACACGGCGATCTCGATTTTGCCTACCAGATGGATGAGCACTCTCGATTTCGCACCAACTACTTTAAGCAGTCCGAGGGGTATGCCGCGGCATTTCGGCTAATTCCCACGAAGATTTCGACACTCGAAGAGCTCGGCATTCCAGCAGTCGTAAAGGACTTTGCCAATTTGCGTGGCGGGCTCCTGCTCGTTACCGGCCCGACTGGTTCTGGCAAAACAACAACGCAGGCTGCGCTGATCGACTTCATCAACGAAAATTTTGCCAGACACGTAGTGACGATCGAGGAGCCCATCGAATTCGTGCACGACAACAAGCGCAGCATCATTACGCAACGCGAGGTGCCTTCAGATTCAAAGTCATTTGCTGCCGGCCTGAAGGCTTCGCTGCGTCAGGACACCGACATCGTTCTGGTTGGAGAGATGCGCGACTTGGAGACAATCTCACTCGCCTTAACGGCAGCCGAAACCGGCCTCCTCGTGTTCGGCACTCTGCATACAAACAACGCGCGCAAAACCGTGGATCGCATGGTGGATGCTTTCCCCGCCGATCGCCAAGCGCAGGCACGCGCGATGTTGGCAAACTCACTTCGTGGCGTGGTCGCGCAATTGCTCTTGAAAAGATCGGATCGTCCCGGGCGCATTGCCGTAAACGAAATTCTGATCGCGAACGCTGCGGTCGCTGCGGTCATCCGCGAAGGCGCCACGCACAAGCTGCAGGATATAATCGTTTCCGGTAGAGCACAGGGAATGCAGTTTATGGATGACGCCATTTGGGCGCTGCTGGAAAAAGGCATCGTGTCGCCGCACGAAGCATTCATGAAAGCGATCGACAAAAGCCGTTTCAAACCATTTCTTTCGGCCCAGGAAGAAGGACTGGCCGACGCCGCCGGTGGCATGCCAGACGACCAAAGACGGCCTCCGGGCAACTTGTTAAGACCGGTGAGTGCTCGCGCGCAGGTGCGAGCGCGCTAAGCGCGATCTCAACTGTGCCATGAACCCTGAAAGCTATGAGGCGCGGTGACGCTGTAGTGTCCGGGACCCAAATACGCTGAGGACAGAGCACTCTACACCACTTAGAGCCATTCATTCAGCGATTTTCAGCACTGCGGTCGCGCTAAGTTTGCCGGCGCGGAATAAGTCGAGCGCAGTATTGGCTTGTTCTAACACGAATGTTTCGGTGTGCGTGCGAACCGGCACACGCGGCGCGATCTCAAAAAATTCGTCGCCGTCGCGCCGAGTGAGATTCGCCACAGATGTGATAACACGTTCTTCCCAAACCTCGGCGTATGGAAATGAAGGGATGTCGGTCATGTGAATTCCTCCGCACACTACAACCCCGCCTTTGGCGAGAGCACGGAGCGCTGCCGGGACAAGCGGACCTGCGGATGCGAATATGATCGCTGCATCGAGTTTTTCCGGAGGCATTTCTTCGGAACCGCCGGCCCAAACCGCGCCGAGTTCTTTCGCGGCTTGCTGTGTTGATTTGTCGCCCGGGCGAGTGAACCCGAAGAGTTCGCGCCCTTCGTAAATCGCAATTTGCGCGATCAAATGGGCGGCGTTGCCGAAGCCATACAATCCAAGGCGCCGCGCGTCGCCGGTTTTGCGATACGATCGGTAACCGATCAGTCCCGCGCAAAGCAGCGGTGCAACCTCGATATCGTTGTAACGCTCAGGCAAATGAAAACAGTATCGTGCGTCCGCGACGGTGAACTCGGCGTAACCACCATCGACTGTGTAACCGGTAAAGCGCGCGTTATCGCAAAGATTCTCTCGGCCGGATCGGCAATACGAGCAATTGCCATCGGTCCAACCAAGCCACGGAATTCCCACGCGATCTCCGATTGCGAAGTTGGAAGTTTCGGCACCGATTTCTTCGACGCGTCCGACAATTTGGTGACCGAGAATCAACGGGAGCTTCGGATCGGGTAATTCGCCGTCGAGTACATGAAGGTCAGTGCGGCAAACCGCGCAGGTGCTGACGCGCACGAGCAGTTGTCCCCTGCCCGGCTTCGGCTTTGGCACATCGCGCAACTCCAACGGTCGTTTCGGTTCGTTGAGAACCATGGCGCGCATAAGCTAAGCAATATTGATCTTACCCATACTCTTGCTCATGCTCTGTAGACTGCCCATTCTCACGAGCAAGAGCAGGAGCATGAGCAAGAAAAGCTAGTGTACGCCTGCTGGCTCGGGCCGCATTGGTCGTCCTACGGGCTCGCCGTGCTCATGATAATGCGCGCTGCGCAAGAACGGCACCTTGTCGAGTACGTGCTCCTGGAACCATTCGAGCCAGAGATAAATAACTGGCGTGACGAATAACGTGACCAATTGCGAGAAAATCAGCCCACCCACAATCACCAGGCCTAGCGGACGCCGCGATGCGGCATCCTGACCAAATCCCAAGGCAATCGGGATTGCGCCCATCAGGGCGGCGAGCGTGGTCATCATGATAGGGCGAAATCGTTCCACGCTGGCTTCGTGAATGGCCGAGCGAAGATCCCAACCTTCGTCGATCCGTTGCAACGCAAAATCAACAACCATGATTCCGTTTTTCTTCACGATGCCTAACAACAGGAATAGGCCGATGACGCTATAGAGCGAAAGCACCGAGTGGAAAATATACAACGTGGCCAACCCGCCGACGACTGCAGGCACAATGGCCGGGAACAAAACCGTGAATGGATGCACATAGCTTTCGTAAAGAATTCCCAGAATCACATACATGACGAAAATTGCAGCAAGCAGGAGCAGCGGCAGAGAGCGGAATAGTTGCCTGAATACAAGCGTTTCCCCCTGAAAGGTGCCTTCAACCGTTGGATAATTTGGATGTATTTGCTCGAATGCGTCCTCGATGGCTTTGGTAGCGTCGCCGATCGCGACGTTTGGCAACAGGTTGAAGTTAAAGGTAACGCTGGTGAACTGATTCAAATGGTTCACCGCTTGCGGACCGATAACTTCTTTTGTTGATGTTACAACACGCAACGGAACAAGGCTTGTCATGTTGCCTGTAGTCGTGGCGATGGTTCCCCCACCCGAGCCGCTCGCGCTGAAATTCCCGCTCGTGCTGCTGCGGACGTATAGATCGTCCAAGTCGCCAGGATGCGCGCGCTCTTTATCTTTAACTTCAAGAATGACCTGGTACTGATCGTCTGGTTGCTTGATTAGATAGATATAGTTTTGGGAGTAGGCGTTGCGCATCAGGCTTTGAATCGCAGAAGTAGAAACGCCATAGATCGCGGCACGATCACGGTTGATGTCGATCTTGAGGTTGGGCGTGTTGTGGTAGTAGTCGGAGCGAACACTGGCGAAACCCTTAAACTGTTGCAGCTTTTTCAATAATTCATCGGCCACTGCGTAAACGTCCTGGGGCACGATGCCACTAATGGTGTAGGCATACTGACCCTGGGCCTGGCTCGTGGCGCCGACGCTGATTTGCAGTACGGGAGTCGGAGTCAACACTGCGGTAATTCCCGGAATGGTAGCGATCGACTTTTGCAGTCGCAAAACGACTTTATCAATGGACGCACGCTCACTGCGTGGTTTTAGAAAAAGGAACATCAATCCCTGCGATAACGGGCCGCGCGACGCAAAACCGGCGAGCGTAAAAAACTGCCCGACGGCTGGATCCTCCTGGAGTTTTTGGTTCACCTGCGCCTGAAACGCGCGCATCTGCGCCGGCGAGCTGCCTTCTTGTGCGATGAACAAGCCTCGGATGAAACCGCTATCACCCGGCGGTAATAATGTGAACGGCAAGTGCGTGAAGAAAAACCACAGACCAAGAATGCAAGCGAGCAGGATTGGCACAGCCAGCCATGCGCGATCGAGAAATTTATCGAGCACCCGGCCATAGGCAGCGATTACGCGCTGGATGAAATTGCTGGTGTGCCGTTCCATCCAGGCGCGCTTATGACCGGCTCTGCGCTCACCCAGGATGCGAGCGCACATCAGCGGCGTGAGCGTCAACGACACCAAACCTGAAGCCAAAATAGCTACGATGATCGTCACGGAAAATTCGCGGAAGATGCGGCCAAGAAGCCCGGGGATGAAAACCAGCGGAATGAAAACCGCGGCAAGCGAAAGCGTCATCGAGAGAATGGTAAAGGAAATTTCGCCGGCGCTATTGTAAGTCGCTTTTAGGATCGACTCCCCGTGCTCCGCCCGGCGTACGACGTTTTCCAAAAAGACAATCGCGTCATCGACAAGAAAACCAATGGCGAGAGTCAGCGCCATCA
>Ga0070684_100001846_pt1 | contig 15507 bp, 15 predicted proteins | sample KBSC723LmetaG_FD_65653 | JGI IMG/M metagenome (GOLD analysis project Ga0070684, IMG submission 65653) | Corn rhizosphere microbial communities from Kellogg Biological Station, Michigan, USA - KBS C7.2-3L metaG | ecosystem: Host-associated > Plants > Roots > Rhizosphere ...
CCCGCATCGACCACAGTCACCTGTGCGACGAAGGAGTGTCACGACTCCGCCAGGTCGGTGGAGCGGCCCAGCTTGACCATGTGTAGGAGGTGCTCGCGGCGCTGGATGTAGGCCGACGCCGCCAGCCCGACGAGCACCGGCAGGCCGAACAGGGCCAGCCACTGCGCCGGCACCAGCGGAATCGCGTGTCCCATGGAGCCCGTGGACGTCCGCCAGCCGGCCAGCGTCAGCTTGTCGACGAGGACCGGCACGGCCACCGGCAGCATGAACGCGACGAGCCGTCGCCGGATCGCCGGGGCCAGCGTGACCAGGGCGATCCCGATCATCAGCCAGGCGGCCGCGAGCCCGACCATGATCGCGAGAATCACCCAGGCAGACGTCGACTCGTATCCACCGATGACGTAAACGGCCGCCGGCGCGGTCTCGGTGTAGCTGGGCACGGTGAGCCGGTTGACCAGCGGAGCGGCGAGCAACACGGCGAGCGCCGCGCCGATCGTCAGCAGCCGGCGCCAGCCGATCAGTGCCACGGCCCTCGAGGTCGCGGCGCTCAAGCCCGCGATGGTCAACGCCGCGGCCGCGACCACGGCCAGCACGACCTTCCACGCGACGTCGACGCCGAGGACTGGCAAGTCACGGTAGGCACGGACGAAATCGAACACCTCCCAGCCGGCGGCGAGCCAGGCCAGCCCGGCGGCTGGCCGGCGCCAGCCGAGCACGGCGCACAGGATCACCGCCGCCCAGCCGGCGACCGGCAGCCAGGAGCCGGAGCGGCCGGGAATCAGCAGGTAGGCAACGGTGGAGCCGTCCGAAACGTAGATTGGCAGGGTGCGGTCGGGCGCCTGGTCGACGGCGCCGGCCAGGAGCGCCAAACTGGCCAGGAGCCCGGTGACGGCGGCGCCGGCGCTCCACGCGAACGTCGACAAAGCGCCGGGCACGGCGCGCAGCCGGACCGAGGCCGCGGCGGCGGCGACGTTGAGCACGTCACGGATGCCCGGCCGGCGCTGGCCGGGCTCGGCCCCGGCGAGCAGGACGGTGAGCATCTCCTCCTCGTAGCGGCGGCGGTGCGACCACGGGTAGAGGGCGAGCAGCCGGCGGTAGCGGCGTTCCAGCAGCGTCATGCCGCACCGAACCCGGCGTTGCGCAGGCGGCGGCTGGCGACGCTCGCATTGTGCCGCTGGCGGGTCGCCTCGTCGGCGAGGTGCTTGGCACCGAGCGCGGTGAGCCGGTAATAGCGGCGCAGCCGCGACTGCACGACCTCCTCCCGCTCGACCTCGATCCAGCCGTCGGATCGCAGCCGGTCGAGCGCCGTGTAGAGCGTGCCCGCCCGCAGCCGCACCCGACCGCCGGAGATCGACAACACCTCCTCGATCACGCCGTAACCGTGGCGTGGCTCATCGGCCAGCGCGGTCAGGATGAGGAACGTCGGCTCGGTCAACGTCATGCAATCTTTATACATCGTCCGTCGGTATATGTCGACCACCTGTCGGGCGGCTGGCTACGACCGCCCGGCCCGGCGACACGGTGGCCCCGAACGTGTCGCTCAGAGCGTCACCACCGTGCCGGTGAGCCGCGCGCGCTCGGCGGCCCACACCACCCGGTGACTGGCTAGGCTCGTCGCCGCGTCGGAGCGCAAGCGAGCGCCGTCGCCCGACTCGACGGCCGCCACGAACGCGTCGACCAGCCCGTCGTCGCCACCTCCGTGCCCGCCCTCGGCAACGTCAACGACGATCACCTCGTCGGCACCGGTGCGGAAGTCGACAACACGCAGCCGCTGCCCGTCACCGTCGACGAACCCGTGCGTGCCGAACAGCCGGGTTTTGCGCTGCTCGAACGGGGTGAACGCGGTCATCGTGAACGACACCGTCGCACCGTCGGCCAGCTCGAGCGCCACGACCTGGTGGTCGACCACGTCGTTGTGTCCATTGTAGACGCACTCGCCGTACGGGCCGGTGCCGAGCGCCGCCCGCACCGCCTCGACCGTCGGCTCCGGGGTCAGCGCCGTCACCGGCCATTCGTCGAGGTCGGGCTGGCTCAGGTACAGCCGCACCGCCGAATACGGGCAGCCGGGCTCAACCGCGCAGTCCAGGCACCGGTCGGCCGCTCCGGCCGGCTTCTCCGAAGGCTTGAAGTGGGCCAGCCCGCCGAACGAGGAGACCCGCCGGGCCGGCTGGCCCGCCACGTACAACAGCCAATCGATGTCGTGGCAGGACTTGGCCAGCAGCATCGGCGAGGATTCCTGAGCGTTGCGCCAGTTGCCCCGCACGAAGGAGTGCGCCTGGTGCCACCAGCCGACCGGCTCGAGGTGCTGGATGCTGATCAGCCGTCCCACCCGTCCACTGTGGACGAGATCGAGCACGGCCTGCGTGTAGGCGGTGTAGCGCATGACGTGGCAGACGGCGAACAGCACACCGGCCCGCTCGACGGCCTCGGCGATCCGGACGGCCTCGGCCTCGGTGGGCGCCATCGGCTTCTCCAGCAGCAGGTGATAGCCCTGCCCGGCGAGCAGCACCGTCGGGTCGGCGTGCAACTGGTCCTGGGTGGCCACGATCGCGGCGTCGGCCAGCCGCGGCCGGTCCGTCAGGTCACGCCAGTCGGCGAACACATGCTCGTCGGGCACGTTGAACTCGGCGGCGAACCGGGCGCGCCGCCCGGGATCGGGCTCGGCGACGCCGACGACGCTCGCCCCGGCCCGGGCGGCTCGGCGGGTGTAGGTCTGGCCGCGCAGTCCGGCCCCGACGACGAGCAGCTTCATGGCACACACCCATCAAGGCGAAGGGACAGGAAGCCGGGAAGCAACCACGATCTCGGTGCCGGCCCGCCGGATCGCGTCCAGCCCGTCCGAATCGGCGCTGTCGTCGGTGACCAGCGTCGTCACGTCGGTGATCGGGCAGATCCGGGCCAGGCAGTTGCGGCCAACCTTGGATCCGTCGGCGACGACCATCACCCGGTCGGCCCGGTGGATCATGGTCGCGTTCGTGTGCGCCTCGATGTCGTCGTGGGTGGTGAGGCCGCCGCGGGCGCTGATCCCGTCGACCCCGACCACGGCCAGCTCGATGTTGAGCCCGGCCAGCGCCTGGTCGGCGATCGGCCCGACCAGCTCGTAGGACTGGGTGCGCGAGACGCCCCCGGTCATGATCAGCTTGAGTCGCGGGCGCAGCGCGAGCTCGGCGGCGATGTTGAGCGCGTTGGTCACCACGGTCAGGTCCATCCGCTCGGCCAGCAGCCGGGCCAGGATGTGGGTGGTCGTGCCGCCGGTCAGCCCGAGCGTGAGCGGGCCGCGCGGCAGCAGCCGGGCCGCCTGCTGGGCGACCAGCAGCTTCTCCGCCCGGTGCTGGCCGACCCGGTAGCGCACCGGCAACTCGTAGGCGACGTCGACGGCGACCGCGCCGCCGTGCGTGCGCGAGAGCAGCTTCTGGTCCTCGAGCACCTGCAGGTCGCGACGGATCGTGGCGGACGAGACCCGGAACTCGTCGGCGAGGTGGCCGGCGTCGACCGAGCCGTGGCTGGCCACGCGCTCGAGGATGGCCGACACGCGGTCGGCCCGGCGCAGCGAACTTTGCGGCATACAGGCGCCCTCCGTTGCCACTGCTTCGCGGAAGTCGTGGCGAAAGCTCCGTTTTTCACCACTTAGCAGTGGCAACGGTCAAGCGAAACGTGCAGCCAGGCTAGATCGTTGCTGAGCGAATCGTCAAAGTATCTTGCGCGCTCGCGCAGTCCCGACGAAGAATGCCGATCCATGGCCACTATCGCGTTCCTCGGCGCCGGCAGCGTCGTCTTCACCCGCGAGCTGCTCGCCGACATCCTCCAGTTCGACGAGCTGCGCGGGTCGACGCTCACGCTGCACGACATCGACCCCGAGCGGCTGGAGACCGCCGAGGCGATCGCGCGGCGCACCGCCGAGCAGCTGGGGGCCGGCCCCAAGATCGTCACCAGCCTCGACCGGCGGGCCGCCCTCGACGGCGCCGACTACGTCATCAACGCGATCCAGGTCGGCATGTACGCGGCCACCGTGCGCGACTTCGAGGTGCCGGCCCGCTACGGGCTGCGCCAGACAATCGGCGACACGATCGGCGTCGGCGGGATCTTCCGGGCACTGCGGACATTCCCGGTCCTCGACGGCATCGCCAAGGACATGCTCGAGCTGTGTCCGCAGGCGTGGCTGCTGAACTACACCAACCCCATGGCGATGAACATCGCCTACCTCGCGGCCGTGGCGCCCGCCCTCAAGGCCGTTGGTCTCTGCCATTCCGTGTACTGGACGGTGCACGGTCTCTGTGAACTGGTCGGAGCGCCGCTCGACGAGGTCGACTACCGCGCGGCCGGGGTCAACCACCAGGCCTGGCTGCTGCGCTGGGAGCACCGGGGCGAGGATCTCTACCCGCGGCTGGACGCCCGGCTGGCCGGCGACCCGGAGCTGCACCGCCGCGTCCGCATGGACATGTACCGCCGGCTCGGCTACTTCCCGACCGAGACCAGCGAGCACTCGTCCGAGTACGTGCCCTGGTACCTGCCCCACGACCGCGAGATCGAGCGGCTGCGCATCCCGGTCGGCGACTACCTGCGCATCAGCGCGGAAAACGTCGAAGACTACCGGGCGACCCGTGCGGCGATGCTCCGCGGCGAACCGCTCGACCTGCACCGCGAGGCGACCGAATACGCGCCGCAGGTCATCCACAGCATGGAGACCGGCACGCGGCGGGAGATCCACGCCAACGTCGCCAACCACGGGCTCATCGACAACCTCTCCCAGGGGTACGCGGTGGAGGTCCCCTGCCTGGTCGACCGGCTCGGGATCCACCCGGAGCACATGGGCGACCTGCCGGCCCAGTGCGCGGCGGTCAACCGGGGGTTCGTCAGCGTCGGCGAGCTGACCGTCAAGGCCGCCGTCGACCGGGACGCCCGGATGGTGCGCCAGGCCGCCATGGTCGATCCGAACGCGGCGGCCACGCTCACCCTCGACGAGATCTGGGCCGTGTGCGACGAGCTCACCGAGGCCCACGGCGACCTGCTGCCGGAGTGGCTGCGCATACGCGCAAAATAGAATGTTCACTTCCCGGCCATGCCTTGTTCGACATGCATAAACGAGCATAATCGGCGGGCATGAACGACACCGCGCGCGAAGTCGCGACCCAGCCCGAACTCTGGCAACGCGGCATCGCGCAGCGGGACGAAACGGCCCAGGTGCTCAACCGGCCGGGCGCCCGGATGTTGATCCTCGGCTGTGGCACGTCGTGGTTCGTCGCCCAGTCCCTCGCCGTGCTGCGCGAGTCGGCCGGCCTCGGCGAGACCGACGCGGTGTGCGCGTCGGAATACCAGCCACGCCGCCGCTACGACGCCGTCGTCGCGATCAGCCGGTCGGGCACCTCGACCGAGGTGCTCGACGCGATGCGGCGGGTGCCGGCCGGCGTGCACCGGGCCGCCGTGACCGCCACCCCGGGCCAGCCGATCGACGCCCTGATCGACGCCCAGCTGCTGCTCGACTTCGCCGACGAGCGCAGCGTCGTGCAGACCCGCTACCCGACCACCGTCCTCGCGATGGCCCGGGCCGCGTACGGCGAAAACGTCGACCACCTGGTGGCCGACGGCGCGGCCGCGCTCGCCGCCCCGTTGCCGGCCGACCCGGCCGGCGTTGATCACCTCGTGTTCCTCGGCACCGGCTGGACCGTCGGACTGGCCAACGAGGCCGCGCTCAAGGTCCGGGAGGCCGCGCAGGCCTGGTCGGAGGCCTACCCGGCGATGGACTACCGGCACGGCCCGATCGCCGTGGCCGGCCCGCGCAGCCTGGTCTGGTCCTTCGGGGCGGTCCCGGCCGACCTGGACGAGCCGATCCGGGAGGCCGGCGCCCGCCCGTACCGGGATGGCCTCGATCCCCTCGCGCAACTGGTGCTGGCCCAACGGTTCGCGCTCGCCCTCGCCGAGCGGCGCGGACTGGACCCGGACCGGCCCCGCCTGCTCAGCCGATCCGTCGTTCTGGCCGATCTACCCGCCTGATTCACACTCTCCCCCACCACCGTCAGGAATGAGGCGCAGTGATGATCCACAGCCGACCAGGCCGGCGCGCCGCCCGGCTTCTCATCGGTAGCGTCGCCGTGACGCTGCTGCTCGGCGCCTGCGGCGGCGGCAGCAAGACCACCGGCAGCGGCAAGGATGCCGCCGAGGGCTACGACCCCAACGCGAAGGTCACCATCACCTGGTGGACCGGCCAGACGACCGACGCCGAGAAGACCGCTGAGGATCTCGCGGCGGAGTTCATGAAGGCCAACCCGAACATCACCGTCAAGACCTCGCCCGGCGCCTCCACCACCGACGACCTCCTGACCAAGCTGTCGGCCGCGTTCACCAGCAACACCTACCCGGACGTCTCGTACGCCTACGGCAGCTGGGCCGGTGAACTGGCGGCGACCGGCAAGACCCAGGACCTGACCAAGTACGTGGCCGACGCGTCGTTCGACTGGAACGACTTCCCCGAGGCGGCCCGCAACACGGCCACGTCCAACGGCAAGGTGATCGGCATCCCGGCTCTCGTGGACAACATCGCGCTGCTGTACAACAAGAAGCTCTTCGACCAGGCCGGCCTGTCGTACCCGGCCGACGACTGGTCGTGGGACGACTTCCGGACCGCCGCCAAGAAGCTCACCGACCCGGCCCACAACGTCTACGGCACCGCGTACTCGGTGTCCGGCAGCGAGGACACGACCTGGCACCTGTGGCCGCTGCTGTGGCAGCACGGCGGCAAGATCCTCGACGGCAAGAAGCCGGCGTTCAACTCCGACGCGGGGGTGGCCGCACTGGAAACGCTGCGCGCGATGGCCGTCGACGACAAGTCGATGTACCTGGACCAGACCGACGAGAAGTACGCGCCGCTGTTCAACGACGGGCACGTCGGCATGATGCTGTCCGGGCCGTGGGCGCTGCTTGACCTCAAGGCCGCCGGGCTCGAGTACGGCGTCTCGCTGCTGCCCGGCTACAACGGCGACCACGAGACCGTCTCCGGGCCCGACCTGTGGGTGCTCTACGACCACAAGGACGCCAACCGGGCCGGCGCCAGCCGCACGTTCATCAAGTGGCTGACCAGCAAGGAGATCGACGCGAAGTGGAACCTCGCGATCGGCAACCTCCCGCTGCGCAAGAGTGAGCAGGGCACCCCCGAGTTCGCCAACTACACCAAGGAGTACCCGGGCGGCCAGAAGTTCTTCGACAACCTCGCCAACGCCAAGCAAGCGCGCCCGACGCTGGCCGGGTACGAGCAGATGTCGCGCAACGTCGGCGACGCGATCGCCAAGGTGCTCCAGGGTGCGGCATCCCCGAAGGAGGCTCTGGACGAGGCGGCGAAGAAGTCCGCCGGCGTTCTGGAGGATCAATGATGAGCACGGCGCCGCGCCGTGCCACCGGCTCGGCGGCTGCACGCCAGGACGCGCTTGCGTGGCCTCCTCGGAAGACGGCCGGTAAAGGCGCGGTGCCGGGCGACGTGGAGGGCTCATGACCGTGACGTTTGCCGCGTCGGCCGGAACTCAGCCGGCGCGGCACCAGCAGCCGTCCGGCCGGCGACCGCGCGGCCGGACCATCCGGCGCACGCTCACCGGCTGGGCGTTCGCCGGGCCGGCCACGATCATCGTGGTCGGCCTGTCCATCTTCCCGGCCGTCTGGGCGTTTTTCATCGCGCGTACCCGGTGGAACGGCATCGCCCCGGCGACCGACGTCGGCTGGCGCAACTACGAGCGGGTCGTGCAGGACCCCGACATGGGCGCCGCGGCCCAGCACACGGTCGTGTTGACCGCGCTGTTCGTGCCGTCCGCGATCCTCCTGGGCATCCTCATCGCGATCGCGCTCAACCAGCGCATCCGGCTCATCGGCTTTTACCGCACCTGCATCTTCGTGCCGTACGTTGCCTCCGCCGCGGCCACCGGCATCCTCGCCAGCTGGGTGTTCAACCCGCAGTTCGGCGGGGCCAACGCGATCCTGTCCCGGCTCGGGCTGCCCCAGCAGCAGTTCCTGGAGAGTCCGTCGCAGGCGCTCGTCGTGGTGTGCGTGATCGCACTGTGGGGCGAGGTCGGCTTCGCCACGGTCGTCTACCTGGCCGCCCTTCAGGACGTACCCAAAGAGCTCATCGAGGCGGCCATCGTCGACGGCGCCGGCCGGTTCAAGGTCTTCCTGCACGTGACGATGCCGGCGCTGCGTCCGGTCACGGTGTTCATGGCGATCTGGGAGACGATCACCGCGCTGCAGATGTTCGACCTCATCTACACGACCACCCGCGGCGGGCCGCTCAACAGCACGCAGACCGTCGTTTATTACGTGTACGAGCTGGCGTTCCAGACCCAGCGGCTCGGATACGGCGCCGCCGTGGCCTACCTGCTCTTCGCGGTCACCATGCTGCTCACCCTGGCCGTCATCGGGTACGGCCGGCGCGGCGGACGGGAGGCGTTCTGATGCCGGTGAAGCGGCGGTGGCTGCCGTTCAGCCCGTGGCATCTGCTGCTGATGCCGATGTCGCTCATCTTCGTGCTGCCCCTGGTGCAGATGGTGCTCGCGTCGTTCATGAGCAAGAAACAGCTCAACCGGTTTCCGCCTCAGCTCATCCCGACGAGCTTCCACATCGAGGGCTACGCGAAGCTCTTCGCCCAGTCGCACATCCTGCTGTGGTTCCTCAACACCGTGCTCGTGTCGACGATCTCGGTGGTGTCGCACCTCGTTTTGTGCTCGCTCGCCGGGTACGGCTTCGCGCGGCTGCGCTTCGTCGGCCGGGGTGTCGCGTTCATCGCCGTCCTCGCGACCGTGATGATCCCGATCCAGCTGCTGATGATCCCGACCTACCTGCTGTTCGCCCGGATCGGCATCGTGGACACCATCGCGGCGGCGTTCGTACCGTGGCTCGCCTCGGCGTTCGGCATCTTCCTCATGCGGCAGTTCTTCTTGTCGCTGCCGGTCGAGCTCGAGGAGGCGGCCCGAATCGACGGTGCCGGGGCGCTGCGCACGTTCCTCAACATCGTGCTGCCGCTGGCCCGGCCGGCGTTGGTCACCCTGGCCATCTTCACGCTGCTGTCGAGCTGGAACGACCTGCTCTGGCCGCTGGTTGCCATCTCCGACGACACGAGGTTCACGCTGCAGGTCGGGCTGGCCAGCTTCCAGGGCACCCGGCGCACCGAGTGGTCCCAGCTGATGGCCGGCAACGTGGTCGCTACGATGCCGCTGATCCTGGCCTTCCTGGTGGCGCAGCGACGGTTCGTCGCCACGATGACGTTCACTGGCTTGAAAGGCTAGCCCGCAGTTCCTGCATGGTCGCCTGGGCGGCGGTCCCGCCGGCCGCCCGGGTGCTGAGCGAGCCGGCCGCGGTCGCCCAGGCGAGCGCGGTCGCCATCGGCTGCGCGTCGGCCTGTGCGGCCAGGAAGCCGGCGTTGAAGCTGTCCCCCGCCCCGGTCGTGTCGACCACGTCGACGGCCAGTCCGGGCGCGCTCGCCGACCCGTCCGGCCACCACGCCCGCGCGCCCCGGGCGCCGTCCTTGAGCACGACCGTCGTACCGCGGGTCACCAGCCCGGCGGCCGCCTCGTCGAGGTCGTCGACCCCGGTCACCGCGCGCAACTCGGACGCGTTGGGCAGGAACACGTCGGTGACCGCGAGGATCTCGGCCACCGACTCCCAGCGGCCGCTCGGGTCCCAGTTGGTGTCCAGCGACGTGCGCACGCCGAGCTTTCGGGCCCGAACGAACACGTCATCCAGCCCGGCCGCCAGCGTGGGTTGCAGGTACAGCGAGGAAACGTGGACTCGCGCGGCTCTGGACAGGACAACGTCGTCAACGTCATCGGGATGAAGCGTGGGAATGGTGCCGGGCAGCGTGAGGATGGCTCGATCGTCCGGGGCCGAGAGGATGACGCTCAGCCCGGTCGGGGTGCCCGGCGCGGCCGGCAGCGGCAGCAGCTCGACGCCCGCCTCGGCCAGGCGGTCACGCGTGAACGCGCCGAACACGTCGTCGCCGACCCGGGCAAGGAGGCCGGTGCGCAGGCCGAGGCGTGCGCAGCCGCACGCGGTGATCGCGGCCGAGCCGCCGAGGACGAGGTCGGCGGCGTCGAGCAGCTGCTCGGCCTGGCCGAACCGGGGGCGCACGTCGTCGCCGCGCAGGACCAGGTCGGGGTTCGCGTCGCCGACCACGAGCACATCAAGCCGCACGGAGCCAGGCTAACAATTGACAGTTGCCGGCGGGCTCCGGTTGAATCGATGGGGATCGAGCCCAGCCGGTTTCTGAAGTCCGGCAGGTCGCCAGGGCCGTGGTGCAACGCCCGAGGCGGGGCAGATCTCGACTGGTTCGAAAGGCCCCTCGATGCCAGTTCCCTTCATCGCCGTGGTCGGCCTGTTGCTGAGCACCATCTCTGCGGTGCACAGCGTTGCGCCACGTTTTGTTGCCCCGCCGGCCAACGCCCAGTTCGACTATCAGATCGGCGGTGCCTACCAGCCGCCGCCCGGGGTACGCGTGGTCAGCCGCGACCGCAAGGCGTCGCCGGCCGCCGGGCTGTACAACATCTGCTACGTCAACGCCTTCCAGACCCAGTCCGACGAGATCGACTGGTGGCAGCAGCACCACGACAATCTGCTGTTGCGCGACCGCACCGGCGAATACGTGATCGACGGCGAGTGGGGCGAAAACCTGCTCGACATCTCGACGCCGGCCAAGCGCTCGGCCATCGCGTCGATCCTCAACGGCTGGATCGACGGCTGCGCGGCGTCCGGATTCGATGCGGTCGAGCCGGACAACCAGGACTCGTTCGACCGCTCGGACGGCCTGCTCACCCAGAACCAGGCACTGGCGCTGATTTCGCTCATCGCCCCGCACGCGCACGCTGACGGCCTTGCCATCGCGCAAAAGAACACGACGTCGTTCGGCTCCGCCGGTAAGCGGGCCGGGCTGGACTTCGCCATCGCCGAGGAGTGCCAGGACTACGACGAGTGCGGCGACTACACCTCGGTGTACGCCAACCATGTCATCGTCATCGAATACACGAAGGCCCCGTTCAAGAAGGCCTGTAAGAACTTCGGCTCCAAGCTCACCATCGTGCTGCGTGACGTGCTCGTCACGCCGCCCGGGAGCGAGACGTACCAGTACGGCGCCTGTTAGCGTCGGATCATGTTCAGCCCCACCGGCGAGCTCGTCGCCGCCGCCCAGCACGCGGGCGGCGGCGTCGCCGCGTTCAACGTCATCACGCTCGAGCACGCCGAGGCGATCGTGGCCGGCGCCGAGTCGGCCGGGCGCCCGGTCATCCTGCAGATCAGCGAAAACGCGGTCCGCTTCCACGGCGGTCGGCTCGGCCCTCTTGCGGCGGCCGCCCTGGCTGTCGCCTCGTCGGCGTCGGTGCCGGTCGGGCTGCATCTCGACCACGTCGAGGACTTCGGTTTGGCCGAGCAGGCGGCCGACAACGGTTTCGGCTCGGTCATGGTGGATGCGTCCAAACTGGACTATGCCGCCAACGTGGCCGCGACGTTTCGCGCCGCTTCTTTCCTGCACGACCAGGGGCTGTGGGTCGAGAGCGAGCTCGGCGAGGTCGGCGGCAAGGACGGCGCGCACGCACCCGGCGTCCGGACCGACCCCGGCGAGGCGGCCCGCTACGTCGCCGAGACCGGCGTCGACGCGCTCGCCGTGGCGGTCGGCTCGTCGCACGCGATGACGACCCGGACGGCCGCGCTCGACCACGACCTGATCGCCCGCCTGCGCGCGACGGTGCCGGTGCCGCTCGTGCTGCACGGCTCGTCCGGCGTGCCCGACGACGAGCTCGCCCGGGCCGTCCGGGGCGGCCTGGTCAAAATCAACATTGGTACGGCCCTCAACACGGCCTTCACCGCAGCCGTCCGGGAGCGGCTCGCTGCCGACGCCTCGGTGGTGGATCCGCGCAAGTACCTGGCGCCGGCGCGGGACGCGATGGCCGCGGTGGTGGCTCACCTCCTGAGCGTCGTCGCCTCGGCCAGTTCGACCTGAGCGACGCTCAGCTGCAGGCCCGCGGCAACCCGGCGGAGGAACCGGCGGACCCGACGCCGGAGCACCCACGCGCCCACAACCAGCAAAGCCCGACCAACCCAAGACCGGACGGTGATCAGCCGCGACATGAAAGATCGAGGCTAGCCTGCTCTACGTCCCAGGCCGGCGACCATGCCGATCCGGCCAGGGTTGGCCGCCAACTCCGGCTCGCGGTGACCAGCGTCGGTGTCCGGGTGCCACTCCGGCACCCACACCAGACCGGGCGGGACCAGCTCGAGCCCGTCGAAGAACCGTTCGACGCCGGCCCGGGTCCGCAGGCCGCCCGGGGTCGTCGTCTTCTGGTACACGGCCTCGACCTTGGATGCCGCGCTCTCCTCGTACGCCTCCCTGATCGGGTGGGAGACGGTCAAGTAGCTGCCGGGCACGAGCGCGTCGCGCAGCGTGGCGACCGCCTGGTAGGCCTCGTCGCCCGGCACGAAGTGCAGCATCGACACCAGCAGCAGGCCGACCGGCTGGCTGCGGTCGAGCACCGCCCGCCGTTCCGGCTTGTCCAGCAGGTCCAGCAGCTCTTCGGGCCGGCGCAGGTCGGCGACGACCGCGGTGGCCCGGTCGTTGCCGGCCAGGATCTGCTGGGCGTGGGCACCGGCGACCGGGTCGACGTCGACGTACACGATCCGCGCGTCCGGGTCCAGGCGCTGGGCGATCTCGTGGACGTTGCCGACCGTCGGCACCCCTGAACCGATGTCGAGGAACTGCCGCACACCGCGACCGACCAGGTAGCGGACCGCCCGGTCGAGGAAGGCCCGGTTGGCGCGGGCGATCAGCGGCGCGTCGGGCATCGCCGCGATCACCAGGTCGGCCGCCTCCCGATCGGCCGCGAAGTTGTGCATCCCGCCGAGAAAGTAGTCGTACATGCGGGCCGCGCTCGGCACGCTCTGGTCGATGTCACGCGCCCAGCGTTCCGGGTCCATGCGTGCATCCTGCCAAACTCCTCAGCAGCTGACCGCCGGGGTGGGGGTCGAGGGGCCGCTACCGAGGAAGCCGAGCGTGGTCGACGCGCCCGGCGCGAGCGCGCCGTTCCAGGCGGCGTTGCGGAAGGTGGCGACCGCCCCGCTCTGGCTGACGGTCGAGTTCCACGCCTGCGTGACCGTCTGGCTGCCGGGGAACGTCATGCGCACCGCCCATCCGCTCACCGGGGCGGGGCCGGTGTTGGTGACCGTGACCTCACCCTGGAAGCCGTTGTTCCAGGACCCGATCACCTTGTACGCGGCGGAGCACGCACCACTGGTTGTCGGGGTCGGGCTTGCGCCGGTGCCCCCGGTGATGAGGGGGGCCAGCGCCGGGTACCACCTGTCGGACATCTTCTGGTTGCCCGAGTCGTTCGGGTGCACCCCGTCGTAGGTGTCGGTGGCATCGTTGAAGCCGGTCCACTGGTCGACCACGGTGATCGGCGACTGGGCCGTCGTCTTGCCGGCCGCCCAGGCCGGGATGGCAGCGTTGAAGTTGATCACGCGCTGTCCGCAGTCGGAACAGTTGCTCGGGTTCATCGGGATAATCTTGGCGACCAGGATCTTCATGGCCGGGTTGCTGGCCCGCATCTGGTCGACGAGCGTGCTGAATGCCCCGAGAATGGTGGCCGGCGCGATGTTGTTCCACACGTCGTTCGTGCCGAAGTGCATCAGGACCACGTCCGGGTGGGTGGCCGACAGCCAGCCGGGGAGCTGGTTCTGCGCGGCGACGTTGGTGGCCAGGAAGCCGCCGTGGCCTTCGTTCTCCCCGTCGTATGGGAAGCCGCACCCCTGCGCGGGCAGCGTACCGACGAAGTCCACATTGGTCAGTCCGGCGTTCTGCAAACGCTGCCACAGCAGAGCCCGCCAGCAACCGGGCGACCCGGTGATCGAGTCGCCGAGCGGCATGACCCGCACCGGGCCGGCCGCGGCCGCCTCATGGGCGGTGACGGCAAAGACAAGGCTGAGCGCCACAACGGCGGCGGCGCAGATCCATTTCCGCACGGTCCCGATTGAAGCGAAGACAGTCGATGCGCTTCAACGCACATCCGGCGGCTGGCCCGCTGACCTGCGGCGGACGTCTGAAACTTTCCGGCCGACAGCCTGGCCGCCGCGCCGATGTGGGCCTTGCCCTGAGCCGGCGCGGCCTGATCATCACGGCGATCCACCCCGGCTCACCTTGATCATTGCCGGGTTGCCGGCGTCGGCTGGGCCGAATCGACCCGTCAAACCAACAACGATCATGGACCCAGAGCCGGTGCTGCGCCTACGTCGGCCCAAAGACTGTCGAGCACCGTCGCACGGCGGCTCAGTCGCCGGTCATCTCGGCGAACAGCTCGTCGTAACGGCCGGGATCCGAGGCGAGCCGCTGCTCGTCGTCGACGAAGAACACCTCGGTGTCGAAGCATGCGTTGAAGAAGTCGACCATCCGCTCGATCGAGCCGAACTCGACCTCGGTCGGCTCGCCGGCGACGACGCTTGCGACCTGCGCCTCCGCGCCGGGCGCCCACACGGCCGCGTAAAGGTCGGCGGCGGCCGTGGTCAGCAACGGGAACCAGCGGTCCCGCAGGACCGGATCCGCGCCGTATGCCGGCATCAGCCGCGCCGCCTCGTCGACCGACACCAGCGTGTAGCCCGGAATGACCGACGCGTCGTTGAACAGCTGGCCCTCGAAGCTCTCGATGCCGTCCGCCCAGGCGAACCAGTGCGCGACCGACTCGGGCGCGCCGGCCGGGAGCCGGTCGGCCGGAACCCCGGGCCGGATCCACCACGCAGCCGGCCGGTTGAGCCGGCCCAGGTGGTCGACGAACTGGTGGAGCGCATCGGTCAGCATGGCTCCTGCAGCCTAGTCGTGGCCATAAACCTCCAGCAGTCGGGCTACGAATGCCTCCGGTGCGTCGGTGAAGCCGCTGTGCCCGCCCGGGAACTCGGTCAGCTTGATCCCCAGCTGGTCGGCCAGCACGGTGGCCGGACGGTGGGGCAGGTGGCCGCGCGACTCCTCGCCGGCGGCCAGCACCAGCCGGTCGGACACGGCCGACAGGGCCGTCACGTCCGGGACATAGGAGGTGAAGGACCGCAGCTCATGCGCGAACATGAGCGGCGCGTTGGCAGCCAGCCGGGCCATCATCTCGGCCGCGCGCGGCGGCAGCGTGGCCGGGTCGGGCAGCGGCTTCAGCGTGCCGCCGATGCCGTCGAGGAACCGGGCGACCGCCGGCCCCAGCCCGTCGCGGCGGAACAGCCCATAGACCTCCTCGACGAACGCCAGCTGCTCGGCCGCGTCGGGCAGGATCGCGAAGCACGGCGGCTCGTGGGCGACGACCCGCTCGAGCCGGTCGGGGTGGCGGGCCAGCAGGTCGAGCGCGACGATCGCCCCGGAGCTGCCGCCGAACACGTATGCGCGCTCGCCGGCCGGCACGACCGCGTCGAGCAGCCGGAACGCGTCGTCGCTCTGCACGTCGACCCGCTGCTCGACCGGCGGGCCGTCCAGGACGCTGTGCGAATAGCCCCGCGGATCGACCGCGACCACGGTGAACCGCT
>Ga0070684_100001849_pt1 | contig 15498 bp, 18 predicted proteins | sample KBSC723LmetaG_FD_65653 | JGI IMG/M metagenome (GOLD analysis project Ga0070684, IMG submission 65653) | Corn rhizosphere microbial communities from Kellogg Biological Station, Michigan, USA - KBS C7.2-3L metaG | ecosystem: Host-associated > Plants > Roots > Rhizosphere ...
AGCATGGCCAAACGGTTCTACGTCGCAAATGGAAAAGAATTGGTAATTATGGTAAGGGACTATCCCTATGCAGTGATGGAAAAATTCGAGCTAATAATATTATTGATATTCAACCGGCCGGGATACGAAAAACATACCGTCTGACCCTCGAAAATGGGGCTTATATTGACGCTACAGATAATCATAAATTCCCAACACCTGATGGGATAAAGCTTCTATCGGACCTTACAGTTGGAGAAGAGCTATATATTCTCGGAGATTGTGACCTAACCGCCGCAAAAACCTACAAATTTAGTGGTACATCAAAAGAACAATTAAAACAAAAACAAACAGAACACGACCATACTACTAAAGGCTTTATGTCCGGTGAAAATAATCCGGGCTATACTAACGGTGCCTATACTGAATTTGTTGAGAACTGCAAAAAGCTACCAAAGCACTGTCAAATTTGCGGGAAAGAACATCGTAGATTAGAAGTTCATCACGTCAACGGTGATAGGACAGTCAACACTCTTGAGAACCTAAAAAGATTATGCCCATCTTGCCATAAAAAAGAGGAATATAAAGCTGGTCGCCGAAAATGGTACGAAAAAGGTCGCTTTTCACAATTATGCAAAATAAAGAGCATTGAGTTTCTCAAGGAAGAGATGACATATAATGTTGAGATGGGTGCTCCAAATCATAATTTTATAACTGGAACCGGAATTATTACCTGTAATTCGCACTCAGTTGCTTATGCGCAATTAGCCTATATTACCGCATACCTAAAGACAAATCATACAACAGAGTTCTTCAAGGCTTGCCTAGCAAATGCTCAAGAGGGTGCCGACAAATATACTGAGACAGAGATTCTAGTAAATGATGTGCGGAATTTCGGAATAAAAGTAAGAAAGCCCGACCTGCGAGACCTTCGGCCTAATTTTTGGTGTAAGGGAAATGAAATCTATTTTGGTCTGTGTAACATTAAGGGCGTGGGCCGCCCAAGTATTCTAAAGCAGTTGGAAAAGTGGAAGGTCTTTGGAAAGAAGATAAACGAGTTGAGTTGGCCCGAGCTAGCAGTCCAAGGTAGTAAAAAGGTCCTCCAAGGGCTGATTTGTGCGGGAGCCCTAGACTATCTCAAACTCTCCCGAAAGCAGATGTTGTTCGAATATTCTATTATAGAACAATTAAATGATGGGGAAGTTGAGAAGATTATTGAAAATCGGCTGGCTGGGGTTACAGTATTGCAGACGATTGAACAACTCGCCTCAGCGGTCAAAACGGGGGCAAAACTAAAGAAAGATGGGGACCTTCCCGCCACAACATTGAAGCGGCTGGAAAAACTAAAGAGTCTAATCCAAACCCTTAGGGAGCCGCCCTTCTCTAATATGGATTCGTCAGCTTTTACGGCCACAAAAGAAAAAGAACTCTTAGGGGTCAACCTAACCTGTTCCGTGGTAGATGAATACGACGTTTCGGACGCTAACTCAAAATGCAGTGACCTTAACAATGGTAAAACCGGCAACAACATAATCATAGCGGCCCAAATTGAACAGCTTAGAGAATACCCCGTTAAGAATGGAAAAAACAAGGGGAAGAAAATGGCCTTCCTCAAGCTGGTTGATGTGACCGGGAAAATCGACGCCGCCGTATTCACAGAAGCCCTTGACAAGTATAAGTCGGTACTCTTTGAAGGAAACACACTTATGTTCAGAGGGAACCGCAAGGATAGCTCAAAGGGGCTGATAGTAGAATCATGTCATCAACTAGTGAAGTAACTAAAGCGGACGTTCTAAATTTCCTAAAGGAAAACAACTACACAATTGATGTTCACCGTATTCCTAAGGGTTGTCGAGTGTCATTCCCTGAAAGAATTCTGGGGGACCCCAGCCCTAAGACGGTCGAATATAAAATGATGGTGCAGAAGGGGCTAAATCGGGTCAAGATAACCAAAGATGGTCGGGTGGAAACCCTAACCGTGCCCAATTATGCCAGCCGCATCTTCATCTTTTTTGACATTGTTGAACAGTGCATGCGAATTGGATATCATGCCGACTTTATGCAATTTTTTGACGGGGAATGTCTTGGGACATTGGACAATATTACTTTTAACGAATTTCTAAAGGAGGGTTTTGGCGAAGAGATTAGGAAGAAGGAGGAGGCCCTATGGAGTTTGTTCACACATTCGTTCAATAATGGGTTTCCAGAGGAAGACTTGCTCATGGCTGAAAATCTTGCCCTAGAAGAAGGTTATCTATGTTTATTCGAAATGTTTCACAGTGGAGATTAGAGTGTCTGAGTTTAACGAAGGTTTCGAGGGCGGCAATGTTTGTGTTTTCAAGGGAACTCTAGCAAAGGATGTAAACCTCAAGAAGGTTAATAATACCTACGTGGGGAATATGGTGGTTTCAGTGACCACTCCCTATGAGAATCGGCAGGGCGAACGTGGGCAGCGAGTCTACAATGCCAACTGCGAAGTGTGGGATACGGCTGCCAAGCTTATCTCGCGGCACTTCCATAAGGACTCGCCGATTCAGATTGAGTGTGAGGCTCGCCGAGACGTATGGACCGATAAGACCACGGGAGAACGCAAGTCCCGCGAGTATTATCGGGTACAGAAGTTCTGGTCTCTAGATGATAAGGGAAATCCGCAAGTAATCACCAAGGAACAGGACATTGAGGTAATCGCCAAGGCTAAGGCACAGATGGAAGGTGCCGAGGTCGAAGACGCTCCTGCCTCATTCTAATTATCGCTGAAGGAATTTGGGGGCAGCAATGCCCCCTTTTCTTCTTCCTACCGGGGGTCTATATGGAAATGTTCGATATTCTTGAAGATATATGGAAAACTGTTCGTATCCCTTTATTTATTTTGTTAGCTCTTGGTTTATGGAAATTAATTAATATTATTATAGATATCTTCCATTTCGTCATGGGTTAAGATGAAGAAAAAAGTTCTATGGGTTGGCGAGTCCTCGTTTATGAACACTGGCTATGCCGTTATTGCCAAGGAGATTATTCCCCGACTTTGCCGCAAATATGAGGTGGCTGAATTCGGCTGCTATGGATATGCAAATGACCCCCGTCGGATAGGTCCATGGAAGTTCTATGGGAATCTCCCCAATGAGAACGATGAACAGGGGCAGCAAGCCTATAAGTCAGATGGGCGAAATGCGTTTGGTAAGTGGCGATTCGAAGAGGTCCTCCTAGATTTTCGCCCCGATGTGGTTCTTGGGTTAACGGACGTATGGATGTTCGATTATGCCCTAAATTCTCCCCTCCGTCATAATTACAGTGTTGTTTACTCTCCCACCGTTGATAGTATTCCCATTAATCCTGATTGGATAGCCGAATACGCTAAGGCCGATGTAGTTCTAAGTTATACCCAATGGGGCCTCGAAAAGTTGAGGGAAACCGGGGGCGACAGATTGAACTTGGGCGGCGTAGTTAATACCGCCGTGGACCCCAACTCCTTTTTCCATATTCCCGACCGGGCCGCCCACAAGGAACGATTAGGAGTTCCTAAAGACTCGATTATCATTGGGATGGTCGCCCGAAATCAGAAGCGGAAGCTCTTTAGTAGACTATTTGCGGCATTTCGTCGGCTGCTAGATGAATTGGAAAAGCGGGGCAAAAAGGAAATCGCGGATAAATGTTATCTTTACCTGCACACTTCCTATCCTGATAATGGTTGGTGGCTCCCCACTCTCCTCAAGGAGTACAATCTAAGTTCGAAAGTTCTCTTCACCTATGTCTGCCCCAACGCTCCCCAAAATGGTCTGAATGGGTGTGGGAATTTCTTTCCTTCATTTTTCACAGAGGGAAGACAGCCCTGCCATTGTTGTTTTAATTCAGTTGCTATGTTTCCCAATCCAAGTCTAGGGGTAACTCCTCAGATGATGGGGGCAATTTATAACTTGTTTGACTGCTATGTGCAATATTCATGCGCGGAATCGCCAGGTATGCCAGGAATAGAATCGAGTTTCTGCGGAAATCCTCTATTTGGCACGGACTATTCTGGTGTCCATGACGTTTTGGAACATGTGGGTGGCTATAAGATTAAAATTCAGGACGTTTGGCGTGAGACCGAAACCCACCGCTATTTTGCCCTCCCTGAAAATACTCATCTAATAGAAGAATTAATTAAGTTTCTATCTCTCTCCGAGGTAATCCGTAAGGGTATCGGCCAGAAAATGAAGGCTAAGGCCCAACAATATTTCTCGTGGGATAAGTCGGCGGAAGTTTGGTCTGCCGCTATTGATTCTCTTCCTGTGGGTAATTGGAACCAGCCCCCTCGCCTATTTAATTCCTCATCTCAAATCCCCGCTCAGTGTTCCAACTCGGACTTTATCCGGTATTGCTGCACCAATCTACTTGGGGTTCCCGAGCGGGCCGATGAGTTCGCCGGGATGAAAATGCTTCGGGACTTGAATAATGGGGCTTCTGTGGAGTTCGCAGGGGGAGCCTATATAAACGATAATTCACTTATGGGAATGGTCGGCGGGAGTCCTAAAAATTTCGGCCGCAATGAACTTGTTCAAACCTTATTGAGCGAAAGAGAAAAAATGAATTATTGGGAAAAGCGGCGAGTAGGAATGCTCAAGGTGGCCCCACCAGATTTCGTGAGGTTAGCATGAATTGGATAAGTGTTAAAGATAAACTTCCAGACTTACCCGAAACAGAATTTGACTCTGACCCGACCTATTCACAAAATGTATTAATTACCAATGGTAAACGAATTATTATAGGGTGGCTCCTGAGAAGAGATTATCATCTATTTTGGAGAAGTGACGACCCGAAAGATATGGAAAAAGAAATTACACACTGGATGCCTCTACCGGAACTTCCAGAGGGAAACGAATGAAGACAATGTATATAGGCCATTGGAGGGACGGTTCCGGCTATGGCCAAGCCGCCCAAGATTATTTACTCTCTATGAGGGAAGTAGGTCTAGATGTATGTGCCCGGCCCTTCCGGTTAAATAATAATGCATGGGAAGTAGATGCCCGAGTCGAGGAACTTGAAAAGACGGACTCTAGTGATTGTTCTGTCATCATCCAACATACTTTGCCCCACCATATGCGTTATAACGGTAATTTTAAGAATGTGGGCCTATTTGCTTCCGAAACTTCACAATTTCGAGGTTCAACTTGGCCTTCGCGATTGAAGCAGATGGATGAACTATGGGTGCCAAACTATCAGATGACCCTAGCCCTGCGAGACTCTGGGGTAGATAAACCCACCAAGATTATCCCGCATGCCGTAGATACCTCATGGTTCCGGCGGTCCTACGAGCCAATTCAAATTCCTGAAATAAGGGATACGTTTGTCTTTTATTTCATTGGTGAACTCAATGTTCGAAAGAACTTAATTGCCCTATTGAAAGCGTTCCACACAGAATTTCGCCGCAATGAGCCAGTATCCCTAGTTTTGAAGGTGAACAAACCTAACACTACGGAAGAGGAATGCACTAATCAAACCCTACAAATTTGCCAGAATGTTAAGGAGGGCCTAAAGCTAAAGCGGGCCAAGCGAGAAATCATTATCTCTCAGAGACTTACGACAGAACAGATGATGCAGTTGCATTCTACGTGTAACTGTCTAGTGGCTCCCTCTTATGGAGAAGCGTGTCATATTCCCTCTCTATACGCCCTCGGGTTTGGTAATACACCTATCATTACCGATATCTATGGTGGTTTTGAGCATATCAATGGGGCTAACGGTTTTGTAGTCAAATCTGAACCCACACCTGTCTTCGCTATGAACGAGGGAACCTTCTCAGACCTCTATTTGGGAACGGAAAATTGGGATTCTATTTCTATTCCCGAACTAAAGTGGTGTATGCGTAAGGTCTATGAGGATACCCAATTGAGGAGAATCATGGCAAAGCAGGGAATGAACGATGTTTATAAATACGACCATAAAGCTATTGGAGAACAGATTAAGGAGGCCCTATGTCAATAAATGAGATTACCCGCCGAGGGGAACAGGTTGACCGCTTCAATATTGTTGGGGCTCCCATCCACGAATCTTTTCAAACATCCATTTCGCGAACTCGGTCGGACTGGTTTTTATTGAACCATCCTCACTTTAAGACATGGGATAAGAGATTTAGACCTCTGCCCCCGAATTTCTACCCACTTTCCGGCCCGGACTTTAGTAAACAATTACAAACTATAGAATGGGTGTCAGTAGACCTGCTATGTTTTGAGAGTGTTTTCGGGCATGCCCAACTACAACTCCCCATCGCTAAATACTTGCACTGCCCCACTTTACGAATTGAACATACGACGACTATGCCCAATTGGTCTCCCGCTCATATTGAGAACTTGCGTCAGTTAAGAGGAGATATCAATGTATTCATTACGGACCATTCCCGCCGAGAGTGGAAGTTTTCCGAGGATGAGGCTAGGGTCATTGAGCACGGGATTGACACAGAAACCTTCCGACCAGACCTGACAAGACAACAGCCCCACATTCTTTCCTGCGTAAATGATTTCAAGAACAGGGGCAATATTTTAGGTTATCCCATTTGGGAAGAGGTCGTTAAGGGCCTACCCCATAAGATTTTAGGGAATACTCCGGGTCTTTCCGAACCGGCAAAGGACCTCAATGAGTTAATCTTGAACTATCAGTCGTCCTCAATTTTCCTGAATACCTCTCTATACTCTCCAATCCCAATGAGTGTTTTAGAGGCGGCGGCCTGTGGATGCACGATTATCTCTACGGAAACTTGTGCTATCCCCGAAATCTTTGAACATGGGAAGAATGCCCTCCTCTCGAATAACCCCAAGGAACTTCGAGGATTTGCCGAGGATTGCCTAAGACAGCCCTCACTTGTAGCCGAGCTAGGTTTTGCCGCTCGCAAGCTGGTTTTGGAACGATTTAACCTTGACCGTTTCGTTTCCGATTACAACAAACTCTTTGAGGAGGTCTCTCAAATGTTCTATACCGGATGATTCCTAGCATTAGATTTATGGGCGGTAAAACTCGTCTTCGCAAATGGTTGTGGGGGCACTTTCCAAAGACTGGCGGAACTTATGGGGAGGCATGTGCGGGTCGAGGAAATGTGTACTATTACGTCAAAGAGATGAAAGCGGCATTCAAACAATTTTGGCTAAATGACATAAACTCTTATCTGGCCGACCTTAAGGACGTAAACATAAATGATATTCCGCTTGAATTATCTAGAGAAGACTTTAAACAATACAAAGCAACTTATGATAAAGTGGCTAGAGTTATTGAGCCTGAGTGTACATTTGCAGGTAAAGGATATAGATACGGCTACTTTGTGCGAAATTTTCCGGGGGTTCGACCTAGGTTAGCCCAAGCCCAGTTTCTCCTGAAGGATGCCCAGATTACAACTCTATCATGGGACCAAATTGATTGGGGTCAGTTCACCGAGGAAGACTTTTTGTATTTTGACCCTCCTTACTATGGTACGGATTGCCCATATCCACAAATCGACCACCCCGCCCTAATTCAGATGCTAAATGGGGCCAAATTTAAGTGGGCCATATCTGGTTATCCCAACACGCTTTACAACGATTCATTGAAATTTAAGAATGAGTACAGTATTGTTAAGAATGCTGACCTCAAGGGGGCAAACGCCCGCAAAAAGATGGACCTTGTAGAAACTCTATGGACTAACTATGACGTTTAAAGCAAAACAACAAATTAAGATTAGAGTTAGTGGTGCTGGATGTGTTTCTTACGAGGATGGGACGGTCTTGAGAGTTCGAAAAGGAAAAATGTGGTTGGATAATGGGCAGGGAAATGAGCCCAGCGGGCCGTTCGATGCCGAAACTGGAAAAGACTTAAGAGAGTCAGGATTTGGTTTTTCTATAACGGTACTTCCAAAAGAGGATGTAGAATGAGATTAAATGTAGTTCTTTCCGCCGATAAATTCCGCGAAAATTTTACCAATGTGAATCTTGCCGAGACTAAAACCTTAGAACTCCCCTGTGATGATGCCGAGGCCCGAACAATTATCCTCGACAATGTGCTCCAGATTTTGCCCTTCCCTAAACTAAAGGATGGTCTTGGGGCGATTGTGCGAAAGTTGAGAATCGGGGGTGAATTGGTTATTATGGGTATGGAGGTCACAGATGTTTGTCGTCTATACCACATTGGGCATATTGACCTAGCAAAACTGAACGAAATGCTCTATGGGTCCCACAATTCAAACTGCACGAACCTAGATTTTATGGTGGAACTTGTTGCGGGATATGGGCTTAAGGTAATGAAGAAGCAAATTAACGATAATCAATATCTACTTGTTGGAGTTCGCCCATGAAAACCCCCTGTAAAGAGTGCGTTTTTGCCGAATATGAAGAAAAGACCCAAACTGGGTGCCAGTTAGGCTTAATTGAGAAATATCAGGCCAAGGACCTAGTGGAAGAATGTTACGATGAGGACAATGAGTTCTTCGTTATTGGTCAGTTGTGTATGTATTGTCGCGGCCCCGAATGGGAGGGAATAGGAAACGCCAAAGAAGTAGTCAAGGAAGAAGTCCGATTTCGGGCCGACCTAGTTATTACCTTCAATGGTATTTTGGAAGACCTAAAGAGAACTCTTGCAGGGGCGGCCCAATTTGAATCCATTATCGTAATTAACCCCAGCGGAAAAACACCAAACCATGAAATTGTAGCTCTGCTTAAAGGTAATTTTAAAAGTTGGTTTGTTGAGTCTACTTTTGTGGAGTCTGAAGGTAAAGAAATCGACATTGCCGCCAAGCGAGCTAAGTCCTCCTATTATGTAGTGGTGAAGTCGGGCATAGAAATTCCACTCGACTATTGTGACCGTGTGAACAAAGCAATGGAAGATGGCCTACTGGCGTTTATCTCAATGCAAACCATTTGGGGCGAGAATCTTGTTTGGGGAAATAATTTTGCGACAGTCTATAATAAGCCCATCCATAAACTCCTTGGAGGGCACGAAGACGGCACAATTGAGGAAAAAGTAAAGAAAATCTGCGAAGAAACTGAGCAATCCACCGAAAAATATCTACTTCAGGTGCAGCTATGACCTTTGAGGAATTTACTAAAAAGAACTGCATTTATTCCGTTACTGCCCTTTACAACTGCGAAAAATACATTCTGGGGGCATTGGATAGTATCGTCGGGCAGGACTACCCAAACAAGGGAATCTCAGTTGCGGACGATGCCAGCACAGACAATTCTTTTGAGGTAGTGCGGCAAACCATTGAAAAACGAAGAGAATGGTCCGATAAGACCAAAACGATGTGTGAGGGCTTCTATAAAGACGTTCCTATTACTTTGGTGGGTCTGAAACAGAACGGAAAACAAGCCCGAGCCCGAAATGAATGTCTTAAGGCTGTAGGGGGTAAGTGTACTCTGTTCAACATTATTGACTCAGACGATGAGGCCCGCCCCACCAAGCTTACTAAGTCAGCCCGCTTATTCTATGAAAATCCTTTCCTTGGGATGGTTTACACGGACTCGGACATTTACCACACAGATAAAGATTTGACTATTAGGGAGTTCCGTGAGCCCTATTCGAAGGAGCGACTTTGGCAGGAATGCATCTCACATAGTAATTGTATGATTTCCCGCGATGCCTTTCAGAAAGTTGGCTTCTATGACGAGGACATTTCACCTATCGAGGATTATGATATTGCCATCCGTATATCCCAACAATTTGTTCTAGCCCACATACCGGAAGCCCTTGTACTATATAGAGTTACAGGGCAGAACACCACATTCACGGTGCCCCCGGAAAAATGGCGAGAGCAGCATCAGAAGCTCAGAGCAAAGTATAGTAAATGAGACACACCACAACGGTTCGTCCCACTAAACTGACCGGCCCAACAACTGTAATAATTCTGGCGGCGGAACACGTAGGACGGCCCAATAAAAGTCTTTACAAATTGAATGGGGAGACCATACTTGACAGTCAAATCAGAACCCTTAGGAAGATTTTTCCCGTCTGTGAAATAATTGCCATAACGGGCTATGACGGAGATAGAATTCTAGATTATCCCATTAAAGTTGTGGAAAATGAGAGGTTTGAGGAAACCAATGCGGTAAGAGACATATGTCTTGCCCTTAGAGTTGCGTCCTACCAAAATCTCCTCATCCTGAATAATAACATCTACTTCAATGAGGCGGCCGTCGATATATTCTCTCATGAGAGCCGCGTCCTAGTAAAAAGCGGCAAAAACAGAACGGATGTGGGTTGTGTAGTCCAAGGGAATGTTCTTAACTTCGTTTATGGGATGGACCCCCGATGGGAAGAAATAACATTCATCTCCTATAAGGATATGCCCATCTTTCGGGACTTTTGTGCAAATCGCCGCAATGAAAAGATGTTCCTGCACGAAGCCCTCAATAAACTAGTCAATCGTATCCAAATTCTGCCCATTGAGCCCCAGAACGCAGAGGTAATCAAGTATGAGCTACCACGCCATATCTCAGAGCGAGGTACGGGAATTAATCAAGAACTTGCCGCCGATTAAGCCCGATTGTTTTTGGAATTCTAATAGGATTGCCCTAAGACAGTCTATCCTAACGAAAGACCTTGAGGGATTTCGGGACTTTCCTGTGATTCAGCACACAATGAATGTGGGAGATACTCTGCTGGTCCACGAGGAAGGGCAACCAGATTCAGAAATGAAGGCCCGATATGGGACTGATTGGGGTAACTATTGTCATCAGCGTCACCATCTAAACGCGTTTTTTAGGATGATTGACGTTATATGGCACCCACTGAAAACCATAAGGATTGAAGATGAACCGAAGATTGTTGAAATCGGCGGCGGATTCGGCATGATGCGGAGACTTTGCTCAAATTGGGAACTCGATAGTGAATACACAATCGTAGACCTCCCCGAGTTCTGCATTCTCCAGAGGTGGTATCTAGAAAGCCACGGAATTTTCGATACCGAATGGATTAGTCTGGATGATTTCGTGTGGAGTAATCGGCGGTGGGACCTGTTGATAGCCTGCTGGAGCCTAAGTGAGATAGAGACCCGACCCGAGCCCACCTTTTTTGATAAAGCCGAGGATTACTTGATTGCCTACCAAAAACACCACGATGGGCTCCCCTTTAGTAATGTGGAATGGTTCAAGCGATTCAAGGCGGAAATTCCTAGGACGTGGGTCGAGGAAGAAATCTCTTTCCTGCCCGGAAATTTATATCTGATGGGACAAAGCAATGGCTAAAGCCGAAATTAAACGAACAGAGACTATTATCAGTTTAGAACTCAACGAGAATGAAGTCAAAGTAGTGCTTGGGTTAATGGGATGTGTTGGTGGCTCTTCGGATAACACTCCGAGAAAATATTCGGATGCTATTTATGATACGTTGAGAAATTTATTCCCACAATTTAATTACGGTGGATTCGAGATATTAAAAGACCATAAAAGAGATGCTGTATTTTTTAATAATGATACATTAGAACAGTTTGAAGGATTGAAGCTATAATGAAAATTCTAATCAAATATGCCCCCATGGCCCACCATCCCATGAGGATGAATTGGTTCCGCTGTCTCTCCTATAGCGGCCACGAAGTCAAATTCTGGCATGAGGATAAAGAACCTATCTACGATGCTATGGACCGCTTTGAGCCCGACCTATTCGTAGGGGAAACATATACTACAACTGCTTCCGTATGCAAGGCTATAGCCGAACGCCCCAACATGAAGGTAATGATGATTGGGTCCGATTGGGGCGAACAGTCAAAAAAAATGGACCTTGAGAAATTCAAGGTCCTAGTCGCAAATGAGCAAGAAGTTCGACTAATCGAGCAACTCAAGAAGGCCACCGGCAAGCCCGATGTTATTTTTTGCCATTATCACCAAAACTCGATGGAGCAAACCCACACTTATTGGCGGGACAGGTTGGGAATTGATATTTTTGGCCTAATGTCATCGGCGGATATTTTTCATTACTGGCCTGCCCAACGTCGGCCATTTCTGGAGTGCGATATTGCCTTCGTGGGTGGGGCATGGGGATACAAATCTCAGAACATTGACTACTTTTTGACCCCTCTGTTTAATGACATTGGAACCTACCGAAGTAAGGTGTTTGGCAACCAGCCCCATAGTGTAGCCTCCTATTTAGGTTTTCTTCCTGAAGGATTAGAAAAGGACCTCTACCTCAGTGCAAAGGTCTGTGTTAACACTTCTGAGCCGCACTCCCTAGAGTTTGGCACCGATATTATTGAAAGACCATGGAAGGTCCTAATGCGGGGGTTTTTGTTGGAGGGCGGATATGTTCGCTCATTACATGAGGATATATTCGTGGGCGGGGAAATTCCATACGCCAAAACCAGAGAAGAGTACAGGGAAAAAGTAGACTTCTGGATTGGGGCTTCCCCTGAGGAGCGTGAGGAGCGAATCCTACCCGCACGTAAACGCTTGTTCAGAGAACACACATGTTTTGACAGATGGTGCGCGGTTTTTGACCAGCTTGGCCTCCAGACTGCCAAACGGGGAATGAAAGAACATAAAGCCAAGGCGTTCAAGGACTTAGGGATTCCATTTAGCTATGAATAAAAACACTTCGATTCTTGTGACGGGCGGCACCGGATTTCTGGGGCATAACGTCGCTAAACAGTTAAGGCAACGGGGTTATAAGCGTGTGGAAGCGATTGGTTCGGCCGATTGTGACTTGACCGACCCGTTTCAATCGCGGCTGTTCTGGGCCTCACGGCGGCCCCAAATCGTAATCCATTGTGCGGGTGAGGTTGGCGGGATTCTGGCTAACCAACGCAACGGTGCAAGTTTCATGCTGAATAACCTGAAAATGGGCATGAATGCGATAGAATTTTCCGCCCTGAATGGGTGTGAAAAGTTCATCCTTATTTCTACGGTTTGTAGCTATCCCAAATTTACCGAGGTCCCCTTTACTGAGGACCAAATCTATAATGGCTATCCTGAGGAGACTAACGCTCCTTATGGGTTGGCCAAACGGACATTGATGACTCTTTTGGAGACTTACAAAAAGGCCGGACTCTTAAACGGTATAACTCTTTTGCCCACCAATCTTTATGGGCCGGGCGACAATTTTAATGAATTTAACAGTCACGTAATTCCCGCCATAATCCGAAAGTTATATTTTGCTAAGAAAGACAAATTACCCTCAGTGAAAATGTGGGGAACCGGAACTGTAACCCGCGAATTTTTGTATATTGAAGATTGTGCGGAAGGGGTTATATTAGCTATGGAAAACTATGATGGCCCACCCGTAAACCTCGGAACGGGAAAAGAAACTATCATTAAGGGTTTGGCTGATAAACTCGCCGAATTAATGGATTATCATGGGGCTATCGAATGGAATCCAGAACACCCCGATGGACAGCCCCGTAGGGTTTTGGACATTACAAATTCTGCCTGCTTTGGGTTCTGTGCAAAAACATCCCTTTCCGTTGGTCTCAAGAAAACAATCGAGTGGTTCCATGGTAAAACTAATTCTATTTAGTAAGGACCGGGCGGCCCAACTAGACGCCCACCTTCAATCGGTTTTTGCGAATGATAATCGTCTATTCTTCTCTATTGACGTTATTTATACGGCCTCCAACGAAGAATTTGAACGTGGATATGATATTCTGAGGGAAAATTGGGAGGACCCTCTAACTCCACTAAAGTTCCACAGAGAAAATGAATTCCGAATTGACCTTTTGGATATTCTTGACAATAGCACTGATGAATTCGTTTGCTTTGGAGTGGATGATAATATTATCTATAAGGAAGTCCCCCTAGACCAATGGGACGTATTGAATTGTCTAGGACATGAGGGGGCCGCCTGTCTATCTCTCCGTTTGGGGCAAAATACCTCAATGCAATGCCTATACACCAATCAGTTTGCCCAAATGCCCGAGTGGACTTATGGGGTGGGTGGTCATAAGACGGAGATTCTAGCATGGAATTGGCGGAAGATGCCTCCACATCAAAACTTTGGCTATCCCTTTAGCCTAGACTATCACATCTTTGATACAAAGAAAATCTTCAACATAATGAAGGACTGTCGGTTCTCTAATCCTAATTCGCTCGAATGTGCTCTACAGGGACAAAAAGCGAAGCTGGGAGACGTGATGTATTGTCTACCCGAGAGTACAGTGGTAAACTTACCGCTAAATCGGGTCCAGAACGTCTGTGAAAACAACTTTGGCAAGTTCCATGGGATTTCCGAGGCCGAGTTGAATGACCTATTCCTTAATGGACAGAAAATTAGCCTAGAGGATATGGACTTTAATGGGGTCATCTGCACACATCAAGAATTCCCCCTAGCTATCAAGTCATGTTCAGCTTCGTAATCATCACAGATGGAACAAATGACCTAACCGATATAATCCGGTCTATCCGTGAAAATTCGGACGGCCAAATTATTGTAGTTGGAGGGGCTCCCCAGACAAGTGTACATCTGCACATCCCCTTTGACGAATGCGCGAAACGCGCATGGATAACCCGAAAGAAGAATTTAGGTGTACAAGCGGCCCGGTACGAAAATGTTGTATTGATGCATGATTATGTGAAGATTCTGCCGGGATGGAACGAAGGTTGGGCCAAATTTGGGTTTGACTGGGATGTGGCATCTAATCGAATTATCACTCAGGAAGGCCACAGGTGGAGGGACTGGTGCTATTGGAATAGCCCCCATATTCCCCATGAAAATAGCATTGTAGAGCCATGGTGTCCTCAGGGAATGACTTTCAAAGGACAGGCCCAGTTAGCCCCGTATACGGAAAAAGAAACCAGCCGCCACTATATCAACGGAACTTATTGGGTGGCCAAAAAAGATTTTATGCTTAAATTTCCCCTCAATGAAAGCTTAGGGTGGGGTCGGGGCGAAGATGTTGAGTGGAGCCTTCGGTGGAGAAGTGAATATTATTATGTGTTCAACGAAAATGTGACGGTTCAACTAACAAAGCATAAGTCGCTCGGTATACATCCATGGCAAGACTGATTTTGTTTGATTTGGATGGGGTTCTGGTTGACCTAGTAGATGCCCACCATACTTGCCTAAATAAAGCCATTGCCGAAATTGTCGGTCCCGAATATATCATTACCGATGAGGATTTCCCCCGATATAACGGATTGCCCACCAGAGTAAAATTGGAGAGACTGACCGAGGAAAAAGGTCTATTTGGGGGGCACTACCACGAGATAGCCGCCCGCAAACAGCAACTTACCATTCGATATATGTATGATGTATTGAAGCCCGAAGATTACGCCCAGCAGAGAAAATGTCTGCACCAGCTTAAGAACATAGGATATACGGTAGGAATTTGCAGTAATTCCGTAAGGGAAACTGTCAGGGCCGCCGTCAAAACTCTTCAATATGACGAATGCATTGACTTCTTTCTCTCAAACAATGATGTAAAACGCCCTAAGCCCAACCCAGAGATATATTTACGTGGGATGATTGAGGTTGGTGTTGGTCCCTTAGATACTACAATAGTTGAGGATAGTGAGGTCGGTCGTCAAGCCGCCATAAGTAGTGGGGCAAGATTAATCAAAGTAAGGTCTCCCCAAGACGTATCTTTTCCCATGATGGAAT
>Ga0070684_100001851_pt1 | contig 15491 bp, 15 predicted proteins | sample KBSC723LmetaG_FD_65653 | JGI IMG/M metagenome (GOLD analysis project Ga0070684, IMG submission 65653) | Corn rhizosphere microbial communities from Kellogg Biological Station, Michigan, USA - KBS C7.2-3L metaG | ecosystem: Host-associated > Plants > Roots > Rhizosphere ...
ATGATGTCGCCGCGCTGGGTGATCTCCTTCATCACCTTCTTGAGGCGCTCCTCGAACTCGCCGCGGTACTTGGAACCGGCGACAAGCGCGGCCAGGTCGAGCGTGTAGATCTGCTTGTTCTTCAGCAGCTCCGGCACCTCGCCGCTCGTGATGCGCTGGGCCAGGCCCTCGACCACGGCGGTCTTGCCGACGCCCGGCTCGCCGATCAGCACCGGGTTGTTCTTTGTGCGGCGCGAGAGGATCTGCATGATCCGCTCGATCTCGTTCTCACGGCCCACGACCGGGTCGAGCTTGGACTCGGCGGCGAGCTTGGTGAGGTTGCGCCCGAACTGGTCGAGCAGCTTGGAAGACTTCTTGCCCTCGCCCGCGCCGGCGCCTGCACCGGCGCCCTGGCCCTGACGGCGGCCGCCGGGACCCGAGAGCATGCGGATGACCTCGTTGCGGATCTTCTCCGAGTCGGCGTCGAAGTCGAGCAGGATGCGCGCGGCGACGCCCTCGTTCTCGCGCACGAGGCCGAGCAGGATGTGCTCGGTGCCGATGTAGTTGTGGCCCAGGCTGAGCGCCTCGCGGAGGGCGAGCTCGAGGACCTTCTTCGCGCGCGGGGTGAACGGGATCTGGCCGGAGGTGACCTCCTCGCCCGATCCGACGATGCGAACGACCTGCGCGCGGACGCGCTCAACCGTGATGTCAAGCGACTCGAGGACGCGGGCGGCAAGGCCCTCTTCCTCGCGAAGGAGGCCGAGCAGGATGTGCTCGGTGCCGATGTAGTTGTGCTTGAGGATGCGAGCCTCTTCCTGGGCCAGGACGACCACTTGGCGGGCTCGTTCGGTAAAGCGCTCGAACACTTGGGAAAACCTTGTACGGGATCGGATCTGGCGAGGGAAAAGTACCCCGAAGCCTTTAGTCCCTAATCGGCACTTTCGCCGCGGATTAAAGGTTCCCTGGCGCCTTCGCTCGCCTGAAGGCCAGTCTAGCAATGGCGCCCCCTCGCCCCGCGGGGGGTAACGAACCCTTAAGACTGCTCTGGAAGCCGCTCTTTGGGGCTTTAGGAGCCGCCACGCATGGCTGGAAACAGGATCACTTCGCGGATCGCGGTCTGGCCGGACAAGATCATCACGAGGCGATCGATCCCGACCCCTACCCCACCTGTGGGAGGCATGCCGTGCTCGAGGGCGCGGATGAAGTCCTCGTCGAACGGCTGCGTTTCCTGGTCGCCCTCCTCGTTCAGGACGGTCTGGGCCTGGAAGCGCGCCCTCTGCTCGTCCGGGTCGTTCAGCTCCGTGAAGGCGTTCGAGAACTCGATCCCGAGGCAGAACGCCTCCCAGCGCTCGACCAGTCCCGCCTCCGACCGGTGGTCCTTCGCGAACGGGGACAGCTCCTTCGGGTAGTCCATGATGAACGTGGGCTGCATGAGCTCCGGCTCGACGTACTTCGACAGGAGCTCGTCCACGAGCTGTGGCCAGCTCTCGCTCGGGTCGAGCTCGATCCCCTTCTCCCTGGCGACGGCCACGAGCGCCGGCACGTCCCGGTGTTCGATCACGTCGATGCCCGTCTTGTCCTTGATGCCGTCGCGCAGGGTGATGCGGTTCCAGGGCGGCGTGAAGTCGACCTCCCCGTCGTAGCCGACCTCCCTGGCGACGAAGGCGACGAGCTCCTCCAGCTCGCGCGCGACGTCGTTGTAGTCCGCGTATGCCTCGTACCACTCGAGCATCGTGAACTCGGGGCTGTGCTTGTGCGAGAGGCCCTCGTTGCGGAAGTCCTTGCCGAGCTCGTAGACCTTCTCGAGCCCGCCGACGATCAGGCGCTTCAGGTACAGCTCGGTGGCGATGCGCAGGAAGAACTCACGGTCGAGCGCGTTGTAGTGCGTGACGAACGGGCGGGAGAGCGCGCCCCCGTAAAGCGGCTGCAGAATCGGCGTCTCGACCTCGAGGAAGCCGCGCTCGTCGAACCAGCGCCGGATCGCCGAGATGATCTTCGAGCGCAGGATGAAGAGGTCGCGCACCTCCTTGTTGGCGATCAGGTCGACCTCGCGCTGGCGGTAGCGCGTCTCCACGTCCTCGAGCCCGTGGAACTTCTCTGGCGGGGCGCGCAGCGACTTGGCGAGCAGCTCCCAGGAGGTCACAGCCAGCGACAGCTCGCCGCGGCGCGACTTGAAGGCAGTGCCGTCGACGCCGATCAGATCGCCGAGGTCGAGGCCGACCAGCCGCTCGAAGGACTCCTCGCCGAGCGCGTCCTTGCGCGCGTGTAGCTGGATCCGGCCCGAGCGGTCGACGAGGTCGAGGAAGGCGGCGCCGCCGTGCCCGCGCCGCGCCACCAGGCGGCCGGCCACGCGGTAGGACTGATCCGTCTCCTCCCCCGCCTCCAGCCCATCGTGGGCGGCGTGAATCGTCTCGACCGGCACCACGCCGTCGAACTGGTGCGGGAAGGGGTCTACGCCCTCGGAGCGCAGCCGCTCGAGCTTGGCGCGACGGTCGTCGCGCGAGGATGCGACGTCCTCGGTCACGCGCGGGACTCTAAGGGACCGAGGCTAAGCCTCGATCTTGGTGATCTTGAGCTTGCGCGCGGGGCCGCGCGGGACCGGCACGGACACGACGTCGCCGCGCTTGCGGCCGATGAGCGCCTTGCCGACCGGCGACTCGTTGGAGAGCTTGTTCTCCGTCGGGTTCGCCTCGGAGGAGCCCACGATCAGGTACTTGACCGACTTGTCGGTCTTCTGATCCTTCACGTGCACGGTCGTGCCAACCGAGACGGCGTCGGTGGAGACCGCCTTCTCATCGATGACCGTGGCCGAGCGCAGCTTCTCCTCGAGGTCCGCGATCTGCTTCTCGAGCATGGCCTGCTCGTTCTTCGCGTCGTCGTATTCGGAGTTCTCGGAGATGTCGCCGAACTCGCGCGCTTCCTTGATGCGCTCCGCCACTTCGCGGCGTCGAGCGCCGGAGAGGTGCTCGATCTTTGCCTTGAGCTCTTCGAGTCCCTGGGGGGTGAGAATGAGGTCCTTTGGCATAGAAAACCCCACCGCGCCGCGACCACCGCGGACCGTCGGAAGGGATCGATGAGTTTAGCAGCGGTATACCCCCTTTCCAGGGGGTTTTTCAGGCCGCGATTTGTGCAGTTTCAGAGGCCAAAAGCGCCTCGATGGCGAGCCGCGCGTGAGCCGTCGTGGGGGCGGTCACGAGCGGCTGCTGGGCGCGCCTCGAGAGCCCCATCGTCTCGGCGTACCAGGGGTAGAACTTGCGCAGGTAACGGCCCGCTCGCTCCACGCCCAGGTGCTCCTCCGCACGGTCGATCACCCAACGCAGCTCAGCGGCGATCTCGGCCCGGGTGGGATCCGAGTCGCGCTTGCCCAGCAGGCGCTCGAAGCGCCATGGGTTGCCGAGGGATCCCCGGGCAAGCATCACTGCGGCGGCCCCCGTCTGCTCGAAGGCCTGGATCGTCCGCTCCTCGTCCCTCAGGCCGCCGGACAGGACCACCGGCACGGGCAGCTCTTCCACCAGCTCGGCGGCGAGCGCGTAGTCGGGCTCGCCCTTGTGCTGCTGGGAGGCATGCCGCGGATGGAGGCCGATGCCCGCCACGCCCGCCTCGTCAACCAGGCGCCGTGCCAGCTCGAGCCCCGTGCGCTCGCCCGGGCGGTTGCCGGAGCGCAGCTTGACCGTGACCGGCAGGCCACTGCCCTCCACCGCGGCGCGCGCGATCGCCACGCCCTTGTCCGGGTCGTCGAGGAGGGCGGCGCCGGCGCCCGTCTTACATACCTTGCGGACCGGGCAGCCGTAGTTGAGGTCGATCGCGCTGGCGCCCGCCTCGGCCACCATGCCGGCGGCGATGCGCATCACCTCGGCGTCGTGGCCGAAGAGCTGCACCGCCATCGGGTGCTCCTCCGGGTGGATGCGCAGGAACTCGCGGTGGGTGCGCTCGTCGCCGTACTTGAGCCCGAAGCTCGACACCATCTCCGACACGGCAAAGCCGGCGCCGTAGCGCTTGGCCTGCAGCCGCACGAACCAGTTGCCGATGCCGGCGAGCGGCGCCAGCACCACGCGGTTGGGCAGTTCGATCCCGCCGAGCGTCCAGGGTTGGGTCAGGCCTGACATGCGGGAGAAAACGTTAGCTGGGCAACGCGGCGCAATCGGCACAGAGGCCGTTGATGCGCACCTCGGCGCGCCGCGGGGCGAAGCCGCCGCGCTTGGCGCGATCCAGCGCTCGCTTGAGCTCGACGCCGGCATGCACGTCCTCGACCTTGCCGCAGTTGTCGCAGACCATGTGATCGTGCGGCTCAGGCCGCGGGTCGTACAGCAGGGCGCCCTGGCTGACGCCTACACGGTGCACGAGCCCCAGCTCCTCGAACAGCTCGAGCGTGGAGTAGACGGTTGGGAGCGAGACGTTGGGCAGCCGGCGCGCGACGGCGGCCAGCACCTCGTCGGCGGTCACGTGGCGATCGAGCTCGCGCAGCGCGCGGTTGATCACCAGACGCTGCGGCGTGACGCGCTGGCCGCGCTCGTGGAGCACAGCGGTGAGCTGCTCGTCGTTGAAGCCTGTCTGTTCCATCTGCTGTTTCAAGAATAGTTCTTGTTAGGTGGCCCTTACTTTAACAGACTTGTTATAATGATCGAGCCATGACAGAGGCCGCTCAGAAACTGATTACGCGCTGGCGCGGTGCCGACGACCGCGCGCGTCTCCTGCAGGTGGTGCAGCCCGGCCTGGTTGGCCTGATCGACGGCACGGTCTCCACCCTGGCGCCGATCTTCGCGATGGCCTATCTCGAGGGTTCGCACGCCGCGCTCATCGTGGGCCTCGCCACCGCCCTGGGCGCGGCCATCAGCATGGGCATCTCGGAGGCACTGTCGGACGACGGCGAGCTCACCGGGCGCGGCGACTCGCTGACGCGCGGCATCGTCACCGGGTGCGCCACCTTCGTGGGCGGCGCGATGCACTCGCTCCCCTTCTTGATCAGCGACGTCCACAAGGCGCTGCCGGTCGCCTACGCGGTCGTGGCGGTGGAGCTCGTCGTGATCGCCTGGGTGCGCAAGCGCTACCTCAAGGCCCGGCTCACGCAGTCGCTCGCGCAGGTGACCATGGCCGGCGCGATCGTGGCCGGCGTCGGCATCGCGCTCGGCCACGCCTAGCGGCGTGGAAGGTGCGCCGACACATCCACCCCGCTCAACTCGATCGTGTACGCGCGCTCTGGCGTCAGCTCGACCACCGCGTGGTCCTGGCCTCGTCGCTCGATGCAGGCCCAGGTGCCGGCGGGACCGGCTGACATATCGGTCACCCAGCCGGGCACCTCGAGGGTGTCGACGAGCTCCCGGCGGCGGGCATCGATGCGGCGGACGGTCGAGGGCGCGCCGCGCTCCTCGTGCGCGTATGGGTCCGTGTCCGGCGCCCAGACGATCCCGTCGTGCACCGCGCCCCCCGCGCCCGGCGGCGACATCCGCAGGTCGCCGGTTTCCTCGACTGCATTCGGGTCGACGGCCACGAGGCGCTCCTCCACCCGCTCGCGGGAGTCGCGCCGCCATAGCCGCACGTAGATCGCGTCGGCGTCGACCAGCACCTGGCGAGGGCTGCCCTGGACCTTGAGTTGCGCCTCCACCTCGGCCGTTTCGGGATCCAGCCGCGTGAGCGTGGAGCCCCCGGGCACGTGCGTCCAGGTGAGCGCCCAGACCGCCCCGTGGCCGACCGCGATGCTGTGGCGGCGCACCTCTGGAGCGCCGAGAGCCTCGTAGCCGGAGCCGTCTTGATTCACGCGCGCGAGGCGACCGTCGCCGGTCAGGGCCCACACCCCGGCGTCCCCCACCGCCAGCCCGGCGGCGCTCAGGCCGATCCAGCGCTCGTCGTCCGCCCGCACGTCGTAGCGGGTGATGCCGTCGTTCCAGCGGATCCAGACCGAGTCGCCCGCGGCGAGCAGGTCGTGCGCACCGCGACCCGCGGGGTCGCCATGGCCCACCTGGCGCGGGCCGCTGACCGACCGCGTGCCGGCGTCGACCCTGGCGAGCAGCGGCAGGTGGCTCTCAACCACCCACACACCAGACTCGGCCGCGGCAATCAGCCGCGGTGTGAAGCGGTAGCCGACCCAGTAGTCGTTCGCGGTGGTGGCTGTGCGCGGCACGGCTAGTCCTGATTGCGCTCCCAGAGCAACCGAAGACCGGTCAAGGTGAGCAGGTCGTCGATCTCGTCGATCTCCTCACAGAAGGGCGCGATCGACGTGGCGAGGCCGCCCGTCGCGATCGTGGTGGCCTCCACGCCAAGCTCCTGCCGGAGGCGAGAGACGATCCCGTCCACCTGGCCGGCGAAGCCGTAGATCACGCCCGACTGGATCGACGCCTGCGTGCTGCGGCCGATCAGCTCCTTCGGCTCCTCGAGCTCCACCTTGGGCAGGCGGGCGGCGCGCTCCGACAGCGCCTCCATCGAGATCTCGACGCCAGGCGAGATGATCGCGCCGAGCAGCTCCCCTTCGGCGGACACGACGTCGTAGGTGATCGCGGTGCCGAAGTCGACCACGATGCACGCGGCGCCAACGTGGTCGTAGGCGGCGACGGCGTTCACGAGGCGGTCGGCGCCGACCTCGTGCGGATTCTCGGTGCGGATCGGTATCCCGCTCTTCAAGCCGGGGCCCACGATTTTCACCACGTCGTTGAGGTAGCGCTTGGACACGCCGTCGTATTCGTGCACGAGCTGAGGCACGACCGACGACACGATCGCCCCGTCGATGTCCTTCAGCGTCAGCCCGCGCAGCTCGAGCAGGCCGACCAGCACAGTCGCGAGCTCGTCGGAGGTGGACTCGCGCACCGTGGCGAAGCGCCAGTGCTCGACCAGCGCGCCGTCGCTGAACATCCCGATGTGGGTCTGGGTGTTGCCGACGTCGACCGCGAGGAGCATCTCCGCGGATTATCGCCGGGCGGTCAGAGCGACGCTGTGCGCCGCACCGGTTGCTCCATCAGCGGAGACAGAGCATCGGCCAGGCGCCTGCCGTCAGGCAGCGCCAGGTCCGGGTCGAGCTCGAGCAGCGGCTCGAGCACGAAGCGCCGGGAGGTGACCTCGGCGTGCGGCAGCGTAAGCCGGTCCGAGCTGTACTCGATCTCGTCGAGCAGCAGGAGGTCGACGTCGATCGGGCGAGGTGAGTGGCGTGGCTGTCCGAACTGGCGCCCGAGAGCGCGCTCCACGTCCTTGCAGACGTCGAGCAGCTCCTCTGGCCCCAGCTCGACGTCGATCTCGAGCACCGCGTTCAGGAAGTCCGGCTGGTCGAGGATCTCGCCCTGCGGGGCTGTCTCGTAGACGGAGGAGCGTGCGACCACGGTCACGCCGCGCTCGCTCAGCGCTTCGACAGCGGCCAGTAGGTTCGCAAGGCGGTCCCCGACGTTCGAGCCGAGGCCGAGGTACCCCTTCAAGGCGAAGCGGTCGAAGTGAGCATCCTCTCGGTGCGGATGTGCTCGAGCACGTCGTCGGGAACGTCCATCAGCGCCTCGACCGCATCTGGGTCGAACTGCGTCCCCGAACCCTTGGCGATCTCCGCGCGCGCCTCGCCAAGCGGGGCGCCGGCGCGGTAGGGCCGGTCGGATGTGATCGCGTCGAGCGTGTCCGCCACCGCGAAGATCCTCGCAGCAAGTGGGATGTCCTGCCCGTCGATGCCGTCCGGGTAGCCGGTGCCGTCCCACCGCTCGTGGTGGAAGCGCACGATGCGCTGGGCGTTGCCCTCCAGGAAATCGATGTGCGAGACGATCTCGAAGCCGGTGACCGGGTGCTGGCGCATCACGTCCATCTCCTGGCTGTTGAGCGCGGCCGGCTTGTGCAGGATCGCGTCCGGCACCGCCACCTTGCCGACGTCGTGGAGCAGGTAGCCGAACTCGGTCTCCGGGTCGCGCGCCAGCTCCGCGTCGAGCAGCCGCGTGAGCTCGAGGCCATAGGCCGCGACGCGCTCGGCGTGCTTGCCCGTATAGGCGTCGCGCGCCTCGACCGCATTCGTGAGAGCGCGCACGGCGGCCACGTACGAGCGGCCGACGACCTCCGCCTGCACCTTCTCCTTGCGCAGCGCGTCGCGCAGGCGCGATATGTAGCGCCCGAACTCCTCTTCGCGGGCACGGAGCGCTCGCTCCTGCGCCGCGAGCTCAGAGCGGAGGCGTACTACCTCGTCGCCGAGCTCATCGTCTAGTTGCCCCACTGCCATGTCCCCTGCCGAAAATGAAGCTTGTTAGCTGGGTGATTCCTGTGCGGCAGGGGAGGCTAAACCGCAAATACCGCCGAACAGCGATCCGGTTGCAAGCTCAGCGGTTTTCCCTCCAAACCTCCACGGAAACCTCCTCCACCGGAAGGGGTATCGGGGGCTCCGGCTTGGTCGCGCGGACGGTTACGGACTCGGCGCTGTAGCGGTCGATCATGCGGTCCGCCACCGCCGTGCACAGGCGCTCGAGTGTCTTGTACGAGCGCTCCTGGGCCGCGAGGGCCACCTGCTCGCATACGTCCGCGTAGTCCACCGTGTCCTCCACGCGATCGGTCAGGGTGGCGTCGCACTCCGACAGCTCGAACGACAGGTCGAACACGAGCCGCTGGCCCACCTCGCGCTCGGCGGCGCCCACGCCGTGGTGCGTGTAGAGGGAGAGGCCGACGATCTCGACCGTGACGAGGGGACCGCCCTCGTCCTCCTCTTCGTCCTCTTCGGGCTCTAGGTGCTCGGGGTCGTCCATGTGAGCGAGCCGACCGTAGCAGCGGCCACCTTGAGCGCGTCGCCAACCTCGGCCACGTCGTGTACGCGGAAGATCGTGGCGCCGCGCTCGAGGGCGAGCACGTTCGTGGCGATCGTGCCGGCAAGCCGCTCCGCCACGTCCCTGCCGGTGAGCTTGGCGAGGAACGACTTGCGCGAGGTGCCGATCACGAGTGGCCGGCCGATTGCCGCCAGCTCGTCCAGTCTGCGGAGGAGCTCGAGGTTGTGATCGAGCGTCTTGCCGAAGCCGATGCCCGGGTCGAGCCAGACCTTCTCCTCGGGGATGCCCTCCTGGGTGGCGAAGCCAAGGCGCTCCTCGAGGAAGGCCTTGACGTCTGAGACGACGTCGTCGTAGGTGGGGTTGAGCTGCATCGTGCGCGGCTCGCCGAGCATGTGCATGAGGCAGGCGGTGGCGCCCGTTTCGGCCACGAGCTGAGCCATCTCGGGGGCGAAGCGGAAGGCGGTGACGTCGTTGACGATGGTGGCCCCGGCCTCGAGTGCGCGTATCGCGACGCCGGGCTTCATCGTGTCGATGGAGAGCTGGGCGCCGGTCTCGTTCAGCCCCTCCAAGACCGGCACGACACGCCACAGCTCCTCGTCCTGAGAGACCGGGTCGGCCCCCGGACGCGTGGACTCGCCGCCGATGTCGAGGATGTCCGCGCCCTCCGCGACGAGCCGCTTGCCGTGGGTGACCGCGGCGTCCGGGTCGAGGAACGCGCCACCGTCCGAGAACGAGTCGGGCGTGACGTTGATGACGCCCATGAGCTGGTAGGGCGTGGCCATGGAGCGCAGGCTAGCTATCGGCGCTTACGGCGGCAATGAGGGCAGCGGGGCGGCCTCGCTCTTCACCTTGTTCACGCTATGCGTGCATAACGTGAAGAGCGGCGCTCCGGGGGGCGCGGGCGGGTTCGATGTTCCCGATCTGGGAGCTCCCGGTCGCGTCAGCGACCGGCCCAGAGCGGGAATGTCGAAGCCGACAGCGCTACAGCGACGTAGGAGGCTCGGGCTGATCGTCAGCCCGCATCTCGGACGCGAAGCCCGGGCGCGGCAGTGGGCGCGGGCCCTCGGAGGGCTTGCGCTTCGGCTCCGGCTCGGCCGGCGGCTCGCTCGGCGGCCGCACCGGCTCCTCGGGCCCGAACACGTCGAACTCCGACTGGCCGTCGAGCAGCGCGATGAACTGCTCGCGCTCGATGGTCTCGCGGCGCATCAGGATGTCGGAGGTGGAGTCGAGCTCCGGTCGGTGCGCCAGCAGGATGTCGCGGGCCACCTGGTGCGCCTCCTCGACGATGCGGCGGATCTCGTCGTCGATCTCGCGAGCCACGTCGTCGGAGTAGTCCGGCTCGGCGGAGAACTCGCGGCCCAGGAACGGCTGACCGTGGTCGTGGCCGAACACGCGCGGGCCGAGCTTCTCGCTCATGCCGAAGCGCATGACCATCTGCTTGGCGGTGGCGGTGACCTTCTCCAGGTCGTTGGACGCGCCGGTGGTGACCTCGCCGAACACGATCTCCTCGGCGGCGCGGCCGCCCAGGGTCATCGCCATGGTGTCGTTCAGCTCCGCGCGCGTGGTGAGGAACTTGTCCTCCGTGGGCAGCGAGATCGTGTAGCCGAGCGCCTGGCCGCGCGAGATCACGGAGATCTTGTGCACGGGGTCGGTGTTCTCGAGGAAGTGGGCGACGATCGCGTGGCCCATCTCGTGGAACGCGGTGATCTTGCGCTCCTTCTCCGACATGACGCGGGTCTTCTTCTCGGGGCCCGCGATCACGCGCATGATGCCCTCTTCGAGCTGCTGGTGATCGATCTCGCGGAAGCCCTGGCGGGCTGCGAGCAGCGCCGCCTCATTCACAAGGTTGGAGAGATCCGCTCCCGTGAAGCCGGGCGTCTGGGCGGCGAGGTTGTCGAGGTTGATCGTCTTCGCGAGCGGCTTGCCGCGCGTGTGGACCTCGAGGATCTTGACGCGGCCCTTGCGGTCCGGGCGATCGACCACGATCTGGCGGTCGAAGCGACCGGGGCGCAGCAGCGCCGGGTCGAGGATGTCCGGGCGGTTGGTGGCCGCGATCAGGATGATGTTGTCCTTCATCTCGAAGCCGTCCATCTCGACGAGCAGCTGGTTGAGCGTCTGCTCGCGCTCGTCGTGACCGCCGCCGAGACCCGCGCCGCGGTGGCGGCCGACGGCGTCGATCTCGTCCATGAAGATGATGCAAGGCGAGTTCTGCTTGGCCTGCTCGAACAGGTCGCGCACGCGCGAGGCGCCCACGCCCACGAACATCTCGACGAAGTCAGAGCCGGAGATCGAGAAGAACGGCACGCCCGCCTCGCCGGCGACCGCGCGCGCGAGCAGGGTCTTGCCGGTGCCCGGCGGCCCGTACAGCAGCACTCCCTTGGGGATGCGCGCTCCGAGCGCCTGGAACTTCTTCGGGTTCTCCAGGAACTCCTTGATCTCCTGGAGCTCCTCCACCGCCTCGTCCACGCCGGCGACGTCGCGGAAGGTGATCTTCGGCGAGTCGACAGACATGCGCTTGGCGCGCGACTTGCCGAACGACATCACCTTCGATCCGCCGCCCTGCATCTGGTTGATGATGAACAGCCAGAACAGCAGGAAGATCACGAACGGCAAGACGTAGGTGAGGACAGACAGCCAGCCGGAGCCGCCCTTGCCCTTCACGTCGACGGTCGACTCGTGCTGACGCAGCTGGTTGATCAGCGTCTGCTCGGTGTTGTCCGGATAGGCGGTTGTGTACTTCTTGTTGTAGGTCGGCGCCGTGGGCTGCGGCGTGACGTCGATCGTGTTGTCCTTCGTGTTGATCGTGACCGACTTGATCTGGTTGTTGTCGACCTGCGACAAGAACCCCGAGTAGGACGGCGCCTTCGAGTGCGTGCCCGGGCTGATCAGCTTCTGGGCAAAGAAAGCCAGCACGACCACGATGAGGATCGGGAAGGCTGCGCTTTTGAAGAAACGACTCACGATCTACGGTGTTTAGTCGACGCGGTGCCCCACGCTTTTACGCGCCGGAGGGCAAGCGTAGCAGGGGAGATTTGGCCTTCCCGCTGGTGTTAGACGCGCTGGACGCGCGTTCTCTTCGGTGTCAGAACCTACGAGTTCGAGGCTACCCCGGATCAGCCAGGACGGCCACGTATGGCAGGTTTCGATAGCGCTCCGCGTGATCGAGGCCATATCCGATCGCGAACTGGTTGGGGATCTCGAAGCCGACGTAGCGGATCGGAAGGTCCACCTTCCGGCGGTCGGGCTTGGTGAGCAGAGCGCAGACCTCGAGCGATGCCGGGTTGCGCGCGTTGAGGGTGCGCAGCAGATAGGACAGGGTTAGCCCCGAGTCCACGATGTCCTCCACGATCAGCACCTCGCGGCCCTCGATCGGGATGTCGAGGTCCTTGAGGATGCGGACCACGCCGGAGGAATCGGTCGAGGAGCCGTACGAGGCCACCGCCATGAAGTCGACCTCGCAGGTGACGTCGATGTGGCGCATCAGGTCCGAGAGGAAGAAGACCGCCCCCTTGAGGACTCCGACAAGCAGGAGATCGCGACCCGCGTAGTCGGCGGAGATCTGCTTCCCCAGCTCGCGCACGCGTGCCGACAGCTCGTCGGGCTGGACGAGGATCTCGCCTATCGCGGGGTCGGCGGCCATGCGGGCGGAGATTACGGATTGCGGATTACGGATTGCGGATTGGGGATCTGCCTTGCCGACAGGCTCACCAAGTCTGCCTCTCCAGGCGCGGCTTTGAATGACTCCCCCACCGCCACTCCGGCCACCCAGACGATCTCCCCGCCCTCTGTGGTGACCACCGGGAGCGAGTGGCGCAGCGCTCTGGGCACCTTGCGGTCGGTGAAGAGGTCCTGCAGGGTCTTGGTGCCCCCGAGGCCGGCCGGGCGCATGCGGTCCCCGTCGTGCCAGGAGCGGACGGTGAGCGCGTGGCCGAGCGGCTCGGCCGCGAGCAGCGCCTCGCCTCCCTCACCCAGCGCGGCCGACACCTCCCAGTCACCGAAGCGCGCGCTGCCCGGCACGAGCAGCTTGGCCGGCGGCGGGGGCGGAGCGTCCGGGTCGCGGGTGAAGCGCAGCGTGCCGTACTCGGCCACGGCGCGCAGCCCGCCGCCGAGGTCGAGCGAGGCGCTGCCGCCGCGCTCCCCGAGCTCGAGGATCTCCTGCGCGTGCGCGCGCGAGAGTGAGTAGGTCCCGCCGGAGGCGGCCTCGGCCAGCCTGCGGAGGACAAGGCGGGCGAGTCCCGGTGGGAGCGCGCGCAGGTCGTCGATCGCCGGTGCCACCTCGCCGAGGCGGATCAGCGCGTCGTCCACCGCGGCATCGAGCACCTCAGCCTCATCGCGCAGCAGGCGGCTCGTCTCGACGATGTTGAGCTCGGCTGACGGGTTGAGCTCGCGGAGCCCTGGGAGCAACTGCTCGCGTACGCGCGCGCGCGCGAAACGGGGATCGCTGTTGGAGGCGTCCTCCACCCAGTCGAGGCCGCGGGCGCGGCAGTGGGCGCGCGTGTCCTCGCGGGTGGCGTTGAGCAACGGGCGCACCAGCCGCCCGCGCCGCGGTTCCATGCCGAGCAGTGCGCGCCTGCCCGGGGACACAGCGAGCCGGTAGAGCACCGTCTCGGCCTGGTCGCTCGCGGTGTGGGCTGCGGCGTAGTCGCTGCCCGGTGGGGCGTGGCGCTCGGCGAGCGCATAGCGGCGGTCGCGCGCCTCAGCCTGCAGGTTGCCGCCCTCGGGAAGCGAAACGCGCTCGACCGTAAGTGGGACACCGAGCGCTTCGCAGAGCCGGCGGCAGTGCTGAGCGTCCGCGTCCGACTCCTCGCGCAGGCCGTAGTTGACGTGCAGCGCGCTGACCCGGGCGCCGAGCGTGACCGCGCAGTCGAGCAGGCAGACCGAGTCCGCGCCACCCGAGAGCATCACAAGCAACGGCTCGCCCGCGCGGATCAGTCCGCTGTCGCGGACGGCCTCGAGCGCTCGCTCGGACATGGCTCGAACGCTACTCGCGCGGGTAGGCGCGGAACAGGCTGCGAGGCTCGTTGAAGCCCTTGAGCTTGACCGTGCCGATGCCCTCGAAGGCGAGATAGTCGCCGCCGCCCACGGCGTCCACCACGGCGTCGGTGACCAGCACCTCGCCGCCGCGAGCTCGAGCGACCACGCGCGAGGCGAGGTTGACGTCGCGGCCGAAGTAGTCGCCGTCCCGGTAGATCACAGGTCCTTGGTGAATGCCGATGCGCGCGGCGGGGCGCTCGTCGAAGAGGCGCTGGAAGCCCACCGCCCAGTCAACGATCGCGCGCGCGTCCTGCCCCACGATCATCACCTCGTCGCCGATCGTCTTGATCACACGCGCGTCGTCCGGAAGCGTCTCGGTGACCGACTCGATGAAACGCTCGACGAACGAGAGCGCCTCCTCCTCGCCCTCCTCCTCGGTGTAGCGCGTGTAGCCGGCGAGGTCGCAGAAGGCGAGCGTCACCCGGATGCGGCCTAGTTCGGCTTCCTCGTCGCCGAAGTCCAGCTCCATGTGGCCCACCACGTCCTGCTCCACGAAGTGCTGGAGGAAACGGCGGTGGATGAAGTCCATGATCGGCGACGCGAGCGGCAGCAGATCGCGCGCGAGGTGCTCCATCTCCTCCGCCATCTCCACTCCGGGCACGCCCTCGCGCATGAGGGGCTCGTGGACGTAGATGTGGAAGAGCCGCGTCTCGGCGTCGGCTATCTGAGACAGCGTCTGGCCGTAGACCCGCGTGAGCTGAAGGAAGGCGACGAGCGGGAAGCCCGCGTCGAGCACCGAGGCGACGTAGTGGAGCGCCTGCACGTCCTCGTCTGAGAAGTCCTCGGCGTCGCGCTGTGGCAGACCGATCGTGGTCCAGATGCGCTCGATCAGCGCCTTCTCGAGCCCGGTCTCCTTCGACACCTCCTCGATCGAGTGGCGCCGCGGCGGCGACGGGAACAGGTCCTCGACGAAGCCGTAGGCGAGCCGGCCCTCGTCGACGGCCTTGCGGATCTCGTCGAGGCTGTGGCCGCGCGAGCGCAGCCGGGCCACGATGCGAGCGTGCGCGATGGCCACCGGGCTCCAGCTGTTGTCCCCGTCCGCGTCCGGGATCACGCCGGAGCGTGCCCAGCGCCTGAGCGTGGCAGGGGTGACGCCCGCCTGAGCGGCAGCCTCGGCCAGGGTGAGCGCGTCGTCGCTCATGGCTCCTCAAGCTAACAACGGCGGGACCAGTGACGTGGCCCCGCCGTTACGCGGGAAGATCGTCCCGCGACGTCGGCCGGCGACGCAATCGAGCGCCTCGCGGACGGCAGCTTGTACCTCCCACTATCCGGCCTGCTGCCAAATTCGGTGTCCCAGTTTCCTCCTGCGCCCGATGCAGGTCAATACCCCAGAGGCGCTGAGGATTCCCTAGCAGCGCGTGCCATGCGCCCCCCGTGCGAGGTACGGGTACAGTGGGGCCGTCCAAGCATGAGGGAGAGGACTTGAACTACTTCGTCACCGGCGCCACGGGATTCATCGGGAGGCACCTCGTGGAGGAGCTGTTGAAGCGCGATGGCACCGTCTACGCCCTCGTGCGCGACGGGTCCAAGGGCAGGCTCGACGAACTCGGCAAGCGGCTCGGAGCGGGCGACCGGCTCGTGCCGGTGCCGGGCGATCTGTCCAAGGAAGCGCTCGGGATCGAGGGCTTCGACCAGAAGATCGACCACTTCTTCCACCTGGCGGCGGTCTACGACATCGAGAGCGACGAGGACACGCTTCGCAAGGCCAACGTGGACGGCACACGGCACACGATCGAGTTCGCGAACTCGATCGAGGTCGGGCGCTTCCAC
>Ga0070684_100001854_pt1 | contig 15474 bp, 10 predicted proteins | sample KBSC723LmetaG_FD_65653 | JGI IMG/M metagenome (GOLD analysis project Ga0070684, IMG submission 65653) | Corn rhizosphere microbial communities from Kellogg Biological Station, Michigan, USA - KBS C7.2-3L metaG | ecosystem: Host-associated > Plants > Roots > Rhizosphere ...
CGACAAGTCGAACGCCGGCGGTGGAGTGACCGAGGGCACCGGCCTTTCACCGACCGCGCCGACGATCGGCTCCGGCTCGCTGATCACCTCGAAGCAGGCCGAATCGCTCTCGTCGACGGCCGGCGGCTCTGCGGATGAATGGAAGTTCGATTTCCACGGCTACTTCCGCGCGCCGCTGCGAATCAGCTTCGGCCCGCCGACGCCGGTGAACCTGCCGTCGAGCAACACGCAAGCGCCGGGCCCGGGCAGCGTGCCGCCCTACCCGCCCGGCGCGCAGCCGCCCGTGCCCGGCACGCAGTGGCACAGCCCGGTCCGCGTCCCCGGCTACAACTATCAGGACTGGAACTTCACGAACACGGTCCACGGGCCGTGGACGCAGCTCAACTTCTCCTACGGCAACTCGCGCGCGATGGCGACGGTGATCGTCGACAGCTACGGCGTCACCGACAGCGGCTACAAGAACCTTCAGTCGCAGCAGGGCGTCGACATGGCGTTCCTGACGCTGAACTTTCCCGAGGCGCTGGGCGATCTCGGCACGCTGACCGCGAACATCGGCACGTTCCAGAACCGCTACGGCACGATGGGCAAGTACGACGGCGGCATGTACGAGACGTACCTCATCGGCCGCACGCACGTCGCGGGCTACACGCTGACCGCGAACCTGACCAACCTGGACAACGCGGGCAACTGGTCCGTCAGCCTCGAGCAGGGCTTCGGCGCGAAGTACGACCTCGTGCCGTTCCTGAACAACCAGTGGTTCCAGGTCGTCACGAACAAGCCGATCGGCAGCAACAACGGCGCGCCGTACCTGTCCGATCGCGACGCCGAGTACCTGCCCTACGCCGGGCCGGTCCCGCAAGGGTCGACGTTCCTCCACCACGCGCACCTGGGCGCGAAGTACCAGAAGCTGTGGACGTTCGGCCTCCACTACATCTACACGTGGACGCCGGACGACAACTGGAACCCGCTCAACTCGGTGCAGATGAACGGCACCGACTCCACGCCGCGCGCGGCGGGGCCGATCCAGGGCAGCATGGCGGTGGTCGGCGCCGAGGCGCGCCTCAACGGCGGCGTCTACGGCGACGCCTATGTCGGGTACTCGCACATCGACGCGCGCAACATCAACGCCCTCGCCGACTCGCTGGAGGTCGTCCACTCGCGCAGCGGCTACAACTTCAAGCAGAACTTCTTCGGCCTCAGCTACAACCCGCACACCGGCGTCTACAACGGCCCGCAGAACGAGACCGGCACGGTCGACAACATCGGCTTCCAGTACTCGTTCAGCTTCGGCGCGCTCGCGCGCTATCCGGAAGACTGGTGGGGCGACGGCCCGGATCTGGTCTTCACGGCGTTCGGGTTGCTGTCGATCGTCAACAGCCCGCCGTCGCAGTACGCGAAGGATCACCCGCTGCCCGGCGTGAACCCGGCGGTCGACTGGAACATGAACACCAAGAAGCTGAAGATCGGCCTGGACGGCGTCTACACGCCGCTCTACTGGCTGGGCTTCAATGGGCGCTTCGACTGGGTGCAGCCGGACCTGGACGCGGCCTATGCGCACCAGGGCAACCCGGGCGGCAGCGACCTGTCGTTCGCGGCGCTGACGTTGCGGCTGCTGTTCCGCACGCAGTTCGTCACGCACGAGCAGGTGCAGCTGCAGTACGCGCACTACTGGCTCGGCGACGCGGCGTACCCCTCCTATCCTTATGCGTGGGTGGCGCGCGCGGACGCGAACATGGTGGGCCTGTTCGCTTCGATGTGGTGGTAGGTCTTCGAAAGGCAATGACGATGACTAAGCGAATCCTTCTCGTCTGCTCACTCGCCGGGACGGTCGGTTGCCTCGGCGGCGATAAAGAGATGAACTCGCAGTGCTTTCCCGGCCCGTGCGACGGCGGTTCGTCTACGGGGACGGCGGGAACGGGCACTGGCACCGGCACGGCCGGCACCGGCGGTGGCGGCAGCAACGTGAACGGCCCGATCGTCGGGTCGCCGCTGGCGACGTTCGACACCGGGCTCGACGGCTTCATGTTCGGCACCTACGACGAGCCGCCGAACTTGAATGGCGCCGGCTCGAAGATGAAGGGCACGCTGTCGTTCGACGACGCCGCCGGCAACCCGAACCCGGGATCGCTGAAGGTTGTCGCGCCCTACAACGGCGCGAACCAGTACGTCGACGTCCAGAAGAGCTTCGGCGTCGCGACCCCGCAGGACTGGACGGGCAAGACGTTGCACGTCCGCATCCGCGCCACCGAGGGCACCTTCAAGGGCGGCGCGCAGGTCTACGCGATCACGACCGGTAGCTACGTGTTCGGGGGCAAGCACAGCAACTTCATGCCGAACAACAACTGGCAGGAGTTCACGGTCGACGTCAGCGCGCCCACGAACGGCGCCGGCGCGTCGCAGGGATCGGGCTATGACCCGGCCAGGGTCGTCGTGTTCGGCGTGCAGCTCAACACCGATAGCGCGGGCGCCGGCGCGACGCCGGTGACGTTCAACATCGACAGCTTCTCGATCGATCCGCCGATCGCCGGAACGGCCGGCACCGCGGGCACGACGGGCGGCGCGGGCACGACCGGCGGCGCCGGCACGAGCGGCACCGGCGGCACGGGCAGCGGCGACGCATCCGCCGGCAACTAGCGCGCTCGAACAGGCGACCCAGAGCGGCCTGCCCTCTCCCCGCCCCTCTCCCGCAAGCGGGAGAGGGAGAAAGATCTGATCCGGTCCCCTCGCCCCCGCGCAGCGGGGAGAGGGTTAGGGTGAGGGGTCTGCGCCCTCCCCCGCGCGCTACTTCTTCTTCCCGCCCTTCGGCGCTTCCTTCTCGTCCAGATACGCCGCGACCCAGAACAGCGGGGCGTTCCAGTTGATGGTCACCTCGTTGGCTGACCACGCTTCGCCGTTGTCGAGGAAGCACTTCTGCGGCGCGCAGCCGCCGAGGCCGGCCGACGCCATGTACGGATCTTCGAAGCCCGAGTTCGGTCCGCCCGACAGGATCCCCGGCGGCGGTGGCGGGTACTTGGGGTTCGCCTGGTGGCACCAGAAGCGGTGGTACGGGTTTTCGAGCGGGCGCTTGCCCCACCCCGTCACCATGCTCTGGTCGATCGCGTTGCGACCCAGGACGTAGTCCATGCCCATCGCGACGCCGTTCAGGTACTTGCTGTCCTTGCTGAAGTCGTACGCCAGGCCGAGCATCAGCGCGTTCGTCAGCACGAACGAATTCGACCCCCACGGATACCCCTTGTCGGGCACGCCGAACGGCAGCCGGTAGCCCTGCTTGTTGACCAGGTCCATGTACTTGTCGGCGACGACGATGACGTTCTTCTTGATCGCCTCGGCGACGTCCTTGCCGAGCCCGTTCGGAACGAGCGCCAGCGAGATCGACCCCAGCGCCTGCGTGTCGCCCCAGGTCATCGACGTGTACATGCCCTGGTGGTTGCCCTGGTCGTCTTTCCAATCGGCGTCGACGCTCTTGAAGAACTTGGACTTCTCGACGACGTCCTTGTACTCGGGCTTCTCGGTGGTGATGTAGAGCTCGGCCGCCGCCCAGTAGAACTCGTCCTCGAGGTGGTCGTCGTCGTACGGTCCGCCGCCGTCGCCGTTCTTCGCCGCGTAGATCGCCGGGTTCGCCTTCGCGGCCGCCCAGGCGCGCTCGGCCGCCTTCAAGCACTTCTCGGAGAACGCCTTGTCGATCTTCTTCCAGATGCGCGCGCACTGGGCCGCGTTCGCCGCGAGGTTCAGCGTCGCCGCCGTGCTGGGCGGCTGCAGGAAGCGCGGCATCGGATCCTCGTGCGGTCCCAGCGACAGCTGCGTCCACTTGGCGTCGTGGATCTTGTGGTGCGCCATCCCGGCCAGCCTCTCGCCTTCGGGGACCTGCATCTTCAGCTCGAAGTCCAGCTCCCAGCGCGCCTCGTCCAGGATGTCGGGGACCTTGTTCTTGTTCTCGGGGATGTTCATTTTCCCGTCGAGAAAATCGGCCGTGCCGCCGTACACCTGGCTGCGCTCCCACCAGTTCAGCAGCGTCCACACCGAGATGCCGGCGTTGACGACGTACTTGCCCTGATCGCCGGCGTCGTACCAGCCGCCACTGACGTCCAGCTTGTACGTGCAGCCGCTGCCCGGCGCGCACGGCACCGACGTGTCGCCGATGTTGGGCGGGACGCCGAGGTGGCCGGCCGGGCGCACCCACTGCTGGTTGCCCGCGTACGGCATCTCGATCGGGATGCCGCTGCGCTGCTGGTAGAAGAACGCGAGCGCGTCGTACTTCAGCTTGCTGTAGATGTCGTCGCGGATGTCGAACGGGTGGCTGACGTCGCCCGCCACGCGCAGCGTGAACCCGGTGCCCTTCCCGGCGTACGACGTGAAGTCGACGACCGACACCTTGTCGCCCGACGCCTTGTCGGGGCCGAACGGGATCGTGGTTCCCTTGGTGACGACCTCGCCCTTCGCGTCCAGCAGCTCCCACGGCACGGCGTTCGGGTTCTTCGCCGTCGCGATCTTCGCGAGGCCGGGGAAGTAGCCGACCTGGTTGACCAGCACGTTCGGGATCGGCGGCGGCACCGGCTCGGGCACCTCGACGTACTGCGGATCGTCGACGCGAATGTCGTCGAGGCAGACCGTGAACGGCATCTGCGTCAGGCGCGCGAGCTGACCGCCCATGTGGAACGCCATCTCGACGCCGGGATCGTCGGGCCCTTCCATCGTGAACGTGCCCGAATACGTCTGCGGCTTCGCCTCCACGGGGAAGAGCAGCTTCCAGTACTCGCGGAACGGCGGGCCCGCTTGACCGAGCTTCAGGTAGACGCGCGTGTTCTGCGTCGACCGCACCTTGAACTGGATGGTGTACGTGTGGCCCTTCTCCAGCTTGATGTGCTGGTGGCGCAGCTGCGCGTCCCACCGGTTCTGGCCGCGGTTCGTGACCTCGAGGCAAAGCTCCCCCTTGTCGACGAACGTCTTGCCGGCGGCGGGCTTCGACAGCTCGCCGTTCCACGGCAGGCTGCGCCCGCCCTTCGTGAACTCGCCGTTGTAGACGAGGTTGTGGCCGACCTGCGGCGCGGGCGCCGGCGGCGGCGCGCCGGTCGCGATGCCACCGCCCGTCTTCGGGGGCGCGGCCGGCTTGCAAGCGGCGGCCAGCAACAAGCTAACGAAGGCGATCTTGTTCAACGTCTTCATGCGCCCCGAGAAAACCACACCCGCCGCGGCGGGCACAAGGCGCGCGGGACGACTTCTCATTTCTTGTCGCGAGATGTGAAAAGACGCGGATGAATGCTGCCGCGCGCCGGATCGCCGATACTCGCGCGATGACGGGAATGACGGGATGGATGGGACGCATCGGGATCGGCCTGTTCGCGTTGATGCTCGGGGCGCTCGGCTGCAGCAGCAACAACGGCGCAGCGACCGACGGGGGCGGTGACACGGGCGCCGACGTCGGTGGCGGCTTGCCCGGGTTCGGGCGGTCGTGTGCGCCGGCCGCGCAGCAAGGCGATCCGCAGTGCGCCGACGGGCTCGTGTGCGTCGCGGTGGGCGCCGAGCAAGGGCGCAACCTCTGCACGAAGACATGCACGACCGAAGGCGCCGCGTGCACGGGCGCGCCTTCGGGCACGGCGCCGACCTGCGGGCGGGAATACCAGCTCTCGCCGGCGAACGCGCGCGTGTGCGAGTTCTTCTGCGACCCGGCCGCGCCCAAGTGCCCGCCGACGACGACGTGCCTGGCCGACTTCGACGGGATGATGACCTGCCAGCCGCCGGTGATGTAGCCCGTCGCAGCGCGTGCAGCGTGAAACGTGGTATGCCGCTGCCGGCTCGACGAATGTTTCGCCGCAACTTGTTCGCGTTCGCGCTCGTGACCGCTGTCGCCGCGGGCGCGTGCTCGTCGCCCTCGGGCGGCAACGCGCGTTACCCGCGCCGCCCGCCGGGCTGTCAGTTGCAGATCTACAACGGGCTGCCCGAGGTGAAGCTGTACGACGACATCGGGATGGTGCAGGCCGACTGCTATCTGGATGAAAGCGAGGTCGTCTGTCTCAGCCGGCTGCGCACCGAGGCGTGCCGGATGGGCGGCGACATCGTCTACAACGTGCCCAAGAAGGCGGCGCGGCCCGTCGAGCGCGGCATGGTCTACCGCGCCAAGGTCGCGCACACGCGCGCGGCGAAGAAGCAGGACGACGCGGGCGCGCCCGCCGAGCCAAGCAGCGGCCTGGTCGAACCTCTGCAGACCGCGCCGGCTCCAACGGGCGCCCCCGCGCCCGCCGCGGCCGACGGCGGCGCGCCGTGAAAGACCGGTCGCGGATGCGCCGGTTCGTTCGCAACCTCTCGATCCAGGTCGCGGCCGTCGCGGCGCTGTCCGCCTGCGCGCACGGCCAGCAACCGACGCCCGATCAGATCGCGCGCGCCACCGAGAGACAGGACGCCTGGCGGAAAGGAAGACAACGCGTGTACATGGACGACTTCGGCGAGCTCAAGCGCTACCGGGCCGCGAACGCCAAGCTGAAGCCGCCCGCCGCCGCCGAGAAGCGCGTCGTCTTCTACGGCGATTCGATCACGGACATGTGGACGCTGGCCACGGCGTTCCCGGGCAAGCCGTACCTGAACCGCGGTATCAGCGGTCAGACCACGTCACAGCTGCTGGTGCGCTTCCGCCCGGACGTCATCGCGCTGGCGCCGAAGGTGGTCGTGATCCTGGCCGGCACCAACGACATCGCCGGCAACACCGGGCCGATCTCGCTGGAGGACATAGAGGGCAACTTCGCGAGCATGGTCGAGCTTGCGCGCGCGCACGGGATCCGCGTCGTCCTCGCGTCCGTGCTGCCGGTTCACAACTACACCGCGCTGTCGGAGATGACGTTCCCGCTACGCCCGAACGCGAAGATCGCCGCGCTGAACAAGTGGCTGAAGGATTACGCCGCCGCGAACGGCTGCGTGTACCTCGACTACGCGGCCGCGATGGCCGACGACAAGGGGTTGCTGAAGCGCGAGCTGGCCGAGGACGGCCTGCACCCGAACAAGGCGGGCTACGCGATCATGGCGCCGCTGGCGGAGCAGGCGATCGGTAAGGCGCTCGCGGGCGGATAGGCGGACCCCTCTCCCTAACCCTCTCCCCGCTCCGCGGGGCGAGGGGACCAGAGCTCGCGGGGCGAGGGGACCAGTTGCCCTTGTCTTGAATTGGCCGGCCGGCGCATAGTGGCCGGCATGCGTAAAGCTTGTTTCCTATTGGGCGTCTCGTTGTTCGCGTCGGCGCCGGCGTGCAGCAGCGACAGCGGCCGTGTGTCGGCCGAGAAGGACGACGACTTCCCGTTGCCGCTCGCGTCCGGTATGGCGCCGCTGCCCCCGATGGGATGGAACAGCTGGAACAAGTTTCAGTGCAACATCAGCGAGGACTTCATCAAGCGCACCGCCGACGCGATGGTGTCGACGGGCATGAAGGACGCCGGCTACCAATACATCAACATCGACGACTGCTGGTCGATCGAGAGCGCCGCCCGTGACGCGAACGGCGCGCTGCAGCCCGACCCGACTCGGTTCCCGAACGGCATCAAGCCGATCGCGGACTACGTGCACGGGCTTGGCCTCAAGATGGGCATCTACGGCGACCGCGGCTCGGAGACGTGCGGCCACCGCGCCGGCTCCGGCGGCCACGAGGCGCAGGACGCGGCCACGTTCGCGTCGTGGGGAATCGAGTACCTGAAGTACGACAACTGCCCCGACCCGGGTCCGAACCCCGGCCCGACAATCCAGCCCGAGTACCAGGCGATGCGCGACGCGCTGGACGCGACGGACGCGCCCATCGTCTTCAGCATCTGCGCGTGGTCGTTCTACGAGTGGGCGAATCACATGGGCAACCTGCAGCGGACGACCGGCGACATCAAGAACGAGTGGCCGTCGATCGTTGCGAACCTGAAGACAAACCAGAACGTCGCCGCCTACGCGGGCCCCAACCACTGGAACGATCCCGACATGCTGGAGGTGGGCAACAGCGACAACGGCGCCGGCCCGGTGACCGACGTCGAGAACCAGAGCCACTTCAGCCTGTGGGCGATCGCCAGCGCGCCGCTGATCGCCGGCAACAACCTGTTCGACCCGAACATGAGCGCCGCGACCAAGTCGATCCTGACCAACAAGGAGGTCATCGCGATCAACCAGGACGCGATGGGCCTGCAGGGCGTGCGCATCTGGGAGAACGGCGGGCAATCGCTGTGGGGCAAGCCGCTGAACGCGAACGGCGCGCGCGCGGCGGTGCTGTTCAACGAGGGCGACAGCGCCGTCGACATGACCGTGAAGTTCGCGGACCTCGGGCTGGCGCCGGGCAGCGCCACCGTCCGCGATCTGCAGGGACAGGCCGACCGCGGATCGTTCAAGGATTCGTACACAGTCAACGTGGCCTCGCACGCCACCGCGACGTTGAAGATCGTCGGCAACGAGCCGCCGCGCCCGAAGGGCTCTGCGTTCCTCAGTGACCAGACGCCGATCTACGCGGCGAACGGCCTCGGCCCGGTCGAGCGCGACACCAACAACGGCGCCACCGCGGCGGGCGACGGCACGCCGATCAAGATCCGCGGCACGGCCTTCGACAAGGGCCTCGGCACGGCGGCGCCCGCGGCGATCATCTATCGCCTGGGCGGCAAGTGCAGCCGGTTCAAGGCGCAGGTCGGCGTCGACGACGCGACGAACGGCCAGGGGTCGGTGCGCTTCCAGGTGCTCGCCGACGACGAGGTGCTGTTCGACAGCCAGACGGTGAACGGCCAGTCCGCCGCCGCTGCGGTCGACGTCAGCCTCGTCGGCAAGCGGCGCCTCAAGCTGCTGGTCACCAACGGCGACGACGGCACCGCCAACGATCGCGCCAGCTGGGGCGACGCGAAGGTCGAGTGCGATCCCTAGAGCCGATCGCCGCGCTGCTGGCGCTGTGGGGGCCTCCGCCGCCCGCCGCGCCCGGCCCCGACCTCCAGCTGCAATCTCCGTCGGGGCACATCGAGGTTCGGGTCCGCGCCGCGCCCGACCTCGCGTATGACGTTCTGTACGACGGGAGGCCGCTGCTCGCCGACGCACGCCTGTCGCTGGACGTGGATCATCAGCGGCTGGGCGCCGCCGCGCGCATCACCGCGACGAAGCGGCGCAGCGTCGACGAGACGGTCACACCGGCGGTGCGCCTGAAGGCCGAGACGCTGCCCGACAAGTACGCCGAATTGCGCGTCGAGTGCGCGGGCGGCTACGCGGTCACGTTCCGCGCCTATGACCAGGGCGTCGCCTACCGGTTCGAGACGGCGCTGGCGACGCCACAGGTGAAGGTGTTCGGCGAGGAGGCGGTGTTCCGCTTCGCCGCCGACGCGCCCGTCTACTACCCCAACGAGGGCCGGACGTTCTTCTCGCACAACGAGCAGCTGTACACGCCGGTGAACCTGGCCAAGATACCGACCGGCGATCTCGCGACGCTGCCGGCGGTCGTCGCGACCGCCGCCGGCCCCAAGGTCGCGATCGCCGAGGCCGACCTGGAGAGCTACCCGGGCCTGTGGCTGCGCGCGACCGGTGGACCCGCGCTGGCGGGCGCGTTCCCGCCCTACCCGCTGGAGGAAAAGGTCGTCCGCGATCGCGACGTCAAGGTCGAGCGCGCCGCCGACTACATCGCGGTCACGACCGGGACGCGCGCCTATCCCTGGCGCGTCCTGGGCGTCGCGCCGACCGACGGCGATCTGATCACGAATTCGCTGGTCTACCTGCTGCAGCGGCCGTCGCAGATCGCCGACACGTCGTGGATCAAGCCGGGCAAGGTCGCCTGGGACTGGTGGAACGATCGCAACCTGGCGGGCGTCGACTTCAAGCCCGGCGTCAACACGCAGACCTACAAGTTCTTCATCGACTTCGCGGCGCGGTTCGGCATCGAGTACATCATCCTGGACGAGGGCTGGTACAAGACCGGCAACCTCCTGCAGGTGACGCCCGCGCTCGACATGCCGGCGCTGCTCGCCTACGCGCGCAGCAAGAACGTCGGCGTCATCCTGTGGGCGGTGTGGAAGACGCTGGCCGACCAGTTCGAGCCCGCGCTCGCGCAGTTCGAGGCGTGGGGCATCAAGGGCGTGAAGGTCGACTTCATGCAGCGCGACGACCAGCCGGTCATCGACTTCTACCATCGCGTCGCGCGCGAGCTGGCGCGGCGCAAGATGCTCGTCGACTTCCACGGCGGCCAGCGGCCCGCCCTGATGACGCGCACCTGGCCGAACATCATCTCGACGGAAGGTGTGAAGGGACTCGAGCACCTCAAGTGGAGCAACGCCTCCGACCCCGAGCACAACGTGACGCTGCCGTTCACGCGCATGTTCCTGGGGCCGATGGACTACACGCCCGGCGCGATGCTGAACGCCACGCGCGACCGCTTCAAGGTGGTGTTCAAGCAGCCCATGAGCCTGGGCACGCGCTGCCACCAGATCGCGATGTACGTCGTCTACGAGAGCCCGCTGCAGATGCTGGCGGATTCGCCGACGAACTACCTGCGCGAGGTCGAGACGACGGAGTTCCTGCGGCTGATCCCGACGGTCTGGGACGAGACGCGCGTGCTGGACGCGCGCATCGGCGACTACGTCGTGGTGGCGCGGCGCAAGGGCCAGGACTGGTTCGTCGGCGCGATGAACGACTGGACGGCGCGCGAGCTGGAGATCGACCTGGCGTCGTTCCTGCCGCCGGCGACCGGGCACACGCGCTGGGACATGGTGTCGTTCGCGGACGGCCCCGACGCGGATCGCGTCGCGACCAGCTACCGGCGCGATAGCGCCGGCGTGTCGGCGCGCCCGCGCATCAAGATCAAGCTCGCGCCCGGCGGCGGCTGGGCGGCGCGGATCACCCTCGGCGCGCAGGCCCCGAAACGCGACGGCGGCGCCCCGCCAGCCACACACTGACCGCCCACGCGACGCCCGGTCCCAGCCCGCCCGCGTCCGCCCCGCCCGCCTGACAGCCGCAGCCGTTCGAAACAGGAGGCGGGTAGACACCGCCGTCGTCGGACGGACCGTGGCCGCCGGTGCTGCTGGACGCGCCGCCCGCGCCGCCGCCGCCCGCGCCGCTCTGTCCGCCGATGCCCGTGACCGCGCAGTTCGGAATCCGGCCCGCCGACCCACCCGCACCGCCGCCCGCATCCAGCAGGGTCCCGATCCGGGCGGCGAGCTGCTGCAGCGCCGCCCCGAAGTTCGTGTCGCAGATCGAGTATGCGGCGCCGTTCGCGCCGAACGCCGTGACCAGGTCGGTGATCCGCACGGCCGGGTCCGCGAAGCTGCCGTCGGACGCCGTGCACGAGTGCGTGATCTCGGGCCAGGGACCGCTGTCCGCGACCGACGGGGCCTTCCAGTGCACGGTGTAGGGCGTCGCCGGGCCGGTGATCGCGGCGACCATGACCTCACTCGCGGGCGCTGCCTTCAGCGCCTTGATGCGGGCGGTGAACTCGGCGACGGGGATCAACGAACCGTCGCACTCGGAAGATCCGCAGCTGTTCAGGGTGACGGTCGCGTTCACGTCACCGCCGGGCGCCAGCCGCGGCGGCCGCACGCCGTCGCAGATGTGGCCGAACTCGTTGCACCGGTAGTTCGAGGGCGGGCCGAACGTCGACGAGAGCACCGTGTTCGACGTGACGTCGTAAAGGTTCACGCCGTCGCGCACCGAGCAATCGTCCTCGTTCGTGACCATGACGATCGCCAGCAGCGCATCGGAACGGAGGAAGCCCGCATTCTCGGAGGGCGCCGGCCTGTCATCGGCGCCGAGCGCACGCAGCACGGACGCAAAAGGGCGCTCGAAGCCACAGCCGGTATCGCCCAGCGCGGCGATGCACGAGAACACCGTCGAGATGTCGGGCGCGGTGAAGTTGCCGGCGCCGTTCGCACCATAGGAGATGTAGCCTGCCCCGTTCAGGATCGTCGTCGCGGTGCACGTCCCTGTCGGCTGGAAATGGAACTTGCCGGCGTCACCGGTCTTCGCGCACCCGGTGACCGTTCCGTCGCCCACGCCCATGTCGGACGAGATGACCGCGACGTGGAGGTTCGGCAGCCCGCCCGGCAGGTTCTTCACCGCATCCATGAAGGCGGGGAAGCTCGTGGTCAGGTTCGTCTGCGACAGGCGCATCGACGACGAGTTGTCGATCATGAACAGCAGATCGACGTTCCGGTTCGAGATGACGGCGCTGGTCTGCTGCTGCGGGTCGGGCTCGCTGGGCGCGCACGCCGAGACGGCGAGCGTTACGCCGACGATCGTCGAAGCGATCGGTCTTCGCATGCCCAACACGATAAGCCCGATCCCACGCGACCGCGTTTGATCGCGGTCACAATCATGCGCACGGCGCGGTTGTAACTACGACGTAACGGAGGTTCCAACGATCCGGGGTGACCAGTCGGTGATCAGCTTCAGGGTGGTGTCCTTGTCGAAGATGCTGTACCAGCCCTGCTCCTCGTGCGGCGGATCGCCGATGAAGGGATCGCCCGGCTTCCAGTACTGCCCCGGACGCGGCGGACGGCTGTCGCCGGCCCACGCCCACGGCATGATCCCGCAGACCGGCGTCGTCGCCATCAGCGAGTGGACCAGCGCGTACACCTCCTGGAAATACTGATCGCGCAACGTCACGGGCGCCGCGGGATCGAAGCTGCCGCCGTCGCGCGGGAAGCCGAACTCCTCGAGCAAGATCGGCTTGCCGACCTTGGCGGCCGCAACGGCGTGCTCGTTGACGTACTTCTTCGCGCGCTCGAGCGCCTTCGGGTAACCGCCGGCGAGGTTCTCCTTGTGGATCCAGTTCCAGTTGGCGGCCCACATGTGAAAGCAGATGAAGTCGATCGCGGCGCTCTTGTGATCGTCGACGACGTCCAGGCCGGCGTAGACCGGCGACTGCGTCTGCCCTTCGCTGCCGGTGGTCACCAGCTGCGACGGCGCGAGCGACTTGATCAGGCGCGCGGTCGCGTCGATCCACTTGTGGTACGCGCCCACGCTCTTCATGCCGCGCGGCTCGTTGGCGAGCTCCCAGATGATCATCGGGTTGCCGGCCAGCTTCGGCACCAGGAAGTTGATGAAGGCGTTGTACGCGGCGACGGCCTTCGCGTTCGTATAGAAGCTGCCCGCGAAGTGCTGGAAGCGGTCCCAGTTGCCGTTCGGCGACGGGGGCGGATACGGGATCGGGCCGGCGCCCGCCCAGGACAGGTACTGCGCGAAGCCGCCGGACCACTGCCAGAAGTTGTTCATCATGTAGATCGCGTGGAGGCCGCGCTTCTGGAGCTCCTCGGAGAAACGCATGACGCCGCCGATGCCGGCGGGCTCGTACTGGCCCATCGCGGGCTGGATCGTCGGGACGATGCGGAACGGTTCGGTGTCGGGGCCCTCGGTCGCGACGCAGGTCCGGATCATGTTGATGCCGGCGGCCTGGATGCCGTCGAGATCGCGCCGCACCTGATCCCATCCGGCAGCGTTGCCGTCGCGTGCCAGCGTCGGGCCCGCCCAGTAGTTGATGCCGCTGACGAAGAACGGCTTGCCGCCCTTCATGAAGCGCGTGCCCTTCACGGTCAGGCTGCCGGGCAATTCGGGCGCGGCCGGCAGCACCGGACCGGCCGACGAGGTCGTCGCGCACGACGGAAGCATCAGGCCGCCGGCCACCGCCGCCACGCCTTGAAGGACATCTCGCCGAGTCGGTTCACGCATGCGGGGTTTGTCGCATGCGGTACCGCGCGGTTCAAGCGCTTGCGCCGGCCGCGCGGTCAGCGCACCCTCGCAGGCATCATGAACGATGCGCGGATTGTGAGAGGAATGGTGTCGATTGTGTTGTTGGCGGCGGTGGCGGGTCAGGCGCGCGCGGCGACGGAGGCGCCGGCGCCGCTCGGCATCACGGTCGCGGGCTGGAAGGGCGACTACCGCGCGGCGACGAAGCGGCTGGATACGATCAAGGCGATCGGGTTCCAGATCGTGTCGTTCGTCCCGACGTACGCGTACGTCGGGCTCGACAAGATCGATCTCGCGGCCGGGCCGGACGCCGCCGAGCTGGGAGGGGCGGTCGAGGCCGCGCTGCGCGCCGGCTTCAGCGTCGTGATCAAACCGCACCTGGATCCACCCGCGTACCAGCCGGGCTTCGATCCGTTCAAGTCGGAGAACGACAGCTGGCGCGTGATGTGTCCGTGGCGCGGCTTCTACGATCTGGATCCGATGGCGGCCGACTATCGCGAGGGCGTGGTGTTCGCGACGCTGCGCATGCTGAAGGACGTGCTCGAGCGCGCGGGCGCGGCGGCGACGACGCCGGTGCGCCTGGAGGTCGGCGCCGAGCTGATGAACTCCGTCGTCTACACGCCCGAGCGGTGGGAGCAGCTGCTGGCCGCGGCGAAGAAGGAACGCCATCGCCTGGGCCTGGACGGCAAGGTGGCGCTGTCCCACAACTTCACGCACCACCTCGAGATCCAGGAGGACTTCGTCGGTCGCATGAACGCGCAGCGGAAGAAGGCGCTGGCGCGCTACATCCGCGGCCTCGACGTGCTGTCGCTGTCGCAGTACATGGACCTGACCGCGGCGGTGCCGCTCGGCGATCGGGCCATCCGGTTGCCGAGCGCGGAAGAAGTGTCGCAGGCGCTGGTCATGCACGAGAAGGACTTCCGGCAGAACATCCTGATCGGCGCGCTCGGCTTGAAAGAGAAGGAGATCCCGCCGCTGCACATCGGCGAGTTCGGCATCGGCCGGGGCGGCCTGCGCCACCCGAACCTGTGGGCGGGCGCCGCCACCGCCGAGCAGGAGAAGCAGCTCTCCCGCGAGATCGCCCGCGGCCACGAAGGCCTGCTGCGCTATCTGGCTTTACCCGAGGGCCGCACGGCGAAGAGCGCGGTGCTGTGGGTGCTGGGCCAGCACTACGACATCTTCGGCTGGGAGAAGGCCGCGTACGGAAACGCCGAAGCGGCGGCGGCGATCAGGGGCGCGCTGCACGCCGCCCAACCGCCGCCCGCGAAGTGATGGCCGGCCCCCTCACCCCGACCCTCCCCCGCTCCGCGGGGCGAGAGAGAAAGAATGAAAAGAGACCGGACTCCTCTCCCCGACCCTCTCCCCGCTCCGCGGGGAGAGGGTCGAAGAATGAAGAGAGAGGGAGGAAGGAGGGAGGAAAAGGGAAGAGGTCCGAGCCTCCGGTCTCATGTCCCCTCGCCCCGCGAAGCGGGGAGAGGGTTAGGGAGAGGGGTCTCCCGTCAGACTGAGGCGCCGCGCCTCAGTAGCTCGTCGCGCCGCCCTTCGCGTCGGCGAACGCCTTCACGCCCGCCTTCCCCATCGACCAGCTCAGCGCGGCGCTGCTTCCCCCGTTCACCGCCCACCCGAGCGCGCCCGCGTAGCCATTACCGTACCAGCTCTCGACCATCTGACTGTAGGGAACGCCCGTCAGGCCGTTGACCGGGAACTCGCCGATGACGACGGGCTTGCCCATCAGGCCCAGCTCGCTCGCCGACGCGCTGTAGGGCCACTGCATGTTGACCCAGTCGTAGATGTGGATCGAATAGAAGTCGAGGTCGA
>Ga0070684_100001856_pt1 | contig 15468 bp, 9 predicted proteins | sample KBSC723LmetaG_FD_65653 | JGI IMG/M metagenome (GOLD analysis project Ga0070684, IMG submission 65653) | Corn rhizosphere microbial communities from Kellogg Biological Station, Michigan, USA - KBS C7.2-3L metaG | ecosystem: Host-associated > Plants > Roots > Rhizosphere ...
CTCAACCGGCGAATTGGCGGCAACGCTCTCCCGGATCAACCCGAATGAAGTGATCGTCACCGACGCGCTGTATGGCGATCCCGAATTGGGACCACTGTTGCGCGAACTCCCCGCCGTGACGCCGCTGACCCGCGACGTGTTCGACAGCGCCACCGCCGAGCGCCGGCTATGCGATTACTTCGCCGTCGCCACCATGGACGGCCTCAGCGCGATGTCGCGGCTGGAGGCCACGGCCGCAGCGGCCGCCGTCACCTATATCGATCGCACCCAGGTGGGCAAACGCCCGCCGCTGTCGCCACCGGCGCGCGAAGCGGCCGGCACCACCATGGCGATCGATCCCGCGACCCGAGCCAATCTGGAATTGACGCGCACGCTGGCCGGCGAGCGGCGCGGATCGCTGCTCGACGCCATCGACTGCACCGTGACCCCGGCCGGATCGCGCCTGCTCGCCCAGAGGCTGGCGGCGCCGCTGACCGAAACTGCCGCCATCGCGCGGCGGCTCGATGCGATCGCGGCCTTCGTTGCGGACAGTGCGGTTCGCGACGAAATCCGAACCACGCTGCGGACGGCGCCCGACATGTCGCGCGCGCTGGCGCGATTGTCCGTCGGGCGCGGCGGGCCGCGCGACCTCGCCGGATTGCGCGACGGTATTTTTGCGGCCGATCAAGCCTTGGCACGGCTCGCGCGGCTTGAAGAACCGCCGCCGGAGATCGTCGCGATCATGGAGGCGTTGCGGCGCCCCTCGCGGGAGCTTGCGCGCGAATTCGAACGCGCGCTGGCCGAGCAACTACCCTTGATAAAACGCGACGGCGGTTTCGTTCGCGAATTCTATGAGGCTGCGCTGGACGAGACCCGCAATTTGCGCGACGCATCGCGCCTCGTGGTTGCCGCGATGCAGGCGCGCTACGCCGACGAGACCGGCGTCAAGGGCCTGAAGATCCGCCACAACAACGTGCTCGGTTACTTCGTCGAAGTCACCGCGCAGCATGGCGACAAACTGATGGCGCCGCCGCTGAATGCGACCTTCATTCATCGCCAGACGCTGGCCGGACAAACCCGTTTTACGACCGCGGAACTCGGCGAGATCGAAGCCAGGATCGCCAACGCCGGCGACCGCGCGCTCGGACTGGAATTGGAAATCTTCGACCGGCTCTGCGCGCTTGCCACAGCCGCCAGCGAGGACTTGCGCGCCGCCGCGCATGCGTTCGCGCTGCTCGACGTCGCGACCGCGCTGGCGAAACTCGCGGTCGACGACAATTATGTGCGGCCCGAGGTCGTTACCTCGCTGAGCTTTGCCATCGAAGGCGGCCGGCATCCGGTGGTCGAACAGGCGCTGAAGCGCGACGGGCAACCGTTCATTGCCAATGCCTGCGACCTCTCGCCGGGGCCGGGACAGACGTCGGGTCAGATCTGGCTGATCACCGGCCCGAACATGGCGGGCAAGTCGACTTTCCTGCGGCAGAACGCGCTGATCGCGCTGCTGGCGCAGATCGGCAGTTTTGTCCCCGCGACACGGGCGCGGATCGGCATCGTCGACCGGTTGTTTTCTCGCGTTGGCGCCGCCGATGACCTGGCGCGGGGCCGCTCTACCTTCATGGTGGAGATGGTGGAGACCGCGGTCATCCTCAATCAGGCCAGCGAGCGCTCGCTGGTCATTCTCGACGAAATCGGCCGGGGCACCGCGACCTTCGACGGCCTGTCGATCGCATGGGCGGCGATCGAGCATCTGCATGAGAGCAACCGCTGCCGGACGCTGTTCGCCACGCACTACCATGAACTCACCGCGCTGTCGGCCAAACTGCCGCGGCTGTTCAACGCCACCGTGCGGGTCAAGGAGTGGCAGGGCGACGTGGTGTTCCTGCACGAAGTGCTGCCGGGCTCGGCCGACCGCTCCTACGGCATTCAGGTGGCGAAGCTCGCAGGACTTCCTGTGCCGGTCATTGCGCGCGCCAAATCGGTGCTGGCGAAACTCGAAGCGCAGGACCGCGGCCAGACCGCACGCGCATTGGCCGACGACCTGCCGCTGTTTGCGGTGCCGTCACGCGCCGCAACTGAAGTGGCGCCGCCGAACGAGGCCGAGCAGCTGATCGAAGCGTTAAGGGCGCTGCATCCCGACGAGATGTCGCCCCGCGACGCGCTGGAGGCGCTGTATGCATTGAAGGCAAAATTGCCGAAGCAATGACTGTTCCTCATCCTGAGGAGCCCGCTCCTGCGGGCGTCTCGAAGGATGAGGATGCGTAGCGGCCCCATGGTTCGAGACGCGCGAAGATGCGCTCCTCACCATGAGGGTCTGGTTCATCGGCGCGCGAGCTTCCTCCGGCCATTCCACCACAGCCCGAGATTCCAGCTCACGCAAACCGTCAGCGCAAGGCTGAGGCCGACCACTGATCCGAACCGCAGTGCGGCGAGATGCAGCACGGCAATCGCGATGCCCAGTCCCATCAAGCCCCATCCGCTGTTGGCGAGCACGGCCGCGGTTGCCGGGCCGCCAATGCGCGGATGCAGGATCAGCATCATGCTGGTGAACACCACGGGAAACAGCGCGATGGTGCCGCTGACGCTGGGGCCGACCCAACCCGACAGCGTCGTGACGGTTGCGACCAACGTTGAAACCAGCAGCGCGCGCAGCGGGATATCGTACCAGCGGCGGGTGATCAGCGGCATCTTGACGTGGCGGAAGCGCCGCAGCAGCGGCAGGCCGACCGCAAAAGCAATGGCATTGGCGATCAGGCCGCCGGCCAGCGACCAGTGCACCGTCCGCGACAGCGCGGCAAGCGCGATCCAGACGGCAACCGCGCCGGAAAAACTGACGGCCGCGCTCCGGCGCTGCGCCAGCACCACATAGGTCAGGCCCAGAAAAATCGTCACCGCGTTGATCGGCAGGCTTGCCAGCGCGCCCTCGGCGATGAAGGCCGCATTGTGATCGAGCGCGAGAAACACATAAGAAGGGCCCGCCGAAATCGGCAATGTGGCAACCAGCGCGCCGATCACAGGTCCCGATCGCTCGGTGATGACGGACGCTGACACCACGAACGCGGCGGTCACCGCCATGCGCAGCGCAAGCGTCAGGATGAAAGCGAAATCGGGGGACATTTTCCGTCGTCCCGGCGAACGCCGGGACCCATAACCACAAGTGTTCGTGTTGCACAAAGGCCGTCGAACAGCGTTTTTTAAAAACGAGAGGACACGGCGTATGGGTCCCGGCGTTCGCCGGGACGACGTGGATCACACCCTTTGCATCGTCACCGAAACTTTCGGGCCGTTCTTGATGGTCTGGTAGACCACGCAATAGCGCTCGGTGAGCTTCAGCAGCAGATCGAGTTTTTCCTGCGGCGCCTCGGTATCGACGTCGAAGCGGAGGCGAATTTCCGCAAAGCCCACCGGCGCCTCCTTGTCGACGCCGAGCGTGCCGCGGAAATCCAGATCGCCCTCGGCGGTCACGATTCCCGTCTTCAGCGGCACCTCGATCGCGGTCGATACCGACTTCAATGTGACGCCGGCGCAGGCGACCAGCGCTTCCAGCAGCATGTCGCCGGAGCACAATTCAAGCCCGGAACCGCCGGACGCGGGATGCAGGCCGGCCACCGCCAGGGCGCGGCCGGTCTCGACCTTGCAGGCGATGCCCTCGTTCTCGATCGAGCCCTTGGCTTTCAGCGTGATCATCGCGGCCCTGGGATCGGATTTGTAGCGATCCTTGATCGGGGCCTGGGTGGCGCGGAGTTCGGCGGCGTCCATTTATTGCTCCAGCATGAGTGGCGTGCCGGATGTAATGAAAGATTGTGCCGCTGTCACCTTGAAGGGTGTCGCGTCGAAGGCGTTTTCCGCACCGCAGCACCTTCGCCGCTCAAAAAATGATGTTTTATTCCAAATACTTAATCGGACAGCCCGGAATGTCCCGTGACAGCGTCAGCGCCGTCCGATATCCGGGTAGGTCATGGATAGCGTTGTGATAGAGACCCGACCCGAAGCCGACGAGCGTTTCGATACCGCGAGGATCACCGCCGCAGTCGACGCGCTGGCTGAAAAATTCGCCGGACGCGAGGATCTTTTTCGCTCCAATGTGGCGCAACTGCTGAAGGCCGAACTCATCACCGCGCGCGCCACCGCGCAGGCCTTGCTGCTGAAGGATCGTCACGGCCGGCGCTGTGCCGAACGGCTGTGCTACGTCCAGGACGAAATCATCCGCATCCTGTATGCCGCCGCCACGCGCCATCTGTATTACTCGCCGATCCCCTCCGGCGCCGAGCGCATGGCCGTTGTCGCCACCGGCGGCTATGGCCGCGGATTGATGGCGCCGGAATCCGACATCGATCTGTTGTTCATCCTGCCCTACAAGCAAACCGCCTGGGGCGAGCAGGTCGCCGAGGCCATTCTGTATTGCCTGTGGGACATGGGGCTGAAGGTAGGCCACGCCACGCGTTCGGTCGATGAATCGATCCGGCAGGCGCGCGGCGACATGACGATTCGCACCGCGATCCTCGAGACAAGATTTCTGGCCGGGGACCAGCCGCTCTATGGCGAACTGGTGGCGCGGTTCGACAGGGAAGTGGTGCAGGGCACCGCGGCCGAATTCGTTACCGCCAAGCTTGCCGAGCGCGAAGAGCGGCATCGCCGCGCCGGGCAATCGCGTTATCTGGTCGAACCCAACGTCAAGGACGGCAAGGGCGGATTGCGCGATCTGCATACGCTGTTCTGGATCGCGAAATATGTTTACCGCGTGCGCGAGACCGATGAGCTGCTTGAACGCGGCGTGTTCGACGCGCAGGAATACCGCACCTTCCGCCGCTGCGCCGATTTCCTGTGGTCGGTCCGCTGCAATATCCATTTCTTCTCCGGCCGCGCCGAAGAGCGGTTGTCGTTCGACATGCAGCGCGAGATCGCCATCAGGCTCGGATATACCTCGCATCCCGGCATGCAGGACGTCGAACGCTTCATGAAGCACTATTTCCTGGTCGCCAAGGACGTCGGCGATCTCACAGCGATCCTGTGCGCCAAGCTGGAAGACCAGCAGGCCAAGCCGGCGCCGGTGCTCAGCCGGATGATGGCGCGGTTGCGGCCGAGCATGAACCGACGGCGGGTGCCCGACAGCGACGATTTTATCGTCGATAACAACCGCATCAATCTTGCCGCGCCCGATGTCTTGAGGCATGACCCGGTCAACCTGATCCGGATTTTCCGGCTGGCGCAGAAAAACAATCTCGCCTTTCATCCCGACGCGATGCGCACGGTGACGCGTTCGCTGAAGCTCATCAACACGCAACTGCGTGAAAACCCGGAAGCCAACCGGCTGTTCATGGAGATCCTGACCTCAAACGACGCGGAAGTAGTGCTGCGGCGCATGAACGAGACCGGCGTGCTCGGCCAATTCATTCGCGCCTTCGGCAAGATCGTGTCGATGATGCAGTTCAACATGTACCACCACTATACCGTGGACGAGCATCTGTTGCGCTGCGTCGGCTACCTGCAGGAGATCGAACGCGGCGGCAACGACGAATTCACCGTCGCCAGCGACCTGATGCGTAAAATTCGCCCCGAGCACCGCGCGGTGATCTATATCACCACGCTGTTGCATGACATTGCCAAGGGCCGCCCCGAGGATCACTCGATTGCCGGGGCAAAAGTGGCGCGACGGCTGTGCCCGCGGCTCGGTTTCAACGCCGCCGACACCGAGCTGGTGGCGTGGCTGATCGAACAACATCTCACGATGTCCACGATGGCGCAATCGCGCGACCTTTCGGACCGCAAGACCATCGAAAATTTCGCAGCGGTGGTGCAATCGGTCGAACAGATGAAGCTGCTGACGGTCCTGACCACCGCCGATATCAGGGGCGTCGGTCCCGGGGTCTGGAACGGCTGGAAGGCGCAACTGTTGCGCACGCTGTATTATGAAACCGAGCCGGTGCTGACCGGCGGCTTCTCGGAGGTCAACCGCGCGCAGCGCATTGCGGTGGCGCAGGCGGAATTTCGCGCGGCCTTTACCGAATGGCCGGAAGCGGAACTCAACGCCTATATCGGGCGGCACTATCCGGCGTACTGGCTCAAGGTCGAACTGCCGCGCAAGATCCGCCACGCCCGCTTCCTGCGCGCCAGCGAACAGGCCGGCCACAAGCTCGCGATCAATGTCGGCTTCGACGAAGCCCGCGGCGTCACCGAGCTCACCATCCTGGCGACCGACCATCCCTGGCTGCTGTCGATCATCGCCGGCGCCTGCGCTTCCGCCGGCGCCAACATCGTCGACGCGCAGATTTACACCACCACCGACGGGCGCGCGCTCGATACCATCGCCATCACCCGGGAATACGACCGCGACGAGGACGAAGGACGGCGCGCGACGCGGATCGGCGAGATGATCGAGGACGTGCTGGAAGGCAAATTGCGGCTGCCGGAAGTGGTGGCGCGCCGCGCCGCAAGCCGCGGCAAGGTGCGGCCGTTCGTGGTCGAACCGGAAGTCATCATCAACAACCAGTGGTCGGACCGCTACACGGTGATCGAGGTGTCCGGCCTCGACCGGCCGGGCCTGCTGTATCAACTGACCACCGCGATTTCGAAACTCAACCTCAACATTGCCTCGGCCCATGTCGCGACCTTCGGCGAGCGCGCCCGCGACGTGTTCTACGTCACCGACCTGCTCGGCGCCCAGATCAACGCGCCGACGCGGCAGGCCGCGATCAAGAGCGCGCTGATCCACCTGCTCGCCAATGACGAGGCCGTGGCGCAGCCGGCGGCGTGATCGGCGCCGCGAACCGTGAGCCGCGGGATTCTGTTGGCGCAGGCAACGCCGGCCGCCGGAGCGGAAGCGACGCCGTCCTTCGGACGGCTATGCCCTGCCATGACTCAGATGGAATTCTCATCTGCGGTAGGGTTAAGCGTTGTTGAATGCGTTGCATGTGAAGCACTTGCCGGCCCCTCGCCGGTTTCGCATTAACCATCGTTTAAGACGGCCTTAAACCCCGCTCGCTAGTCTGCCGCCTCGGGTGGCGCGAGCATTGTTGCGTATGGCGTGGGGACGGAAAAAGAGCGGCGGACGCCGGGAGCCGCAATTCGGGCTCGCCGCAGCGCTTTCGGAATTGCGTCTTTCGCCGCAGGATCGCATCCCCGCCGCCGCCGACGAGCCGCCGAAGAAGCGACAACGCAAAATTCCCGATACCGACAACGATGCGCCGCGCGAGCGCAAGCCGCGCGCCAATCGAGGCGGCGGCAAACGCCGATCCAAAACGCGCGCGCGCAATGGCCTCTATCGCCTGGTCTATTGGGGCGCGGTGCTCGGCCTGTGGGCGGCGATCGCGGCGGTTGGCGTGATCGTCTGGGTGGGCGCGCATCTGCCGGCGATCCAGGCGCTTGAAATTCCGAAACGGCCGCCGACGATCCAGATCACAGGCTTCGACGGCAGCGTGCTGGCGACGCGGGGCGAAATGCCCGGCGCCAATGTCCCGTTGAAGGAACTGCCGCCATATTTGCCGAAGGCCTTCATCGCTATCGAAGACCGCCGGTTCTATTCGCATTACGGCGTCGATCCGCTGGGCATTTTGCGCGCAGCTGTAGCGAATCTGGTGCATCGCGGCGTTTCGCAAGGCGGCTCGACATTGACCCAGCAACTCGCCAAGAATTTGTTTCTGACGCAGGAGCGCACGCTGCAACGAAAATTGCAGGAAGTCGAACTCGCGCTGTGGCTGGAGCGCAAGCATTCCAAGGCGGAAATTCTCGAACTCTACCTCAACCGGGTCTATTTCGGTTCCGGCGCCTACGGCGTCGAGGCGGCCGCGCAGCGCTATTTCGGAAAATCCGCCAGGAACGTCACGCTGGCCGAGGCCGCGATGCTGGCGGGCCTGGTCAAATCGCCGTCGCGGCTGGCGCCGAACCGCAATCCCGAAGGCGCCGAGAAGCGCGCCCAGACCGTACTTACCGCGATGGCGGAGGCCAAATTCATTACCGGAGCACAGGCGCAGGCCTCGATCGGGCATCCCTCCTACAATGTGAAGGCCGTGGGCGCCGGCACCGTCAATTATGTCGCGGACTGGATCGGCGAAGTGCTCGACGACCTGATCGGACAGATCGACCAGAACATCGTGGTCGAAACCTCGATCGACCCGAAGCTGCAGAGCGTCGCCGAAGCCTCCGTCATCGACGAACTCGCGGCCAAAAGCGTGAAGTACAATGTCAGCCAGGGCGCGCTGGTGGCGATGACCCCGGATGGCGCGGTGCGCGCCATGGTGGGGGGACGCAATTATGCCGAGAGCCAGTACAACCGCGCGGTGACCGCGAAGCGCCAGCCGGGTTCGGCGTTCAAGCCCTTCGTCTATCTCACCGCGATCGAGAGCGGGCTGACGCCGGAGACGATCCGGCAGGATGCGCCGCTCGACGTCAAGGGCTGGAAGCCCGAGAACTACAGCCATGAATATTTCGGCGCGGTGACGTTGACGCAGGCACTGGCGATGTCGCTCAACACCGTTGCGGTGCGGCTGGGACTGGAGGTCGGGCCCAAGAACGTGGTGCGTACCGCGTACCGGCTCGGCATTTCATCGAAACTCGACGCCAATGCCTCGATTGCGCTCGGCACCTCGGAGGTCTCGCTCACCGAACTGGTCGGCGCCTATGTGCCGTTTGCCAACGGCGGCCAGGGCGTCACCCCGCATGTCGTGACCAGGATCCGCACCGCCGAGGGCAAGGTGTTGTACACACGGCCCCCCGACCAGCTCGGCCAGGTGATCGAACCGCGCCATGTCGCGATGATGAACACCATGATGCAGGAGACGCTGCTCAGCGGCACCGCGCGCAAGGCGGAGATTCCAGGCTGGATGGCCGCCGGCAAAACCGGCACCAGCCAGGATTTCCGCGACGCCTGGTTCATCGGCTATACCGCCAATCTCGTCACCGGCGTCTGGCTCGGCAATGACGACAATTCGCCGACCAGGAAGGCAACCGGCGGCGGATTGCCGGTGGAGGTCTGGACCCGCTTTATGCGCGCGGCCCATCAGGGCGTGCCGGTCGCGGCGTTGCCGGGCTCGCAGCAAGGCGGCTTGTTCTCGAACCTGGTCCAGGCCGCTTCGCAAGCAAGCACGCCGGTCAATGCGCCCTCGCCCGCAAGCGCTGCCGGCAGGCCGGCGCCGACGCGAACGTCGATACGCCCAGAAGCCGCGAGCGGCCTCGACGGCTGGCTGATGGACCGGCTGTTCGGACGATAGAGAATTGGCGTGCCAGGGATGCTGCGCGGTGCGCCGCGCTTCAGCATTGTCGGCCGTCATATTCCGCGAAAGCGGAATATCCGGTACGCCGCACCGTTTCGACTCAGCCACTGCCGCACTGGAATACTGGGTCGCCCGCCTTCGCGGGCGATGACTGCTGTGGATGTTTCAATCCTCAACGCCGTAGCGATGCAGGTCGTTGCCGCTTGTATCGAGCCATGCTTTGGCGCGCTCGACATGGCCGCAGATCCTTCCGACCACCCGCCAGAACCGCGCCGAATGGTTCATCTCGACCAGATGCGCCACCTCATGGGCGGCGAGATAGTCCAGCACGAAAGGCGGCGCCAGGATCAGCCGCCACGAGAACGACAATGATCCGGCGGAGGTGCATGAACCCCAGCGGCTCGACTGATCGCGGATCGACAGCCGCTTCACCTTCACGCCCAGCGCCTGGGCGTAAGCCTGCGCCGCCTTCTGCAGATCCTTGCGCACTTCGCGCTTCAGGTAGTCGTGGATCCGCCGCTCGATATGTTCACCGGCCCCGGCCACGCAGAGAATCCGCTCACCGCTGTCGCGCACTTCCGTCCACACCGTGCCGCGCTGACCGGCGCGATGCACGATTCTGTGCGCGAGCCCGCGCAACGGCACCACGGTGCCCGGAAGAAACGGCGCGGCCTTCGGCAAGCGGCCGAGGCGGGCGGCAATCCAGCCGCCGTGACGCTGCGCGAAATCCTTGGCATCGGCGATGGTGCCGCGCGGCGGCATGGTCAGGATCGCTTCGCGGTCGCTCGGATGAATGCGCAACGTATAGCGCCGCGCACGCCGATGCCGGCGCAGCCGGATCGAATAGATTTGCGAGCCGTGTTTGACCAAAAGAGTCGCGGGTTCGGCAGGCCGCCGATAAAGGAGGGCGCGGGTGGCCATGTCTGACAGTCCGGGGAGCAGGAGTTCGCCCGGATTCTGCCATATCCGCCGCCAGTGAAATCGCTCGGCGCAAAAACAAATCATTTGCCCAATATACAGGGGCTGGCCGGACATCGGCCCCTACAGGCAGGGGCTGGAACAAAAAAATTCGGCTGAAAACCCGCCCTTCGAGGCCTCTTAAGAATTGAGTTAAAACTCATTCCTTCGAGAATCTCTGAATCCAGGTTTCTTTGGGTCGGTTCAGTGGGTTACCGGTCCGATCGAACCAACCCCCACATCCCAATCGGAAACCGCCGATTCCCACATAGAAGCGCCAGATCGCGCTTATTCCGCCGCCGCGACCAGCGCAGGCTTCTTGCTTGCCGACGACATGATGAAATCGGAGATGCGCGGCACGATTTCCGATTTGAAGCGCGAGCCGTTGAAGACGCCGTAGTGCCCGACGCCTTTTTGCACATAATGCACCCGGCGATGGCTCGGGATCGAGCTGCACAGCGCATGCGTCGCTTCGGTCTGCCCAAGGCCGGAAATATCGTCGTGCTCGCCTTCCACCGTCATCAACGCAACGCGCGTGATTTTCGAGGGGTCAACCAGCTTGCCGCGATGGGTCATCTCGCCCTTGGGCAGCGCGTGCTTGACGAACACGGTGTCGACCGTCTGCAAATAATACTCCGCCGTCAGATCCATGACGGCGAGATATTCGTCGTAGAAGTCGCGGTGCTTGTCGACCAGATCGCCATCGCCCTTCACCAGATCCTTGAACAGGTTCTTGTGAGCGTCCATGTGGCGGTCGAGATTCATGCTGATAAAGCCATTGAGCTGCAGGAAGCCCGGATAGACGTCGCGCATGACGCCTGGATGCGGAAACGGCACCTTGGTGATGACGTGACTGCGAAACCAGCCGATGCCGCGTTCGGCGGCGAGATTGTTCACTGCGGTCGGATTGCGGCGGGTATCGATCGGACCGCCCATCAGCGTCATCGAGAGCGGAACGAACGGATCGCGTTCGGCTTCCATGATGGAAACCGCGGCCACCACCGGCACCGACGGCTGGCACACGGCGATCACATGCATGTTGCCGCCGAGCACATGCAGCATCTCGATAACGTAATCGACATAGTCGTCGAGATCGAAGCGGCCTTCCGTCACCGGGACCATCCGGGCATCGGACCAATCGGTGATGTAGACTTCGTGGGTCGGCAGAAAGGCTTCGACCGTGCCGCGCAATAGCGTCGCGTAGTGACCCGACATCGGCGCCACGATCAGCACCCGTGGCTGCGGCGCGCGTAGCGCCCGCGTCAGCTTGCGATCGAAATACAACAGGCGGCAGAACGGCTTTTCCCATATCGAGCGGATTTCGACCGGCGTGCGCACGCCATTGACTTCGGTGTCGTTGATACCCCATTCGGGTTTGCCGTAACGGCGTGTCGTGCGCTCGAACAATTCGCAGCCGGCGGCGATAGATTTGCCGAACTCCGTGTGCGACCACGGATTGAGCGGATTCTGAAACAGAATTTTGGTCGCGTCGGTCACGGCCCGCGCCGGATTGAGCGAGGCGTGAGCCATTTCGTACATCCAGTACATCGGCGTCGTAAGCGCCGGACTGCCTTCGGCCACCAGAGGCGGTGCGCCGCCAAATTCACCTATCGGCATTTATTCCTCAGTCCTTTTTGCATCGCAGCATAGTGCCGAATGCGTAATAATGCGTCAATGCACAGATCGGTATATCTACGCGGCGGACAAGCCTAAACCATCAAATCCGTGGGATAAGTGGCTTATTCGCCACTCTGGATCAGCGAGCCATGGCGGCGGGCGCTGCGCAGAAGCGCAAGAAATATCGCAAATGACGCAATAAGGAGCACGATATTGATCGCCAGCGCGTCGATCATCAGGTCGAGGCGAAACACATGGTCCATTAACAGCGCCCGCATTCCCTCGAACACGTAGGTCGGTGGCAACGCCCAGGCGACGTATTGCAGCCAATGCGGCAGCACCGTCACCGGGTAATAGATGCAGGCCAGCGGCATCACGCCGAACATCAGTGTCCAGACGATGCTTTCCGCACCCAGGCCATTGCGCAGCACCAGCCCCGACACAAAGATGCCCAGCGACCAGCTGGTGAAGATCAGGTTGCAGAAGAAGGCGATCAGCGGCAGCCCGATGCCGTAAAAATTGAAATCGAACAGGATCATCGCCAAGAGCGTCATCGGAATGACGCCGATCGCGAGCCGGATCAGGCTCATGATCATCAACGCGATCAGGAACTCGATCGGCTTTAACGGGCTCATCATCAGGTTGCCGAGATTGCGCGCCCACATCTCCTCGAGAAACGAGATCGAAAAGCCGAGCTGCCCGCGAAACAGGATGTCCCACAGGATCACGGCGCCGATCAGGGTACCGCCGGCGCGCGCGAAAAACCCGGCATTCTGCGCGATGTAGTTCTGCAGAAAGCCCCAGGTGATGATCTGCAACGCCGGCCAATAGATCAATTCCAATAGCCGCGGCCACGACGAGAGCAGGAGATACCAGTAGCGCAGGATCATCGCGCCGATGCGATGAGGCGCGATTCCCCAATGCATGACGAGGTTGCTCACAATGTGCTCTCCTGAACGCGGCCGCGTGCGACGTCGAGAAACACTTCCTCCAACGTCGCCCGGTTGTAGCGGGTCATGATGCCGTCCGGAGTGTCGTCGTCCTCGATGAGGCCGCGTTTCATGATGATGACGCGGTCGCACAATCGCTCCACTTCAAGCATGTTGTGCGACGCCAACAGGATGGTCGCGCCGTGCGTCTTGCGATAGGTCTCGAGATGCCGCCTGATCCAGTCGGCGGTATCCGGATCGAGGGAAGCCGTCGGCTCATCCAGCAACAACAGTTCGGGCTGGTTGATCAGCGCCTTCGCCAATGCCACCCGGGTCTTCTGCCCGGCGGAGAGTTTGCCATTGGCGCGGTCAAGAAAGTCGCCGAGATCGAGGTCGGCGGCGAGTTTCTCGATCCGCTCGCGTAGATTCGCCACCGCATAGAGGCGGCCGAAGATGGTGAGGTTCTGGCGCACCGTGAGCCGCATCGGCATATCGACATAGGGACTTTCGAAATTCATCCGGCCCAGCACCTCGTCGCTTTGGTCGGGCATCGAACATCCCAGCACCTGGATGCGGCCGGAGGTCGGCAGCACCAGCCCCATGATCATGGCGATGGTGGTGGTCTTGCCGGCGCCGTTGCCGCCCAGCAGCCCCGTGATGCTGCCGCGCGTAATGCGAAACGACACGCCGTCGACGGCGCGGGTGGTCTTGTAGAGCTTGACGAGGTGCGCGACCTCGATCGCCGCGGATCCTGCCGGATCGGCCGCGGGCAAGCCGGACGTGACTGCGTCGTGAACCATCATGCCGGCCGTTCATTGGGCCATGATGGTGGCGAGCGCAAGACTTTGAAGCGTCCCCGCGGAAGCCCTGGATCCGCGAATTTGTGGTCGGAGCCTTGCGCGGCTAAACTTGACGGCATGACCGACGTTGCTGCCTCCGATTTTCGCCATCCGCGCCGCCATGTCCGTCTGGATACGATCCTGCGGCTGCGCTGGCTCGCGGTGCTCGGGCAGCTTGCCGCCATTTTCATCGTGGCGCAGGGGCTCGAATTCGACGTCCCGGTCGTGCCCTGCGTGACCATCATCTCCCTGTCGGCCCTGCTCAACCTGGTGCTGCAGATCGCCTTCAATCCGATGCAGCGGCTGGAGCCGGTCTATGCGGCGGCGCTGTTGGCATTGAACATCGTCGAGCTGGCCGGGCTTTTGTTTTTAACCGGCGGTCTGCAGAATCCATTTTCATTTCTGTTTCTGGCCCCGGTCCTGATTTCGGCGACGGCGCTGCCGACACGGCTGACGATCGCGCTCGGGATTCTCGCGGTTGCATGTGCCTCCGTGCTGGTTTTCTTCTATCTGCCGCTACCATGGGAAAGCGATGAACCGCTGGTGCTGCCGCCGATCTACCTGTTCGGCGTCTGGCTCTCGATCGTGCTCGCCATCGGCGTCACCAGCCTCTATGCGTTCCAGGTGACCGAGGAAGCCCGCAAGCTATCGGACGCGCTGGCGGCTACCGAACTGGTGTTGACCCGCGAGCAACATCTCACCCAGCTTGACGGGCTTGCCGCCGCCGCCGCCCATGAACTCGGCACGCCACTGTCGACGATTTTTCTGATTTCGCGTGAGCTGGAGCGGACCTTGCCAGATAGCAGCCCGCTCGCTGGCGACGTCAAAACCTTGCGCGAACAGGCGCAACGCTGCCGCGATATTCTGGCCAAGATCACGCAGCTGTCCGCGACCGGCGCGCCGTTCGACCGCATGCCATTGTCGACGCTGATCGAGGAAACGGTGGCGCCGCATCGCTATTTTGGCGTCGCGATCAAGGTGCGGATCGCGGTCGCCGGCACCCCCGAGCCGGTCGGCACCCGCAATCCGGCGATCCTTTATGGTGTCGGCAACATCCTGGAAAATGCCGTCGATTTCGCGCGCGCGACGGTGGAGGTGAATGCGTGGTGGAACACCGAGACCCTCGAGATCGTCATTTCCGACGATGGACCGGGTTTCGCACCCGACATCCTGAAGCGGATCGGCGAACCCTATCTGTCGCGGCGGCGCGCGGACGACGCCCAAAGCGAGGACCGAGGCCTCGGGCTCGGGGTGTTTATCGCCCGCACGCTGCTTGAGCGCACCGGCGCCAAGGTCTCCTTCAGCAACCGAATCTTTCCGGATCACGGCGCGGTGGTCCAGATCGCCTGGCCGCGCAACCGCTTCGAGGCGGGCGAAATATCAGCCGAACCAGCATCTTGAGCGTCGTTCCGGCGAACGCCGGGACCCCTACCGCGTGACCTCACAATTTTGCGCTGGGTTAGACGCCTCTTACCAATGAAACCCGCTGGTTATGGGCCCCGGCTCAAGGCCGGGGCGACAGGGGGATCGACTTTATGCGGCCTTGGCAGCGCGGCGTTGCCACGCCATATGTTGGAGTGCCCCAACCAAGGACGCCCAGACCTTGACCGCCACCGCCGAATTGACTGACCACGCCGATCGCTCGCTCCTGATTGTGGAGGACGACAAGCCGTTTCTGGAGCGCCTCTCGCGCGCCATGGAAACCCGCGGCTTCACGGTGACATCCTGCGACAGCGTCTCCGATGGCCTGGCACAGATCGGCCGCGCCGCGCCGGCCTTCGCGGTGGTCGATTTGCGGCTCGGCGACGGCAATGGCCTTGACGTGGTGTCGGCGCTGAAAAGCAAGCGCCCCGACGCGCGCGCGATCGTGCTGACGGGCTATGGCAACATCGCCACCGCCGTGACCGCGGTGAAGATGGGCGCGGTGGATTATCTTTCAAA
>Ga0070684_100001859_pt1 | contig 15461 bp, 16 predicted proteins | sample KBSC723LmetaG_FD_65653 | JGI IMG/M metagenome (GOLD analysis project Ga0070684, IMG submission 65653) | Corn rhizosphere microbial communities from Kellogg Biological Station, Michigan, USA - KBS C7.2-3L metaG | ecosystem: Host-associated > Plants > Roots > Rhizosphere ...
CGCGTTCAGGACGCCGCCTCGATCTCGGCCTCGACCACCGCCTGCAGCCGCTCGACCGCCCGCAACTGGCGCAGCCGCCGCTCGACCAGCCGCCGCCCGGCGGCCTGGTCACAGGCGGTCAGTACGCCCAGTGCCTCGAGCACCGCGCAGTCGCGCTGCCCCAGCTGGTCGCGGGCGCGGGTCTCGAGCTCGGCCCACGAGAGCCGCATCCGCGCACCCTCGATGTCGTCGCGCAGTCGTTCGGCGTGCCGGCCCAGCCGGTCGGCGTACAGCTCGAGCTCGATCCGTGGCATGCGGCAAGCATCGTGCCCCGCGCCGTCGCAGAACAAGACGCAGGTAGCAGCGGTTGCGTGTCAGCGCAGGCGCGAGGAGGGGCACAGGTCGCTGACCGCGCAGTCTTCGCAGCGGGGCCGGCGAGCCTCGCAGATCCGCCGGCCGTGGAAGATCAGCACATCGCTCACCTGCAGCCAGCGATCGCGCGGGTAGATCCGCATCAGCGACCGCTCGATCTTGACCGGGTCGTGCTGCAGGGTCAGCCGCAGCCGCCGCGACACCCGCCGCACGTGCGTGTCGACCGCGATCCCGTCTCGCCGGCCGAAGGCGTTTGACGACACCACGGCAGCGGTCTTTCGACCGACGCCGTGAAGGGCGACCAGCTCGTCGAGCGTTGCCGGCACCTCCCCGCCGTGGCGCGCGACGATCGTCGCACAGGCCTCCTGGATCGCCCGTGCCTTGTTGCGGAAGAACCCGGTCGGCCGGATCATCTCCTCCAGCTCAGCCGCCGGCATCGCAAGATAGTCGGCCGTGGTCGGGCAGCGGGCGAACAGCGCCGGAGTGACCATGTTGACCCGGGCGTCGGTGCACTGGGCGGACAGTATGGTGGCCACCAGCAGCTCCAGCGGTGTCGAGAAGTGCAGCGCGATGTGGGCGTCCGGATGCTGTGCGGCCAGCCGGTCGAGAATCAGCGCCGCCCGCCGGCGGCGAGGGTTCACGCGGTCACCAGCGCCGGTCCGGCGCACAGCAGGTCGAGCGCCGGGCAGTCCGCGCACTGCGGGCCCGGCGTGGCCTCGAAGCGGCCGTCCCGGATCTCGCCCACCATCCGTGCCAGCTCCGCGCGCAGCCCGTCGGCACTGTCCGCGGTGAACCGCCGGCTGACAACCGCGTCCGGCCGGTCGAGGAACGCGTAGGCCACCTCGACCGCTGCGGAGCCCGCAAGCAACGCTGCCAGCGCGTAGATCGTCACCTGGTGGCGGTATGACTGGTCGACGATCTGCTCGACATCGCGGTCGCCGAGCAGGTTGGTCTTGTAGTCGACCACCAGGGCAGAGCCGTCGGCGCCGCGGTGGTAGAGGTCGAACCGGCCCCGGAACAGCACGTCGTCGACGGCGAAGGCGAACGGCAGCTCGCGGGAGACACCGTCCAGTGCGGCCACCCGCTGCGCCAGCTCCGACGCCTTCCAGCTCTCCACCATCCGCCGCACCCACTCCTCGTCCTCAGGCGTCGCCTCCGGATACCGCAGCCGCCAGCGCTCGTCATCGCGCTCGAGCAGCAGGTGCACGGCATCGCCGATTTCCACCCCCTCCATCCCCTGCAGCTCTGCGCGGGGATGACGGCGCTCCGGCAGGCGGAGGATCCGCTGGGCGTAGAACCGGTAGCCACAGCGGTCGTACAGGGCCAGGCCGCTGTAGGACAGCCGGCGCACCGGCACCGGCGGCGGTTCGGGCACTGCCGGCAGCGGCTCCAGCCGGGCCGCGGGGGCGAGCACCAGGCCGTCGCCGAACAGGAGCAGCTGGTCGGGGCCGGACGGGCGACGGTCCTGATCCGTCGGCCGCTCGACCGGGACGTGGATGTCCGCGCCACCCACGGTCATCGGGCCGGCGCTGTCCAGGCCGATCCCCAGCGTGCGGGTCAGCTGCCCGATGGCGGTCGCATCGTCGGCGGCTTTCAGCCCGCCGCTGACGATCAGGTGGTGGCGGGCCCGGGTCATGGCGACGTACTGGAGCCGCCGCCCCTCTTGCCGTTGAGCCTCGGCGTCGCGGTCGTGGAGCGCCGCATAGCCGAGGGCGGGCACCGACGCGCCCGTGTCCGGTCGCACGGCCCGAAACGCCATCCGCCCGTCGCGGTCGACCAGCACGTCCGAGCGCGGCCGGCGTTCGACCTCGCGGCCGGAGTCGGCCACCACGACCACGTCGAACTCGAGTCCCTTGGCCGAGTGGACGGTCATCAGCACCACCGCGTCGCCGCCCTCGTCGGCGATCGCCGCCTCGCCCTCCCTGGCGGCCAGGTTGGCCTGGTCGTCGCAGAAGCGGACGAAGCCCTCCAGATCGGGTCCGCGGACGCCCTCGAACTCGCGCGCCAGCCGGATCAGCTTGCGGACGTTCGCCATCCGCCGGTCGCCGTCATGGCGGGCCAGCAGCGCCAGGTCGTAGTCGTGCTCGCTGACGATCCGCTCGCACAACGCCTCCAGGCTGAGCGTCTTCGAGAGCTCGGTCAGCCGCTCGTAGCGGAGCAGGAAGGCCCTGGCCATGCGGGCGTCGTCCTCGGCCATCTCGGCGGGCATCCGGCCGGGGTCGAAGGCGCTGATCGCCGGTCCCTTGCGCCGCGTCGCCAACCGCAGCAGCGCCAGGCCGTCGTTGGAAACGCCGACCAGCGGCGACGCCAGCACGCCCAGCAGGGCGGCGTCGTCGGTGCGGTTCCGCAGCAGCCGCAGGTAGGCCAGAAGGTCATTGACCTCGCGCTGCTCGTAGTAGCCGCGGCCGGTGGCCAGGACGGTCTCGAGCCCGCTGGCCCGCAGCGCATCCTCGTAGATGCCGGCATCGGTGCCGGCCTCGAACAGCAGCACCACCTCGCCCTGCCGGCAGCGGCCCGACTGGACGAGCTCGGATACCCGCCTGGCGATCGCCCGCGCCTCGGCCTGGCGCCAGCTGAGCTCGTCGTCCTCAAACGCCTCGCGGTCGGTCAACAGCACCTCCGAGACGGCGTCCGCGGGGGGCTCGCCGTGGAAGCTGCCGCCGGCCTGCAGCGGCTGGTAGCCGCCTGCGAACTCGCGGCCGAACACCTCATTGACCAGGTCGAGGACGTGTGGCCGGGAGCGGAAGTTGGAGGCCAGCGGAACCGCCTGCTCGCCTGCCTGGGTGCGCTGCTCGCGGTAGACGTCGACGTCGGCACGGCGGAACCGGTAGATGCTCTGGAACTCGTCGCCGACCAGGAACAGGTCTCCGCCGCGGACCAGCTCGACCAGCTCGACCTGCAGGCGGTTGGTGTCCTGGAACTCGTCGACCATCACCTCCAGGAACCGCTCGCGGTAGCCCTCCGCCACCTCCGGTACCGCCCTCAGCAGGTCGCGCGCCCGCAGTTCGAGGTCGTTGAAGTCGAGCAACCCGCGGGCGTCCTTCACCGCTGCGTAGGCTTCGTCGTACTCACGCAGCAGGTGCTCCAGCAGCACCCGGTCATCGTCGGCCAGCGCGTCCACCACCGCCTGCTCCAGTCTCTTGGAGGCCTCGCAGTATTCGTCCCGCGCCCCCACCGCCCGGCCGCGGCAGCCGGGCACCTCCTCCAGCAGGCGGAGCAGCGACGGGTCTTCCGCCAGCAGCTCCAGCAGCCGCTCGGCGTTCGGGTCGCCGGGCAGCGCCTGGGCGGCGGCCCGGGCCTGGTCGACCGCGGGCAGCAGCGCCGCCGGCTGGTAGGGCCGGAGCTCCAACCCGGCTCCCAGCCCGCGCAGCCGGTCGTGCAGCTCGGTCACCATCCGCCGCAGCCTGTCGCGGCGATAGCCGGCCAGCAGGTCGAGCCGGTCGTCGGCATCGCCGGCCACGAAGCGCTCCAGCGCGGCCGCGAACGCCTCATCCTGGAGCAGCCTGGACTCGGTGTCGGAGGCGACCTGGAAACGGGGATCGACACCGGCGTCCAGTGCGTTGGCCCGCAGCACCCTGCGGCAGAAGCCGTGGATGGTCGAGATCCAGGCACCCTCCACGGCGCGCGCCGCGCCGGCCTCGCCCAGCTCCGTCAGCCGCTCGCGCACCCGCCGCTTGAGCTCGGCCGCCCCCCGGTCGGTGAACGTGATCACCAGCACCCGGTCGAGCGGGGTGCCCTCCTGCACGCGTCGCACCACCCGCTCGACGAGCACGGCGGTCTTGCCGGTGCCGGCGCCCGCTGACACGAACACCCTCCCCCGCCGCTCGATCGCCTCCAGCTGGCGAGGGTGCCAGTCCCGCTCGCTCACCGTCCCACCCGGCAGATCCCACCCACCCGGCGCACGCACCATTCGGGGCAGCTGCCGCCCTGCGGGTCGTGCTTGACGTCGCCGGCCCTGATCCGGCCGACGATCCGCTCGGCCCGGACCACCGCGCGGTCGACCTGATCCCAGAAGTCCTCCGCAGCCAGCTGGTCGTTTGCGGCGATGCCGCCGATCTCTCCCTTGACGGCCATGCCCCGCGCCTCCCGCTTGCCGCCCAGCCCGCGGTACAGCCCGGCCACCGGCTCCACCCCCAGCAGGTCGCGCAGGGCCATGATGTAGAGGGGGATCTGCAGCCGCTGCGCCTTGTCGATGTTGGCAGCGGTGGGCACGTCGCGGCCGGTCTTGTAGTCCCAGACCATGCCCCGGGCGGACATCGAGGGATCCATGTCGACGCGGTCGATGGTGCCTGAGACGGCGAACCCGTCCAGCCGTAGCCCCCCGTTCAGCTCGGGCGGCGAGCTCTTGGTACCGAACCGCACCTCGAACCGGCGGGGCACGAGCGGCGAGTCGAAGTCGACCTCCCGGCGTAGGAAACCGGCCAGGTCGCGCTCCAGCCCGCGCACCACCTCCTTGCCACCGGGCGTCATGGGGACGCGGGCGGTGGCCAACGCATCTGCCAGGCAGCGGGCCATCAGCGGGTAGGCGCGGGGCAGATCCTGGCGGCGGAGGTGGTCGACGCCGAGCTCGCGGGGCAGGGCGTCGAAGAACCGGTGAAGCGCCGTGTGGGCCACCGAGCCGCGCTCCTTGGCGCCGAACTCGTAGTCGATCTCGCCCGGCGACAGGAACCGCTCCACGAACCACGCCGACGAGCAGTCGGCGAACTTCTCGAGCTCGGTGACCGAGAACCGCTCCTGAGCCGCCAGCGCGGCCAGCACCGCCGGGTGGCGGAGCTCGGTACGCCGCCGGTAGGCGGTGCGGGCGCGCTCCAGCTTGCGCCCCCAGCCCAGCGGCTCGCCGGTGGCCGCCGCCCACTCCGGCCGGTCGCGCAGCGCCCGGGCCAGCGCGCGCTGGCGCTCGCGATCGGTGGGCGCATCCTCAAGCGTCCAGGTGATGTCGCCCAGCGCGCGGCGTCGAACCGGCAGCGGCAGGCCGGGGAGCGCCCGCCGCACCTCCTCGAGGAACGGCGACGGCTCGCGCAGGCGGCCCTCTTCGTCGGCCGCCTGGCGGCAGAGGAAGAGCTTGCTCCAGGGCCTGGTCACCGCGGTGTAGAAGAGGTGGCGGTCGCGATCGCCCGGGTCGAGCCGGACGATGCCCAGTGCGGCGTCCTCCTCCGGTCCCAGGTACGGGTTCTCGATCGCACCGCGAGGTAGCGAGCCCTCCTCCAGGCCGAGCACGAAGGCCGCCTCGAAGCGGCGGGTGCGCGCCCGCCGCAGGTCGAGCACGGCCACGCGGCCTGGTGCGCCGTCACCGCCCAGGCGGACGGTGACCCGCGACAGGTGGTCACCGATGGCGGCCCGGTCGGCCACCCCCACACCCAGCGACGCCAGCCGCTCCAGTTGGTCGAGGGTCTGCAGCACTGCCCGCACAGCGCGCAGGTGGGCCTCGGCCGCGGCGGGCTGAGGCCGGGCATCGAGCCCGAAGGCCGAGGCCGCCATGTCGCGAACGGTGGCGCGCAGCGCGGGCAGGGGATCGTCGGCCTCGGCCAGCCGGTCGGCCGCCGCCAACAGCCGGGAGTAGTCGAGCTCCTCCAGCGTCCGGCGGACGTCCTCGGCTGTCGCCATCCCACGGCCCCGCAGCCGCCCCTCGGCCCAGTCCACCGTGCGCCGGGGAACACCGGAGAAGGCGCTTCGCAGGTGGCCGAACAGCGGCGAGCGGTCGCCCCCGAACCACGCGAAGCGGAGCAGGCCGAGCAGCGCCTGCCCGAACGGCGTCTGCGGCAGCGGCACCAGGGCGTCGACCTCGAGCGGCAGCCCGTGGGCGGCGAACGATGTCTCCAGCACCAGCCGCCACGGCTCGACCTCGGGCACCAGCACACCGACCTGGTCGGCCGCCAGCCCGCCGCGGATCAGCTCCAGCACCTCTGCCGCCACCTGGTCGGCCGCCCCCCGCCGGCCGCAGGCCTCCAGCAGCACCAGCGAGCCGTCCGGGTCGGGCGCGGCGAGGGGCGGCCGGCCGGCGAACAGCGAGCGCTCGAGCTGGGCCAGCACGGGCGAGTGGACATGGGCCCGGGGCGACAGCTCGACCGTCTCCGAGGCGATCGCCGCCAGCCGGTCGACCGCCGCGCGGACGGCCGTGAAGGCGTCGCGGCCGGTCTCGTACGGCAGCGACACGGTCACCTCGCTGCGACCGGCCAGCGCCCTGATCGCCTCCAGCTGCACACCGGTCAGATCCTCGAATCCGTAGACCAGCACCGGGTCGCCGTCCCAGGCCTCCAGGTCGCCCGCCAAGAGGGCGGCGGCCCGGCCCCTGACCGCGGCCCGATCGGCCAGACCAAGCTCGCCAAACAGCTCGAGCATGGCGGCGCGAAGCGTGGTGATCTCCCCCCGCCGGCCCTCATCCCCCCAGGCCGCCACCCGGCGCTCGACCTCGTCCGGCAGGCCGGCGGCCGCCAGCTCGTCGAACAGCCTGCCCAGGCCCTCGGCGAAGCCCGGGAAGCGGGCCGACGGCGCGAGCAGCTCCAGCTGCACCCGCTGTATCGCCTCCTCGAGCACCGCCCGCCGCTCCAGCGGCCCGACCGGGTCGCCGGGCTGGCGGCAGCGGTCGAGCACCACCTCGAACAGGTCGTCGAACGTCCCGATCGTGCCCCGCAGCACCACGCCGGACGACCCCTGCAGCAGCTCGCGCTCGTAGACGACCACGTCGGGGCGGGTGGGGACGACCAGGAACGGGCTCTGGCCCGCCGCGACCGCGGCACGGAACCGGTCGAGCAGCTGGGCGACCTTCCCGCAGTTGGCGGGTCCCAAAACCAGCGTCAGGGGCACCGACGGATTCTAGGCTGAGCCCCGCTCGCCCGGTCATGGGGTGGCCGGCACGCCGTCCGCCTGTGGGTAGAGTTCGGCCCCGATGGCGACCGATCTGACCGGGCGAGCGGTGGTGCTGGGCCTCGACGGGGGCACCTGGGACCTGTTGCGGCCGCTGGCCGAGCGGGGCGTGATGCCGAACCTCGCTCGCGCGCTCGAGCGCGGCCGCCACGGCCGCCTGCGGTCGTGCCTGCCGCCCTTCTCCGCCCCGGCGTGGATGTCGATCTCGACCGGCAAGAACCCCGGATCGCACGGCATCTTCGACTTCTGGGAAGCGGGCACGCCGGGAGAGAAGCGACTGGTGTCGTCCACCTCGGCCAGCGGCCGCAAGCTGTGGGAGCTGGTCGACGACGCCGACAAGGTGGCGCGCGTGCTGGCGGTGCCCGTTTCCTACCCGCCGGCCCGGCTCAAGCACGGCAGCTTTGTCTGCGGCATGTTCACACCGGGCGAGGGCGTCGACTACACCTGGCCCCGCGAGCTCAAGGCCGAACTGAAGGCGCTGCCCGGCGGCTACGACGCCGACCCCTACGCGAAGGGGCTTGCGGGCCGGGCGTTCATCGAGCAGACCCACCATGTGATCCGCCAGCAGGAGGTCGCCACCCGCCACCTGATCGACAAGGGGGACTGGGACCTGCTGTTCAGCGTCATCCAGGCCCCCGACCCGATCCAGCACAAGTTCTGGAACGTGCTCGACCCGACCGACCCCAGGTACGACGCCGCCAAGGCCCGCGAGTTGTTGCCGCTGCTGGAGGAGACCTACCGCCGCTGCGACGAGGTGATCGGCGACCGGCTGGCGATGGCCGAGCGGGGCGCGTTCGTGCTGCTGGTCTCCGACCACGGGTTCGGCCGCTACGAGAAGTTCTTCTACCTGAACACCGTGCTCGAGGGGGCCGGCCTGCTGTCGCGGCGGCAGGGAGCGAAACGGGTGGCCACCGGCCGGCTCTCAACGCGGCGCGTGATCGAGGCCATCCGCCGGCTGGACGTGATCGGCCTGGAGCGCAGGGTTCCCGCCCGTTTCCGGGAGCGGCTGGCAGGCGGCATCGAGGCGGCGCTGTCGGCGCCGATCGACCTCGAGCGGTCGCAGGCCTACGCCGCCGCCAGCTCGGCCGAGAGCGTCTTCATCAACCCCCGCATCCCGGAGGCCGAGCGCGGCGACGTCGCCCGGCGTGTGATCAAGGTGCTGGAGGCGGCCCGCGACCCCGACACCGGCGAGCCGATCATCGAGCGGGCCCACCGCCGCGAGGACGTCTACGACGGCTCCCAGCTTCACCGCATCCCCGACGTGTTGATCGACTTCGGCGAGCGACCCTACCTGGCATCCGAACGGCTGTCGGCCCGCACCATCGTCGAGCCGTTGACCGGCGACTCGGGCGGCGGCCGGCACCGCCGCTACGGCATCGTGCTGGCCGCCGGGCCGGGGGTCGAGGCCGGCCGGCTGGAAGGCGCCACGATCGCCGACCTCGCTCCCACCGTGCTCCACGCGATGGGCCTGCCGGTGCCCGACGACATGGACGGGCGGGTGCTCGCCGAACTGTTCGCCGACGGCCGCCAGGTGGAGACCGAGGCTGCCCGCAGGTCGGACTCCGACGCGGCGGTCTACACGGCGGAGGAGGAGGCGGCCATCGAGGCCTCCCTGCGCGGCCTCGGCTACATCGAGTAAACGGGCGGAACGCGGGGTCTGACCCGTTGCTACTCGGAGCCGGGCGGCTTGACCTCGTCGACCAGGGCGTCGATCGTGCCGGCGTCGGGGTAGGCGTAGTTGATCTTGACGAACGGCTCCCACTTGTCGGGCAGGGCGTCCTCAGGAAAGATCGCCTCGACCGGGCACTCGGGCTCACAGGCGCCGCAGTCGATGCACTCCTCCGGGTCGATCACGAGCATCCGGCCCATCTCGTGGATGCAGTCGACCGGGCAGACGTCGATGCAGGACTTGTCCTTCACGTCGATGCACGGCTCGGCAATGATGTACGTCACGAAAATGCCTCCTGGCGTCCTTCCCGGTCTGGATCCAAATCCTACCGGACGAGGTCTGCGACCAGATCCGGCAGCGACTCGGCAAGCTGCGAGCGGGCCACCACCTTCGCGTAGCCCGCCTGGCGGGCGGCCCGTAGCCGCTGTGGGTCGGTATGTTGCCCGAATCCGAGCACCGGCACACCCGGGAACCGGGCCAGCACGTCCTCGGGCTCCGACCGGTTGACGTCGGCGATCACCACGTCCGGCGGCGGCCCGCCGGGCCTGGCCACCACCTGGTGGCCGGCTGCCGTCAGCATGGCCTCGATCTTGGCCCGGAAGAACAGGTCGACGCCGGCCAGCTGGACGATCACAGCGACTCCACCAGATGGTTGACCCAGGCGTTGACGACGTACATGCGGTCGAAGAACACCAGCAGCCCCACTCCCACCAGGAGGGAGCCGCAGACCACTCGGATCGCCGCGTAGTGGTCGCGCACCATCCGAAACACCGACATCGTCTTGCCGAGCGCCACGCTGGCCAGCAGGAACGGCACCGCCAGCCCGGCGGCGTAGGCGGCCAACAGGCCGCCGGCGCGCAGCGTCTCCCCGCCGCTGGCCGAGAGCGCGAGCAGCGACCCCAGCACCGGCGTCACGCAGGGGGTGAAGCAGACCCCGAAGGCCGCTCCCAGCAGCAGCGGCGAGCCGGTGCGCTGGGCGCGCACGAGGCCCGCGCCGCCGATCCGCTCCAGCGCGGGCAGCGGCAGCAGCCCCAGCATCGTCAGGCCCATGGCCACGATCAGCATCCCGGCCAGCTGCACGAGCTGCGTCCGGTGGTCGCTGAGCGACCCCCCGGCCGCGCCCGCGATCAGCCCCATGGCGACAAACACGATCGAGAATCCCGCCACGAAGGGCGCCGCGGCGATCAGCGACTGGCCGGCGTTCCCGGCCCTGGCGCCGATCGACGACAGGTAGGCGGGCACCAGCGGCAGCACGCAGGGGGTGGCGAACGACGCCATGCCGGCTGCGAAGGCGACGCCCGCGTCCCTCACTCCTCCACCGCCAGCTCGCGGTCGATGCGAGCGTCCATCTCCGCGTCGAGGTCGCCAGGCCCGTCCGCGCCACCCGGCGGCCGCGAGCGGCCCCACAGCAGCGCCAGAGCCAGGGCGACCGCGCCGCCGCCCAGCAGGACGGCCGCGGGCACCACCCAGGCCAGCAGGTTGAACCCCTCCTTGGGCGGCGCCGCCAGCACCTCCTCCCCGAACTGGGCGACCATCCGGTCCATCACCTCGTGCTTGGACAGGCCCTGGTCGTGCCAGCGCTGGAGCGTCTCGCGCATGCCGTCGGCGAAGGCCGAGTTTGACTGGTCGAGCCGCTGATGACAGACCACGCACATCAGCTCCTGCTGGATGCCGGCGACCGTCCAGTCGGGCTCCGCCGCCCGCGCCGGCGGCGCGGCCGCAAGAGCCGCTACGGCGACCAGCGCCAGCGCCAGGACGCGCCTCACGAGCCCGCTCCCACCAGCGGGTCGAGCTCGGCCCGCAGCTCGGAGCCGGTCAGCTGCTGGATGAAGTGATGCACGACCCGGCCCTCGCGGTCGATCACGAACGTCTCGGGCAGGCCGGTCAGGCCCCATCGCCGGTACTGGCTGCCGTCGTCATGGAGCAGCGGGAATGTCAGGCCGTAGCGCTTGGCGAAGTCACGGCCCAGCCCCTCGACGTCGCGGGTGTCGACCCCGATCACCTCGGCCCGACCCTCGTAGCGGCGTGCGATCTCGTTCAGCACCGGCGCCTCGTCCTTGCACGGGTCGCACCAGGATGCCCAGAAGTTCAGCACCACCACCGACCCCTTGGTGCTGGACAGGCTGAAATCGCCGCCGCCGATCAGCCGCGACAGCGTGAAGTCGGGGGCGGTCGGCGTCTCGCCGTCCTTGACCAGCGCCGCCACGGTCGTTCGGTTGTCGCGAAGGCTCTTGGCGAACAGGAGCAGCAGCATCGCCAAGAGCAGCACGGCGCCCACCTGCAGGGACAGTCTCAGCGGCCGGGCCACGACCGTAGGGTATCCCCCGGCCCTACTTGCCGGTGCCGCCGTCGGCGGCGTAGCGGACGATCATCTGATCGGTCATCCACTCCACCGGCGCACGGTCGTCGGTGAGCGGATCGGCGCTCGGCCCGACCTGGCGGGCGGCCCGCGCACGGCCGGCGACGTCCTCCAGCCCGAACGGCACGGCGGCGATCCGGCTCCGCAGTTCGGCTTCCGACAGGGGCCGCGTGAACCCGGCCACGATCACGTTGAACTCACCGGCCGGCCAGCGATAGACGCTCGCGAACTGGGTGGCCATGGTGCCGGCGATGGCGTCGGGCAGGCGGTCGTCACCGGGCACGGTGCCGACGTTTGCCATCACCATCCCCCCGCCGCGCAGCCGGTCTGCCGCCAGCTTCCAGAACTCGGTGGTGGTCAGGTAGAAGGGGATGTACGGCTGGCGAAAGGCGTCCAGAAAGATGGCGTCGAACCTGCTGTCGTGCGTGGCCAGGTAGACCCGGCCGTCCGCCGTCGCCACGCGCACCCGAGGGTTGTCGCCGAGGCCCAGGTAGCGCCGCCCGGCCTCCGTCACCTTGCTGTCGATCTCGATCCCCAGCACGTTCACGGACGGCCAGAACCGGCCGTATGCCCGGCCCACGCTGCCCCCGGCGTACCCGATCATCGCCAGGTTGCGCAAGCCCGGCCCATGCAGCAGCGGGGCCAGCAGGAAGTGATCCCAGTAGCCGCCGGTCAGCACCTGGTCGCGGCGCCACACCGAGTGGGCGGCCCAGCCCTCGTTGAGGTGCAGCACCCGCTCGCCGTCGGACTGCTGGACGATCTGGATGAACTGGTACGGCGACTCGGCCTCGTAGATGACGCCGTCGCCCTGCTTGACCAGGCCGGGGGGCAGCAGCGCGAGCGCGGCGATCGCCGCCGGCACCAGCACGTAACGCCGGCCCAACGCGGGCGCGGCGCACACGGCCAGCACGGCCGCCGTTGCCAGCATCGTCCGCCGGGTGCCGATCAGCGGGATCAGCACCGCCACCGGCAGGAATGTCCCCAGGATGCTGCCCGCCGTCGAGAGGGCGTACATCCGGCCGGCCACCTCACCGGCCCGCTCCACGCTGACGACCCCCAGCCGGATCGCGAACGGCGACGCCATGCCGAGCAGGGTGATCGGCACCGAGAAGATCAGCATCGCTGCGAAGAAGGATCCCAGGAAGGCGCCCACCGAGGCATCGGCGAACGCGCCCACGGCCAGATCGAGCAGCGGCTGGGCGAGGAACGGGGTGACCGAGATCGCGGCGGCGGCGAAGATCATCAGCCGGGCCAGGTAGGGCAGGTGGGGATGGCGGTCGGCCAACCGGCCGCCCAGGAAGTAGCCCGCCGAGAGGTAGATCAGGATCAGGCCGATGATGTTGGCCCAGATCAGGATCGACGAACCGAAGAACGGTGCAAGCAGCCGCGAGGCCGACATCTCCGTCGACATCGTGGCCGCGCCCGCCACGAACACGAGCGGGTAGAGCAAGCGGGTCGTCACGTTCGCATCCCTGCGAGTGTAGACGCGCGATCCCGCTTGAAAGGCGGGTTCAGATCACGGGGCGTAGCGGCGTGTGTACGGCCGCCACGGCACGCGTTCCCAGGTCTCGCCTCGGCACATCGGGCACGCCGGCAGCTCGCTGTGGACCGTCACTCCATACCCGCAGTCCACACAGCGGAACTCACCTTTCGCCCTGGCTCCCGTCAGCCATACGGCGCGCTCCATGGAGACCTCGAGCCTTCTGGCCGTCGATCCCATTCCCTCCACCACCGATCAGCTACGGGGACGCTCCTCAGTGTCGTCCCCCAGTTGCTGTAGGTTAGCCCCGTCAACCGGGGCACTCAACTGGAATTCCCCCAGCCTGCGGGGAGGGTTCTTGTGTGACGTGGCGTAAGCAACGCCGACCTTCGGAAAGGAGCCCTGTATGTCCGCCGAGCCGAATCCTCCGTCCCCGCCGCCACCTCCGGGGCCGCCGCCAGGTGGGCCGCCGCGCAGCGCGCAGAGCATCGACTTCGCAGCCGTGCCGCGCAGCGTCTGGATCTCGCTGGGTGGTGCGGTTGTACTCCTGATCAGCGTCTTCATGAACTGGTACAGCATCGACCTGGGGCCGCTGGGCAGCGTCGGCATCAAGGCCACCGATGCCACCGACCTGGCCTGGCTGGTGTTCCTGTGCGCCGCCGTGGCCATCGCGGTGTGGGCGATCGAGCTGTTCGTGCCCACGGTCGAACTGCCCGCTCCGGCTTGGCAGATCGCGGGCGCCGCCGGTGCCCTGGCCGCCCTGATCGTGCTCTTCCGCATGATCGACCAGCCGGGCGGCGAGCTAGTCAGCCTGTCCTTCGGCATCTTCCTTGCGCTGATCGCCGCGGTTGCGGTCGTGGCCGGCGCCTACCTGAACATGCAGGAGCGCCGCTAGCCGCAGCACGCACAGGCCAACGCCGATCCCGAGCGCGGCGCCGGCCAGCACGTCGCTCAGGTAGTGGACGCCGAGATAGACCCGTGACAGCGCGATCGTCCCCGCCAGCCCGATCAGGGGCACCCGGAGCCAGGGGGCGATCGCGCTCAGCACGGTGGCCGCCGCGAACGCCGTCAGCGCGTGGCCACTCGGCATCGAGCTCGACTGCGGCAGCGAGATCAGGGGGTTGATGCCGGCGTCGACCAGCGACGGGCGGGGGCGGTCGGTCAGGTTCTTGATCACCGTCCCGGTCAGCGAACCCAGCAGCACGGCAAGCATGGTCAGCCAGAGCGGAAGCGGCCGCCGGGCCTGCAGCGCCAGCACCGCACCGATCACCAGCCACACCGCACCGCCGCGCCCGATGTAGCTGGCAGCCTCCATCGCCGGCGTCACCACCGGCCAGTCGAGCCCGGACAGGGCCTCCACGATACGCAGGTCGAGCGATTCCATGGGGTCGGCACCCTACCGGCCCATGGTTGGCTGGCCGTGGGAGATGATGCGGCGATGGCGAGCTTCTTCGACGCGATCACGACCGAGCAGCGAGCCCTGATCGAGGGGGCGTCCGTGTTCTTCGTGGCCACCGCAGACCCGCGGTCGCAGCCGGGGCCGGAGGGCCAGGGGACGGTGAACGTCTCACCCAAGGGCGGCTCGCTGCCGATCGTGCTCAACGACCGCACCGTGGCATGGCTGGACTACGCGGGGTCGGGGGACGAGACGGCGCGGCACGTGGCGGCGGGCAGCGAGCTGACGCTGATGGTGATGTCGACCTCCGCGGAGGACGCGGCGGTCGTCCGGCTGTACGGACGGGCGGAGGTGCAGCCGGTCGACTCCTCACCCCACGCCGACCGCCTGATCGCGGCTTCCGGCATGCGCACCCTGGTGCGGCCTCGCCAGGTGTTCGTGCTGCACGTGGCGTCGACCATGACCTCGTGCGGCTACGGCGTGCCGGTTCTCGAGGAGCGGGGCCAGCGCCTGCGCGACGGCAAGGGCCGCCGCTACAAGCCGCCCCTGCGACAGCCGGCCCCGGCGGCGGGACCGCCAGGGCCGCCCGGCTAGCCCGGTAGACTGCCCGCCGTGAGCACGAAGGCCTCGCTGAAGCCGTACCTGACGGAGATCCGCGACTGGGTCGCCCAGGGCTACACCGATGTGTGGATCGCCCACACGCTCAACTCGACCCCTTCGAGCATCTCATCGTTCCGGTCGGAGAACGGGATCCTGCGCCGCGACGTCGCGGGCGAGACCCATGGCGCCGATGTCCCGCCGCCCGTGCTGCCCGCCGATGCCGACGAGCCGGAGCCCGAGACCAAGCCCAAGCGACGGCGGCGGACGAAGAAGGCCGAGACCGAGGAGCCGACCGTGGCCACCCCGGCCGCCGACGACCAGCCGGACGTCGACGGCGAGCCGCGCAAGCGCCGCAGGCGCGGCGGCCGCGGGCGGGGCCGGCGGTTGCACACCTACGAGGCCGTGCTCGACCATGGCGACGAGGGCTACGGATTCTGGCTCGACGGCGCCGTCCGCGACGACACGGTGTTCCTCGAGAACTGGGGCTCGCGGCGGGCGCTGGTGGTCAAGATCGAGGCCGACCAGATCGTGATCCGCGCCGACGACCGCGAGAGCTGACCCGAGCTGGGCAACGGGGTCTGGCCCGTTGGTCGATCGGATCTGTCAGCGGTAGTCGCTGGCGTTACGCGCGAACCTGGCGAACGCGGCGTCCTGCACGATCGAGAGGTCGTGCGCCCACACATGCTCGGTGGTCAGCTGCGCGATGTCGCGGCACCAGGCGGTGCTCTCGTCGTAGACCCGC
>Ga0070684_100001865_pt1 | contig 15436 bp, 12 predicted proteins | sample KBSC723LmetaG_FD_65653 | JGI IMG/M metagenome (GOLD analysis project Ga0070684, IMG submission 65653) | Corn rhizosphere microbial communities from Kellogg Biological Station, Michigan, USA - KBS C7.2-3L metaG | ecosystem: Host-associated > Plants > Roots > Rhizosphere ...
ACCACCGCGCTCACCTGCTCGCCCGCCACCATCGACATCTCCGGCACCGCGCTGCTCACGGCCACGGTCGCCTCCGCCCAGGGAACCCCCACCGGTTCCGTCTCCTTCACCGACAACGGCTCCCCGCTTGCAACCAGCAACCTGGTCGCCGGCGCAACCAGCCTCACGTACACCGGCTCCGTCGCGGGCAGCCACACCATCACGGCTGCATACACTCCTACCGGCGCCTTCGCCCCTAGCTCCGCCACCTGTACTGAAACCGTCAATCCGCTGTCAACCACGTCGGTGCTGACCGTTACTCCGCCGAGTCCCATCTACGCATCTCCCGTCACACTGACCGCCACGGTGTCCCCTGCAACGCCGCCCGGCCCCAGCACGCCCACCGGCACCGTCACCTTCTACAACGGATCTTCCGTGCTTGGAACAGGCACGCTCGCCGGCGGTGTGGCCACACTGGGCACTAACTCGCTTCCGGGCGGCAGTAACACGCTTTCCTGCATTTACAGCGGAAGTTCGATCTATGCGGCGAGTAACTGCAACCCGGTTCCCGTGACTGTCAATCCAGCGCCCAGCGCGCTCAGTCTCGTATCCACCAGCAATCCCGCGGCCTATCTCAGCCCGGTCACACTCAGGCTGACACTTACGCTGAATGGCAAGTCCGCCGCAGCCGGCATGAGCCTCCATCTGACCATCAACGGCCAGACCGCGAATCTGACCACAGACGCCACGGGCTCCGCCTCCTACACCATGCCCTCCCTGCCGCCCGGCAGTTATCCGGCGACTGCCGCATTCGCGGGAACCAGCAACTTCGAGGCCAGCTCCGACTCGCTCACCGAGGTCATCATCGCGGCCCGCACTGCCACTGGCCTCACCGCCACTCCGAACCCCGGCAACCAGAATCAGCCGGTAACGTTGACCGCCACTGTCGCCTCGGGCCCCAACCCCGTCGGCAACGGCAATGTCACCTTTTACGACGGCTCAACCTCGCTTGGAACCTCGGCCCTGGACTCATCCGGCACCGCCACGCTCAACGCCACCTTCACGGTCCTTGGCGCGCACGACCTTACCGCCGTCTACGGCGGCAATGCCGATTTCCTTTCCAGCACATCGCCCATCTTCAAAGAAACAATCACCGCGGGCGACTTCTCCATCCGCGCCACTCCCGGCGGCTCAAGCGTCTACACGGGACAATCCTCTGCCGTCCAGGTCAGCGTCGCCAGCATCAATGGCTTCGCTCAGCCCCTTGCGCTGAGCTGTTCCGGGCTGCCGGCAAACACCACCTGCGCCTTCACTCCAGCGGCATTGTCCAACGGTCAGGGCGACACCAGGCTTGTCATTCAAACATCGGCCCCGCAGCACTCGGCCGCTGCGTCTCTGTCGATCCTCGGCATCCTCGCGCTCGTGTTTCTACCGGGATGGAAACGCCGCTCGGTCTTCCTGCGCCTCGGCGTCATGCTCGTTGCGCTCGGTGCCGCTGCTTCCCTGTCGGGATGCGCCTCGGCCGACCCCATCAGCGCCGGTACGCCGCCCGGCAAATATCACGTGGCCGTTACTGCCAGCACCACCGGACCCGGCGCGCCGCTGGTCCATTCAGCCGATGTCACGCTAACCGTCAAATCCCTGTTCTGAGGCGTTGTCAATGAAGGGCTCCCGAACGATCTGCCGCATCGCATTGCTGACAGCACTCTCCACCGCGCTGGTCGGCGGGGCTGCCCGCGCGCAGTCAGCCCCGTCGGCATTCGGACCCGGCAAGTCACTCTGGGCCGGCGCCGGTTACTCCAGCTTCAGCGCGTCCTTTCCCTACCAGAGCGGGCAGCGCGTCTCCGGTCCCGGAGCCTTCATCGACTACCACCTGAACTCCCGCCTGACGCTCGAGGCAGAAGCCCGCTTCCTCAGGTTCGGCGGCTTTGAAACCTCAACCGAAAGCAGCTACCTCGCCGGACCGAAATTCTTCGTCTTCGAACGCGGCAAGTACCGGCCGTACGGCAAGGCACTCGTCGGCCTGGGCAGAATCCACTACCCATTCACCATCGGCAGCGCAAGCTATCTCGCGGTGGCTCCCGGCGCCGGCATGGAATATCGCTTGAGCCGCCGCTTGATGCTCCATCTCGATTACGAATACCAATTCTGGCTCAATTCCCCGGGCTACGCCTCAGAACCCGACCATCCGCTCCACCCGAACGGCTTCCAGATCGGCGTTGCCTACCGCATCTTCCGCTAGCCTGAAGCTGTGGTGCGGGTGTCCTCACCCGCACTCTGGTTGCGCCATCTTTATTGCCCGCCGGCTCGCGTAGCCCGCCATGTACGACTGCTTTTCGACTTTATCTTTCGCCGGGCATGGCACCGCTGTCCCGGGGACGTGTTCCGAGCGCGTAAAGACGTCATGGTTGATTGCCCTGCACCTGGATCTGCTTGAAACCGGCAGGCACCTCGAAATGCGAGGCATCGACCGGGGCAGATGAGAAGCTAGAGACCGTGGTCTGCGACTCCATCAGGATGGCGGCCGTGGATGGCGGCGTGGTGCCATTCTTGCTGGCATCCTGGTTCGCGTTCTGGTTCGCGTTCTGGTTCGCGTTCTGGTTCGCCGGCGGCGGGTCGTCCTTCTTCTTGCGGCCAAAGCCAAAGCCGCTGAGGCGGCTGGTCAGGATCGAGGCGGCGCTCTGCTTGGCAACGTCGCCGGCGCTGGGCATGGCCGGCGACTGGTCCGGAGGCAGAGGCGCCTCTGAAGCGGCCGGCAGCGGCTGTCCGTTGGCCGTTGAACCCATGCGCATCACCTGCATCACTGGTACCCCGTCGAGCTTCTGCATCTCCTTGCCCATGTTCGCCAGGGCATCCGTTGCCCCGGGATTCTGCGCCAGCATCTGGGTGAGGTCCATTCCCAGCCCGGCAGTCACAACAGCCATCTTCTCGGCAAATCGCTTCTGGAAGTCTCGGACCTGTTCATACCCGGGAATTTCGGGCACCATCCACATGTCGTTGGTGATTGCCATCGCGCCCGATTGCTGGGTTTTCTGATCGGTAGCATTCATCGTCATGGTGAGGATGGCTTCCTTGCCCGTCAGGCCGCTGACCTGCTTCTCCGCACCGGTCTTACGCACCTTGACGTCAAAGCTGACCTTCACGTCGGGGTTGGGGTTCGGGTTCGACGACGGAGCCGACGCCGCAGGGTGTTCGGCCTGCTTCTTCTCCATCTCCTGACGCGCCCTCTCGAACTGCTGTTTCATTTGATCGAAGGTGACTACGCTGTAGGTCTTCTTGATGTTGTCGATATGGGTGATGGTCTCCTTGTCCAAGTCGATGATCTCAATGCTGTCGGAACTGACCGTCGCCATGCGATTGTCTTTCAGGTAAACGGTCGAGACCACGGGATCGCTGGCCTTGCGCGCCTGGGAGCTGAATGCCCCCACCATCTTCATCATGTGGACAATGGAACCGCCCGTGATCTGGGTGGTTTGCTGGTAGGTGTAGTCGGCAAACAGAAGGGTTGAAGCAAAAAACGTTCCGGCCCCAAGGGCAACGGCTCTGATCAGGGAACTGCGGGAACGAAACACACGCATGGAATAGCCTCCAACGAAAAATCGATTGAGGCAGGAGCGATTGAGACAAAGCCGAGGCAGGGACCGGATGGGTATCTATCTCTATACGCGTTCGGGCGGGAGACTCAGACGCGCCTCCCGAAACGCAGCGTGTAGTGCAGCGGATCATTACACCGTTTCATGTCAATGTCAAAGGAAGATCAGGAGGTCTTATGAAATACCCGCCCCTTGCATCGTGAGACATCCGACGGAATACCCCGCCAGCAAAGTGTTACTCTATCCATTCTCGGAGAAAGGGCATGGCGGAAGGCGGTTTCAAGTACCGGATACTCATCGTGGATGATGACCCCCTCATCCGCGAAACATCCCAACTTATCCTGACAAAAAAAGGCTATGAAGTTCGCACCAGCGCCGACGGCTTTGAAGCGCTCGTGGAGCTGCGGTCCGCATTGCCTGACTTGATCATCTGCGATTTGCGCATGCCCAACATGAACGGCTTTGAGCTTCTGTCTGTGGTGCGGCGCCGTTTCCCCCACATACCTGTCATTGCCATTAGTGGGGAATTTCTGGGATCGGGTCCATCCGGGCTGATTGCCGATTCGTTCATGACCAAGGGCCAGTATCGGCCCGAGCAGCTTGCCGGCAAAATCGAGGAGTTGATTCAGCGGTCGCCGATCCGGGCATTCATTCCCCGGCCTGACCGGGCGCCCGTGTGGACGCCCGTAAGTGAGCGAGGGTACTTTGTGCTCACGTGCCTCGAGTGCCTGCGGTCGTTCTCCGTGCCACCCGAGCCATCCTCAGACGAACTCTGCGAGACAGATTGCCCATACTGCACGGCACACGTCTGCTACCTGCGGACGGTCTAGCGAATCCCTCTGTCCCTCTGTCCCTCGCCCCTACTCCCGGCTCCCCGCCTTGATCATCTGCGAGGCCAGCGAGCACATGCCCTGACGGAACAGCTCCCGTACCGCATCGCCGCTCCAGCCGGCAGCCCGCGGGCCGCCGTAGCGGGCCAGCAGCGCAGCCGTTTCCGCGGTCGAGTAGCCGCCGACCGCACGTAGCACGAAGATCGTCCGCATCGCGCTCGGCAGGCTCTCCAGCCAGGTGCGCACGCGATCGCGGTCGGGACCAGCCATCATGCGCTCCAGTTCCTCGCGCGACACGCCGGCCGCATCCAGATCGTCGTCCTCGATGCAGGTGTCAACGTGTTCCAGACCCTCAGGTGCGGCCAGGCTCGAAGCATCCCGTGTAGCCAGCAGCTCCAGCGCCGCGGCTACGAGCGCCCGCCGGCTCGCAAGGCGCGCCTCCTCGGGCTGGGTACAGGCTGAAACTTCCGCATTCGCCACCGCCGTCTCCACCAGCCGGATGGAATCTTCTCCCTCGCCCGCCAGCATGGAAGCCAGGCTATACAAACCCGTCGCGATCAGGTCGAACATGCCCTCAAAGCCGGCCAGGTTGCGTTCCACCGTGGCCTGGTCCTTCGATTGCCCGTCGAGCATGGTGTGCACCTTGCGCGCGAACTCCTGCGCCTCCGGAGGCATGGGGTCTGTCGGACTCAGCCGGTTCATCTTCGAAGTCTGTTCTGGCATCGGAGCGCTCCTCATTTCGGGGGTTTGGGTGCAGGGTGCCTGTATCTATCCTCCACCCCATCGCCCGCAAGGGTCAATTCTGCCCGGTCCCCTTCGCCGGGCAATGTCCTGAACCGGCCGCCAACCGCAATCAGCCGATCTTCGCCCGTCTTCAACCGGAAATCTGCGCTTCGTCACCGCACCGCAAGCTGCTGCGGCGTTACAATCCGGCCGCCTGACAAGGCTCGTGAGGTGACGCATGCAAAAACAGAACGCATTTATCGGCTACCGGACCACCCCTTCCGACACGGACGTGGCCACCGCTCTCGGCCCCTCCGCTCCCCTCTGGTCTGAACTCATCCGCGAGGTCGCTGCCGACCTGGGCGACCTTACCCCGGAATGGAAAGGCGTCTACCCCGACAAATACGGATGGACCCTCCGCCTCAAAAAGAAAAGCCGCAACATTCTCTACCTCTCGCCCTGCACCGGGAGCTTCCGGGTGGCCTTCGTGCTCAGCGACAAAGCGCTTGCGACCGCGAAGCAGGCTCACCTGCCGGCGCCTGTCGCCCGCGTCCTCGAAACCGCGCCGCATTACCCTGAAGGCAACGGTGTCCGGCTCGAAGTGAAACGCGCCGCCGACCTGCCCGCCATCCGCAAGCTGGCCCAGATCAAGCAAGCAAACTAGCGTAGCCTTGTCCCTCTGTCCCGAAACCTGCCCAGACCGATGTCGAAAGGTCCCTCTGTTCCCTGTTCCCTGCCCCCTGTCCCTGGTCCCTTTGTCCCTCTGTCCCTTTGTCCCTGCTTTCCGGTCCCTGCCCCCTGTCCCCTGCCTTTGGCCCGCCAGGGGCCAAACGCTGTATCCTGACCAACACGGCGATGGTCTGAACGATGGCGAAAACCCCAACAAAACCACGGCTCTTCAACGGCCGCGACGAATCCTGGATGCAGTTCAACCGGCGCGTCCTGGAAGAAGCCGAAGACCCCACCAATCCCCTGCTCGAACGGGTCAAGTTCCTCGCCATCACCGCATCGAATCTCGACGAGTATGTTGAGATCCGCCAGGCCGGCCTCATGCAGCGCATTGAGGACGGGTACCGCGAGCCCGGCTACGACGGCCTGCGCCCCGACGAATCGCTCGATGCCCTCACCCGCGAAATCCACTCCTTCGTTACCGCGCAGTACGCCTGCTGGGACCAGCGCCTGCTCCCCGAAATGCGCAAGCAGGGCATCCGCCTGCTCGACTGGAACGAACTCGACGAAGACACGAAGGCATACGCGCAAAACTATTTCCAGCGCGAAGTCGATCCCCTGCTGACGCCCATTTCCATCGACCCCGCGCACCCCTTCCCCCGCGTGCTCAACAAGGCGCTGTGCCTGGCCCTGCTGCTGCGAGCCAAGCGCCGCAGTTCCAGCCCGCTGGTGCTGGGAGTGGTCACCGTTCCGCGCGCGCTGCCGCGCTTCGTCCGCCTGCCCGCACAGGATGGAAATTTCGATTACCTGCTGCTGCAGGACCTGATCGCGCAGAACCTCGGCGGCATGTACCGCGGCTACGAAGTGCAGGCCTACACGGCGTTCCGCGTCACGCGCAACTCCAACCTCTACTTCGAAGAAGAAGAGGCGCGCTCGCTGCTCGAGAGCATTCGCGTGGAACTGCACAACCGCCGCAAAGGCGACGCCGTCCGCCTCGAAATCGAATCCGGAGCGCACGCCGAAATCGTCGAGCGCCTGCGCACCAACTTCGAGCTTGAAGAGGACCAGGTCTTCCAGGGCGAAGGTCCCGTCAACCTCTCGCGCATCATGTTCCTCTACAACGACGTTGCGCGGCCCGATCTCAAATTCCCAGCCTTCACGCCGCGTCCGCTCATGCTGAGCCGCAAGGCCAACAACATCTTCGAAGACCTGCGCACGCGAGACATCCTGCTCCACCACCCTTACGACTCCTACGACCCCGTGGTGAGCTTCATTGAAGCCGGCGCGCAGGACCCCAGCGTGGTCAGCATCAAGCAGACGCTCTATCGCACCAGTTCCGACTCGCCCATGTTTCAGGCGCTCATCGAGGCCGCCGCCACCAAGGAGGCCACCGTCGTAGTCGAGCTCATGGCGCGCTTCGACGAAGCTTCCAACATCCGCTGGGCGCGTAACATGGAAGACTCCGGCGTGCAGGTGTTCCACGGCGTTGTGGGACTCAAGACCCATTGCAAGCTGGCCCTCCTCGTCCGCCGCGACGAAGATGGAGTGACCCGCCGCTACTGCCACCTCGGCACCGGCAACTACAACCCCGTCACCGCGCGCTTCTACACCGACCTGAGCCTGCTCACGTGCGATCCGCAGATTACCGAGCGCGTGCACATGGTCTTCAACTACCTCACCGCGCACGCCGAGGTCGACGACTACCGCCCTCTCTTCGTCGCGCCGCTCACCATGGCGGAAAGCTTTCTCGGCCTCATCCGCCGCGAGGCCGAGCACGCCCGCGCCGGCCGTCCCGCGCATATAGTGGCCAAAATGAATTCGCTGGTCGAGCCCACCATCGTGGAAGCGCTCTACACCGCCGCGCAGGCCGGCGCCGAGGTCGACCTCATCGTGCGCGGCATCTCCATCATCCGGCCCGGCGTCCGTGGCCTGTCGGAACGGATCAGGGTGCGCTCCATCGTCGGCCGCTTTCTCGAGCACTCCCGCATCTTTCACTTCGCCAACGGCGGCAACGACGAAATCTATCTCGGCTCCGCCGACTGGATGCCGCGCAACCTCTTCGAGCGCTGCGAAGTCGTCTTCCCCGTTCGCGATCCCGCCGCCCTCGCGCGCATCCACGACGAGATCGTGCCGGCTTACCTGGCCGATACCGTGAAGGCGCGCCTGCAGCAGGCCGACGGCTCGTACATCCGGGCCAGCAAAGCGCTCAAAGGCGAGCCCCTGTTTTCGGCGCAGGACTTCCTGATGCGGCTCGCCGAAGGCAAAACCGATATCAGCGCCATTCCCAAACCACCCGCCGTCAAGGCGAGTCGCCCGCCGCAGCCCACGGGGCGCAGCAGCACCAGGCCCGCCCGCAGTCGCCACTCCCACAAGAAAGCTGCCGCCGCCGACTGACGAGGCATCACTCTCTACTGGCTGCTTCCCGCTTTTGTTACGATGTCCGCGTCCGGCTCACGGCTTCGGGGGGGCCAGCCATGTCGATCCTGCGATCGCTCCTTATCGCCGTTGTCATGATCCTCGCCATCTTCTTTCTCGCCGAGGGCCTTGGCATCCCCGTTCCCCATCTGCAATGGCGCGGCTTTCCCGCCCGCGACATTTCCATCGGCGTCCTGCTCGTGTTTGCGGGCATTGCGGTGGCGCGCTTTTGGACCATCCCGCCGGACGAATCCCGCCTCATCGACGACTGGAAGAGCCGCCGGCAGCGCTAGCCATTTCCTTTAGTCCGCTTTTCCTGCCGTCCCTGCTCTCTGTTCTCTGTTCGCTGTACCCTGTTCCCTGCCTCTCCATCCCCGCCAGCAAAATCGTAGCCGCATACAGCAGCGTGTCGCCCACGTAATTCAAGCCTTCCACCGCGAGCTTGGTGCGAAACTCCATGACCGCGATCGGTACGTAGAACAACGCGGTGAGCACCACCAGCACCGTGCCCGCTGTAGCCGCTGCCAGCCTTGCCGTGCGCGGAATTAGCAGCCCGATGCCCGCCGCCACCAACACAATTCCCACGGCATACGCAAGCAGCATCGGCGCGGGAAACCAGGCCGGCGTCATCTTTTGAAGGGGAACACCCGGCACGTTGTGCGGAAACAGGAAGTGCTCGATGCCATAGAAGATCGCCACCAACCCGACATACGTGCGCCCAACGCGCATGAGTGCGGCGCCGACCGGGTCTCGCCAAAGGCTGCCGGCCAGCACCATGGCTCCGCCGGCAAATGACGTTTCGCGCACCAGCAGGATCCAGAAGAACCGGTCGTGCGCCTCCTTCGGCAGATTCGGCAAATCGATCGTGATCACGATGGTGAGCAAAAGCACTGCCGTCAACGCCGCCGACCAGCGCACCTGCCACCACGCGATAAAGCTGACGGCCGCCGCTACCCACGCCACCCCAACGAGCAACGTCCAGAACAGGCTTCCGGGCAGCCAATGCGGCACAATGGTCGCCAGATCGCGCGCATCAAGAAAATGCTCGGCAGCGAACATCGCCAGCGCGACGCCCTCGAACACCGCCCCCAGCACCACGATCTTTCCGGCGCCAGAAGCCGCCCGGAACCGCTCCCTGACCAGAATCAGGCCCGCAACCAGCGCCGCGAACCCCGCCAGCGTCATTCCCCAGACCTCTGCAGTCATGCATGTCTCCTGTGACCGAAGATCGAAAGCACCCGAAGCTCGAAAGCGCCTTATCAGGATCGGGTGACAGGATCACCATGCAACGAAAGCCTCCCCCCAGCACGAGCGAAATGTTGCAGACCGGATCAAATTCACCGATCCGTGTTTTCTTCTAATCCATAATCCCTGTTGCCTGTCCCCTATTCCCTCCGTCCCTCTGTCCCTCAGTCCCTCTGTCCCTCTGTCCCTCTGTCCCTCCGCCCCTTTGTCCCTCTCTCCCACTGTCCCTCCTCCCCCGGCTCCCGCTCACTTCCCCCACCCCTCGCCCGTCTGCTCTATGATGCCGTTGATGAAAAGTCGCGCCCTTACCCTCGCCGCTGTCTTACTTTCGATCGGTCTTCTCGCCGCCCTGCCGCTCTGCGCGCAGAAAAAGAAGGACAACCTGGTCAAGCCCATGGCCGGCCCGCGCGCCACCGCGCTCCGCACCACCTGGCTCTACATCTCGCCCGATCGCGGATCGCAGAAGGTGAGCCGCGTGGCTCCCGGCCGCGAGATGGTGATTGCAGAGAAGAGCGGCACGTGGTTGCGCGTCTTCGCCAACACCGACGCGGAAGAGCTCCACAACTCCGACGACGAGCCATGGATCGGCGGCGATGAAACCACGCCGCCCGTCTCCGGCTGGATGGAGGCCCGCGGCATCGTCGACGAGAACTCGCCCAACGGCGACCAGATCGTGATGGGCGAAGCGGCCAATGAGGAAGCCTCCGCCAGCGATCCCCGCGGCGCTGCCAATGCCGCCCAGACTGCCCGCCTGCTCTATCGGCGCGTGGTCGAAATGTTTCCCAACTCGCCGCTCGCCGCAGAGGCCGCGTGGCGCTCCGCCGACATCCACTGGCAAATCGAGAAGGCCGACGTGAATTCGCGCCCCTCCGCAAAGGAGCAGAATCCCGCCCTGCGTCCCGAGATGGACGAGAGCGACCTGAAGCACGTCATCAAGTATTTTCCGCATACGCCTCAGGCCGACAAGGCCGCCTTCAACCTGCTTGACGACAAGCTCTGCGGCGACTGGCAGGGTCAGGAAAAATGCCCCGAGCGCGAGTCCGGGCTCTACGAAAAATTCGTCGACGAGCACCCCGACGGTCCCCGCACCGCACAAGCGCTCTACAACGCCATCTACCGCCAGTGCGTGCTCGTGGACATGTTCAACGCCGACCAGAACGACAGGAAGGCCGGCGACGCAAAAAAACACGCCCACGATCTCATCGACCGGCTGCACCAGAAATTCGCGCAGTCGGACTACACCGCGCGCGCCTCGGCCCTCGTCTACAAAATCGACCAGGGAATTCCCGTTTACGGCATCGATCAGCAGTGAGGTCGACCCTCATCCATCCGGCTCGGCGAATCGGCAAGACCTCATCCCTTGCCGACACTCCCCTTGCCTCCTGAATACCGCATCAGCAGATCATCCGCTTCCGCCCATCCCGTCGGCAGATCGATACCTTCCGTACTCGCCCCCGCCTTGAGCAGCGGCTCAACCCACTCCGGACTGCGCCGCCGCTTCCAGTACGATTCCGCACCCGCACGCACCGCAAGCTCGAGCGCGCTGCGCCCCTTGCCATCGCGCGCGTTGACCGGAGCACCCTGCGCGATGAGAAATCGCACCGTCTCCGGCCATCCCCGCCAGGCCGCGACGTGCAGCGCCGTCGAATCCTTCGCTGTATCGAAATACGCATCCCCCGAATACAGCGCATCCGCGCGCACACCCACATGAAGCAGGCACCGCACGCCCTCCGTGTTCCCTACACCCGCAAACGCCCCCAGCAAATCGCCGCCCTCGGCAACCAGACGATCCCTCAACCCCGGCGCCTCAGTCAGCAACGTATCCACCTGTGTCAGATCTCCCAGCGCGCAGGCCGCAATCAACCGCTCCACGCCTTCGAATCTCACGTCGCCAAACAGCCGCAACACATCGCCGCGCCCGCGTCGCGCCGCCATCTGCGCCGCGTTGCGTCCCGGCCAATGATTACGCAGCAACGGATCACCGCCCGCATCCACCAGCGCCTTGATCATCTCAATCCCGTTATCGCGCAAAACCGAGTGCTGCAGCCCGCTGGTTCCCCAGTGCGGAATGAAATTCGGATCGGCTCCATAGGCCAGCGCCAGCTTCAATCCCTCGAAATCGTGCCAGTCCGCCTTGCGCGCCAGAATCCAGCCCTTGCCCCGCTCGTCCACCTTGCCGCTCTCGAGCAGAATCTGGAGCACCGTGTTGTCGTATCCCTCGGGCGCGTGATACGGCGTCTCTCCGTCGTTGGGATCGGCGCCCCTCTCCAGCAAAAGCCGTGTCAACCCCGCATGATGCGCCATGCCCGCCGCACCATACAGCGCCGATTCCCAAACCTCTTTTTCGCCCGGCTGCCACGGCTTCTCATACCAGCCTGAATTCGCATCGGCCCCCGCATCGAGCAGCACGCGCGCCGTCTCGACTAATCCCTCAGATCTACCCGCATCAAGCCGCAGGTAACGCGAGAAGCACACATGGCACAGGGGATTCCACCCGTACGGCCCGCCCGCCGCCGTCACCGCCGCTCGATCCCGCGCAACAAATCCACGCACGGCTGCTTCATCCCCCAGCACCGCCGCGGTGAATACGTTCGCCTGCGCCACCTGCGGATACCGCGCCAGAATCGCGTTCGCCTCACCCAGCGTTCCCTCGGCGTGCGACGAACCGTCTCGCGGCACCAGCGCCGCGAGAAGAAACGCGTCCACCGGATCGGCCAGGTCGGCCACCGCCGCCTCAATCCGCATTCGCTCAATCTCCGCCGCAAACCGCGCCCAGCTTTGGAATCCGTGCTCGCGCGCCAGCACCAGTTGCGCATCGCTCAACGCGACACGGCCCTCCGCGGGATGCCCGGAATGCGCACGCAATCGCGACAGAGCATCGGCGTCGCCCTCGCGGCACGCGCGCGCCAGTTCCTTGGCCTGCTTCTTGTACTGTTCGAGGTTTGGACGGACGGGAAGTTGTCTTTCAGGCATACGAAGCTCCTTTCAGCATCGCCCTCAGGTCCGCAAGCACGGGCGGGAAAGAAGTTTCGTTGGTTCGAATGACTGTAAGGTGGGCACTGCCCTTTCCGCGGACTGGATGCGCCCTTCGCGCTTGAGCTGAACATAGCGCCGGCACGCCGATTCCGTCAAATCCACCACCAACCCGCCACCCGGTTACAGTAGAAAAATGCCCCACGCCGCAGCCCAATCCAACTGGACACGCGAACTCCGCGCCATGACCGCGCTCGCCGTTCCCGTCGTGCTCAGTGAATTGGGCTGGATGTCGCAGGGCATCGTCGACACGATCATGGTTGGCCGTCTCGGCCCTGCCGCCATCGGAGCGGTCTCCGTCGGCAACGCCGTCTTCTACGTGCCATCGCTGTTCGGCATCGGCCTCATGCTCGGCCTCGATACGCTGGTCGCGCAGGCCTACGGCCGCAAGGACCACGACGCCTGCCATCACTGGCTCGCCCAGGGGGTCTACCTCGCATGCATCGCCGCGCCGCCCATCATGCTGCTCACCGCGGCAGCCAGCCTGATCTTCCACCACGTTGGAATGCATCCCGAAGTCGCTGACCCGGCCGGCAGCTACCTCCGCATCCTCACCCTCAGCACACTGCCTCTTCTCCTCTATGGAGCGGCACGCCGCTATCTCCAAGGCGTGGGACAGGTCCGCGTCATCACCGTCACCTTCGTCCTCGCCAACCTGCTCAACTGGTTTGGAAACTGGGCGCTCATCTATGGCAAGTTCGGCCTGCCCGCTCTCGGTGTCAACGGATCGGCCATCTCCACCGTCGTCGCGCGCGTGAGCATGGCCGCCGCGCTCATCGGGTTCGCCTGGCGCTACGAGCGCAGTCGCGGGCATCCGCTCTTCCGCCATTGGGCGCGCCCCAGCCGCGTCAAAATCAGGCAGCTCGCGCGCCTCGGAGCTCCCGCCGCCGGGCAACTCGTCCTCGAAGTCGGCGCATGGAACCTCGCCACCTTCTCCGCCGGCTTCCTCACGCCCGTGGAACTGGCCACTCACGCCATCGCGCTCAGCTATGCCAGCCTCACTTACATGGTTCCACTCGGCATCAGCGCTGCCGCCGCCGTCTCAGTCGGTCACGCCCTCGGCGCAGGCGATCGGCCCCGCGCGCGCCGCGCCGGATGGTTCGCACTCGCCCTGGGCACCGCCTTCATGATCCTCGCCGGCATCGTGCTCTTCCTCGATCCGCGCCCGCTCATCGCCCTCTACACCCACGATCCGCAGGTGCTCGCGCTCGGACCCACGCTGCTCGCCATCGCCGCCGCCTTCCAGATCTTCGACGGCATTCAGACTGTCTCCACCGGCGCACTGCGCGGCCTGGGCGAGACCCGCATCCCCATGCTGGCCAACCTCGTCGGCTACTGGGTGCTCGGCCTGCCTCTCGGCTTCGTCCTCTGTTTTGTCTTGAAGAAAGGCGTCATCGGCCTCTGGATCGGCCTGACGGTCGCGCTGGTCGTCATCGCCAGCTCACTGCTCTACCGCTGGAACCGCGACTCCGCGGCCACAGCAAGCTGAGGGCTGACGGCTAAAAGCTCGTCTCACTTCTCCGCCGCGTAATACCCTTCCGCCACTGACACCGTCCAGTCCTTGTCGCTCGGCGTCACCACCACCTTGTGGAAGGCGCCGTCCGTGTCCGGCTTGTCCGGCGTATACGCCAGCAGGTATTGCGCGTGCGTCTCATCCGCGATCAGCTTGTAAATCGGATCGAGATCGCTCGTGTGCTTGGCCTCATACGCGTGCCCGCCCGTGCGGCCGGCAATCTCCTGCATAATCTTCCGGCCATCCACGCCGCTCGCGGTCTTAGGCTCGGGCTGCTTCTTCCCGCCCCCGGAACTCCCTCCCGGATAGCCGCCACCGCCGCTCCCCGGATAACCCCCGCCACCGCTCCCCGGATACCCGATCCCGCCTCTCTGCCGCGGAAACTCGTCCTTGTTATACGACCGCTCCTGCTCGCCCTTGAAAAAGATGGTGTAAATCGTCAGCCCCGCATGATCCGCCGCATCGATCGCGTCATTCATCGTCTCCTTGCTGCCGCGATCGGCGCCGTTTGAAAAGATCACCAGCACCTTGCGCCCTGTCTTGTCCTTCATCAGCTCGTCGGCCGAGAGATAGATCGCGTCGTAAAGCTGATCGTCGCTGCGATGCCGCGAACTGCTCTCGGTGTTCGGATTGGTCGTCGTCTCCGGCCCCGCGCTGTCGTCTCGCTTGCTGGTCGAAGTCGCGCCCATATCTTCCAGTTCCCCATGCAGCTTGTCGCGCGCGCTGGTGAAATCCTGGAGCAGCTCCACCTCGCGGTCAAAATGCAGCAGGAACGCCTGGTTCGCCGTCCCGTCCGGCAGCATCGCATCCAGAAATTCGCCGGCCGCCTTGCGCTCGGCCGCCATCGCGCCGCTCATCCCGCGGCTCGTGTCCACAAGGATGCCGATCCGCAGCGGCCCGTCCGCGCGCGTCAGGCTCTGGATCGTCTGCGCCCGGCCGTCCTGCGTCAGTGTGAACTGACTCTGCGCAAGATTCGTCAACAGCTCGCCCTTTTTGTCGCGCACCACCACCGGCAGCTCCACCTGCTGCGACGCCGCTTTGTCGGTCTTCAGCACCGGCCGGTCAGCCGGCTGCTGGCCACCTGCAGGCGTTTGCGAAGCGGGCGCGCCCAACCCCGCCCCTGTGTCCGGAGCCTGCTGCCCGCTCGCAGGCGGCAATGCCCCGCACGCGACCACCACCATCGCCCACCCAGCCACCGCCGCCGTAAAGGAAAACCGAATCCGTCTCACCATATTCATCCTTAAGAACATAGCTACGCTTCTTAGACGCACATCGCAAGCGCCAGTTACGCGCGCCGTCCGCGCTCCTCGAACCGTGTCATTCCTCCAACCTTGTCATTCCTCCAACCTTGTCATTCACCGAACCTTGTCATTCTGAGCGCCGCGAAGAACCTCCTGAGCAAAGCGAAGGATCTGCTTTTTGGCGGCTACATCAAC
>Ga0070684_100001868_pt1 | contig 15418 bp, 14 predicted proteins | sample KBSC723LmetaG_FD_65653 | JGI IMG/M metagenome (GOLD analysis project Ga0070684, IMG submission 65653) | Corn rhizosphere microbial communities from Kellogg Biological Station, Michigan, USA - KBS C7.2-3L metaG | ecosystem: Host-associated > Plants > Roots > Rhizosphere ...
ACGCGGGCGACATGGTGCGTGTCACGTCTCGACGCGGCAGCATCGTCGCGCCGGTGTACATCGATCGAGGACTCCGCCGCGGCGTCGTGTTCATGACGCTGCATTTCCCCGACGACGTCGCGACCAATCTCCTCACGATCAGCGCATCCGACCCGAAGTCCGGCACCGCGGAGTTCAAAGCTTGCGCGGTCCGGGTCGAGCCGGCGCGGACTGTACCTTCCTATGCGGCCAGCCGTCACGAGACCCTCGCCGCGACCGGAGACGACTGATGGATCTTCACCTGCGGCACGCCGCCCCGACGACTGAGGAACGTGCCGCGGTGGACGCGCTGCTTGGCCCGCCGCGCAACGCGTGGGATGGCGGCGAGCGCGGGAGCAAATACGACGCTCATGTCGCCCACACGGGCCATGAGCGCCGCGCCCAGCGACACTTGCTGCTTCCCGCGCTGCAGGCGCTTCAGTCGCGCGTCGGTTGGATCAGCGAGTCGGGGCTCGACTACGTCTGCACGCGTCTCGACGTTCCGCCCGCCGAGGCGTGGAGCGTCGCCACGTTCTACGCGCTGCTCTCGACGTCGCCGCGCGCGCCGCGTGTCCTGCACGTCTGCGACGACGTTGCGTGCAAGTGCCGTGGCGCGAACGAACTGATCGCGCATCTCGAGAACACCGTCGGCCCGGCGCACGCCCACGGTCCGTCCGGTGATCATGTCGAGATCGAGAACGGCGCGAGCGTGTGGATGCGGTCGCCCTGTCTTGGGTTGTGCGATCACGCACCGGCGGCGTTTCTCCAGGAAGCCGGGCAACCGCCACACGAAGAGCTGATCGGCGAAATCACTCCACGTCAGGCGGCCGAGGTGCTGGCGCAGAGGACGTCCGGTCTTCCGCGGGCGATGCGGTCGTCCGGCATGTATGCGATGCAATGGCTGGTCGCCGATGCCGAGCCCATGATGACGGAGACGCAGACATTGCGTCTGCCGCAGACGGAAACGACCCAGCCGAATCCGAACTTGCGCTTGCTTCGTCGAATCGACGCGGTCGATCCGACGAGCATCGCCGGCTACCGCGCGAGCGGCGGCTTCGAGGCGCTTCGTCGCGCGATCGAGATCGGTTCGGAAGCCGTGATTCGCGAAGTCATCGACTCGAAGCTGATGGGACGCGGCGGGGCGGCATTTCCGACCGGGCGAAAATGGGAGGCCGTCGCCAAGCAGCCGGCGCGGCCGCACTACCTGATCTGCAACGCCGACGAATCCGAGCCGGGAACGTTCAAGGATCGCGTGCTCATGGAGGGTGATCCGTTCGCGATCGTCGAAGCGATGACGATCGCCGGCATCGCCACGGGATGCGAGCGCGGCTTCGTCTACATCCGCGGCGAGTATCCACTCGCCACGCAGCGCATGCAGCAGGCGATCGAGCAGGCGCGCGCCCATGACTTCCTCGGCGACAACATCATCGGTCGCGGCATCAAGTTCGACATCGAGATTCGTCGCGGCGCCGGCGCGTACATCTGCGGCGAGGAGACGGCGATCTTCAATTCGATCGAAGGGTATCGCGGCGAACCGAGGAACAAGCCGCCGTTTCCCGTGCAGGCCGGCTTGTTCGGCCTGCCGACGGTGGTCAACAACGTCGAGACGCTCGCCAACATCCCGTGGATCGTGCTCGAGGGCGGCCAGGCGTTCGCGGCGGTCGGGAGCGGAGGACAGTCCACCGGAACGAAGCTGTTCTGTTTGAGCGGCAATGTCGCCGAACCGGGCGTCTATGAAGTGCCGTTCGGCAAAACGTTGCGCGATCTGATCGAGATGGCCGGGGGTGTCCCGAACGGCCGCGCGATCCAGGCGATCTTGCTCGGCGGCGCCGCCGGCGTGTTCGTCGGTCCGAACGAGCTCGACATCCCGCTCACCTTCGAGGGCGCCCGCGCCGCGAAAGCGACGCTTGGCTCGGGCGTCATCGTCGTGTTCGACGACCGCGCCGACATGCCGGACGTCCTGCTGCGCATCGCCTCGTTCTTCCGCGACGAGTCGTGCGGCCAGTGCGTCCCGTGCCGCGTCGGCACCGTTCGGCAGGAAGAAGCATTGTATCGCATCGCCAGCGGAAAAACGCTCGGCGGCGTAGGCCAAGAGGTCGCCCTCCTCGACGAGGTCGGCCTCGCCATGAAAGACGCCTCGATCTGCGGACTCGGCCAAACTGCCTACGCCGCGATCGAATCCGCGATCCACCGAGTTGGTTTGCTCCAAGGCAAGACCCAAAACCCGCGTTAGGGGTCAGACTCCGTTGTTTCGTTGGAGTCTGACCCCTAACGCGGCGGAAAGGCTGGAGATCGCATGAAAATGATTCAGGAGAACTGGTGACCGCTGTCGCTACAGGACCGCTCGTTCAGCTGCAACGCCCGACCATCGCCACGGATCAGAAAAGGCGAAACTCGGTGCGTACGGTCACGCTCACGATCGACGGACAGTCCGTGACCGTGCGTGAAGGCACCACGGTCCTCGAGGCCTGTCGCTCGATCGGCGTCGAGATTCCGACTCTCTGCTTTCTCGAGACGCTCCACCCCGTGAACGCGTGCCGTATCTGCGTCGTGGAAATGGAAGGAGCGCGCGTTCTCGTGCCGTCCTGTTCTCGTGCGGCCGAAGAAGGAATGGTCATCAAGACCAAGTCCGAGCGCGTCAACCACAGTCGCAAGTTGGTGCTCGAGCTGCTCGCGTCCTCCGTCGATCTCTCGACGACGCCGAAGGTACGCGAATGGATCGAAGAGTACGACGCCAAGCCCGACCGGTTCGGACCCCCCGCTCCCGCCGCCCCCCTCGGGACGCGAGATGCATCGATTCCAGGACATCACGCGACGCCCGATCCACGCTACGCGGCGACCGTCGCCGAGCCGGCGAAGGTGGACAACGATCTCTACGTCCGCGACTACGGCAAGTGCATTCTCTGCTATAAGTGCGTCGAGGCGTGCGGTCCGGATCACCAGAACACGTTCGCGATTGCCGTGGCCGGACGCGGCTTCGACGCCCACATCTCGACGGAGTTCGCCGTCCCGCTCCCCGAATCGGCGTGCGTCTATTGCGGCAATTGCATTGCCGTTTGCCCGACCGGTGCGCTCATGGCAAAGAAGGAATTCGACATGCGCGCCGAGGGGACGTGGGACGAATCGCGGCAGACGACGACGGACACGATCTGTCCCTACTGCGGGGTCGGTTGCACGTTGAGCCTGCACGTCCAGGACGGCGAGATCTTGAAAGCGACGTCGCCGCTCGAAAACTCGATTACGCAGGGCAATCTCTGCATCAAGGGCCGCTTCGGTTGGCGCTTCGTGCAGAACACGGCCGCGGATGTGCCGACCAGCAGTGGGAGCAATGGCGGTCACTGATCATCCGCTCGTCGGGTTGGGCTACGCGCGACCGACGGAGCCGAGAGATTTCATCCGGCTTCGAGGTCGCGACGCGATGGCGGCATCGGCGGTCGTCGCCGAGGAAGTACCGGTCGCGCTGGTCTACAACGGACGACCATACGTCGTTGTGATGGCCACGCCGGCGGACCTCGAGGATCTCGCCGTCGGATTCAGTGTCACCGAGGGCATCGTCGCTGGCGCGCGCGATCTGCGCGGCGTCGAGGTCGTTCGCGCAAGCCACGGCATCGAAGTGCAGATGGAGGTCTCGTCGACCGATGCCGAGCGACTGAGCGACCGCGCGCGCGGATTGGTCGCCCGAACCGGCTGCGGCCTCTGCGGCGTCGAGACGATCGGCGACGCGCTCCGCGTTCCGGCGGTCGTCGACAACACCCTCTTCGTTGCTCCCGACGCGTTGTGGAAAGCGGCGAGCGAGCTCTCGCGCCGCCAGACGATCAACAATGAGACGAGCACGGTGCACGGCGCCGGATGGGCCACTGCGGACGGCGAGGTGCACGTCGTGCGTGAAGACGTCGGGCGTCACAACGCGCTGGACAAAGTGCTCGGCGCACTCGGCCGCGACGGCCGCGCGGCGAATGGCGGTTTCGTCGTCGTGACGAGCCGCGCCAGCTACGAGATGGTACAAAAGGCGGCCATGTGCGGCGTGGAGCTACTGGCGGCCATCTCGCGACCCACCGGCCTCGCCATCCGCTTCGCCGAAGCGGCCAACGTAACGCTCGCCGCGCTCGTACGAGGCGAGAGCGGCAACGTGTACTGCCATCCCCACCGGATTTCACCGACGCAACTCCAGGAGTAAGACGTGAGCACCTCCGTGGTCCCCTCCGATATCGAAATCGCGCAACGAGTGAAGATGCGTCCGATCGAGGACGTCGCCGCCGAGCTGGGTCTCGAGCGCGACGAGCTCGATTTCTACGGCAAATACAAGGCGAAGATTCCGCTCGACGTCTCGCAGCGTCCGGTGCGTGGACGGCTCGTCGTCGTCACGGCGACGAATCCGACGCCGGCTGGTGAAGGGAAGAGCACGGTCTCCGTCGGGCTCGCGCAGGCGCTGCGGCGAATGGGCAAGCAGGTGGCGCTGTGCATTCGCGAGCCAAGCCTCGGCCCGGTGTTCGGCGTCAAAGGCGGCGCGGCGGGCGGCGGCTACGCGCAGGTCGTCCCGATGGACGACATCAATCTGCATTTCACTGGCGACTTCCACGCGATCTCCAGCGCGCACGCTCTGCTCGCGGCGATGCTCGACAACCATCTGCACCAGGGCAACGCGCTCGGCATCGACCCGCGCCGCATCACCTGGCCGCGCACGATCGACATGAACGATCGCGCGCTGCGCAACGTGATCGTGGGGCTTGGCGGCGCCGCCGATGGCGTCCCGCGCGAAGAGCGGTTCGTCATCATCCCGGCGAGCGAGATCATGGCGATCGTCGCCCTGGCGACGAGCCCGCAGGACCTCGAGGAGCGCCTGGCCCGAATCATCGTCGGCTCGACCTACGGCTCAGCCAAGCGCCCGGTGACCGCCGGCGAGCTCCGCGCGACCGGTGCGATGGCGCTCCTCCTCAAGGACGCGATCCGCCCGAACATCGTGCAGACGCTCGAAGGCGGACCCGCCTTCGTGCACGCCGGACCGTTCGGCAACATCGCGCATGGTTGCAACAGCATCCTCGCCACACGCTCGGCGCTCGCCCTTGCCGACATCGTCGTCACCGAAGCGGGCTTCGGCTCCGACCTCGGGGCCGAGAAGTTCTTCAATATCAAATGTCGAATGGGCGGCTTGCAGCCCGAAGCGGCGGTGATCGTCGCGACGGTGCGGTCGCTCAAGATGCATGGCGGCGCCGACAAGAAGAATCTCGGTGTCGAAGATCTCGATGCCCTGCGCCGCGGTTTGCCGAATCTCGAGAAGCACATCGAGAACGTGAAACACTTCGGCGTGCCCGGCGTCGTCGCGCTGAACCGCCGCAGCTCGGATACCGAAGCCGAGCTCCGAGTGATCTCCGAGTTCGTCGAATCACTCGGCGTTCCGGTTGCGCTGGCCGAAGTGTGGGAGAAGGGCGGGGCGGGCGGGGAAGCGCTCGGCGCGGAGCTGCTGTCGCTCCTCGACAAGAAGCAGGCCGAGTTCCGTCCCCTCTATCCGACGAATCTGCCGATCAAGGAAAAGATCGACATCATCGTTCGCCAGATTTATGGTGGCGACGGCGCCGACTACACCCCGTCCGCCGAGAAGACGATCGACTACCTGCAATCCATTGGATTGGGCGAGACGCCCGTCTGCATGGCGAAGACGCAGTACTCGCTCACCGACGACGCGACGCGGCTGGGCAGGCCACGCGGCTTCCGCATCATGGTCAACGAGGTGCGCCCCGCGGCGGGAGCCGGCTTCATCGTCGCGCAGTGCGGCGACATCATGACGATGCCCGGCCTGCCGAAAGAGCCCGCCGCCGAACGCATGGCACGATTGCCGAACGGGGAGATCGTCGGACTGTTCTAGACGGCAGCGCGGACGGATTCGGCGGGCGACACGAGCTCGAGATACTCGGAATCCCACCGATCTCCGACGCGATCGAAATAGAGATCGATCGCGTCGGCCGTCTGCCCAGCGTCGAGCAACGCCATCAGTTCACCGGCGTCTCGCGGCCATAGGGTAAAGCCGCAACGTTGTTTGATGTAGCGAACGAGCCCAGCGATCATTTCGTCTTCGTCCGCTCCGGCCGCGGCGAACTGCATTCCATCAGGCCCAGATACGATGGCGTAGTGGAGCCCGTTTCCGAACGTGGTTGCTTCGAGCATCGCCTGCCTCACACCGGTTTTAGGACCATCACGACAATCACCGCGGCCATGAGCGCCAGATAGGCGAGCATCCCGGACCGCACCCGAGCCCCCGCGCGGGCGACTTCGGCTTCGTCGGCCGAGGGCACCGAGACTGCCTGCACGAGACTCATCGTACGCTTGCGCATGACGAACGTACCGAAGAGGAAGTGGAGGACGATTCCGCCGAATCCGAGGCGAACCCAGAGCGTGTCGAAGCCGATATGGCCGACGAGCACCATGGCGATGCCGGTCAGAAGAACCGTTCCCGAGGCCGGTCCACCGGCGGCGCCGAGTTGTCGGGCCATTTGCGGAATGACGGCCCCGAGGGCGCCGCGGTCCCGACTTCGCAGAAGACGGGCGGTGATCATCGCGAACATGGCGCCGCCGCCGATCCAGACGACAGCAGCGAACACGTGCAGTACCTTCAGGACGCCATACCAGGACATCGAACCCTCCGGGGCGGGCTGTTTAATTATACACCATGTATAATCTCCTTTTACGTGATGTCAATTTGATCGGTTTCAGATGACTCCGCGCCCGTACCCCAAGCAGGACCGCAAACACGTAGTCGATGCGGGGCGGGACAAGATCCTTGCCGCGGCCGCCGAGGTGTTGAACCTCGACGACCTCGGCGCGTTTTCGCTGGATGCGGTGGCGCGCCGAGCCGGCGTCACGCGCATGACGGTGTACAACCACTTCGGTTCGAAAGGCGTTCTGCTCGGCGAGGTTTTCGATCTCCTCGTCGAGCGGGACGCGTTCAGCGGGATGCCGACGGTCTTCGAGGCGAAAGACCTCGGCGGAGCGCTCGACGCCCTCGTCGGAATGCTCGGCCGGTTCTATGACGACAACCGCCAACTCATGCTCAAAATGGTCGGTGTCGCCGGTCTCGACCCGGACTTGGACAAGGTTCTTCTCGAGAAGAATCTTCGTCGACGCCGCGGTATCGAAGCGATACTCGCCCAGTTCGGCGCCCCGAAGAGCCCGGCCGTGGATCGATCGGAGCTGGTCAACACACTCGACGTGTTGCTGAGCTTTCACACATTCAATTCGCTCGCCGGCCCGGATCGAACGCCGCTCGAGGTCGTCCCGCACGTACGGCGCATGATCCGGGGAATCCTCGGGGCGCCAGCGAAACCAACACCGAAACGAACGCCGAAACGAGCGCGCTAATCGGCTCCGACGACCCGCGGCCCGCGAATCAGGACGCCGGGGGTTTGTCTTTGAGTCCGGGAACTCTCGTCCAGATCACGATCGTTCCGCACGGAACCGTGGACGTTCGCGGCGCGAACTCCACCGGAACCGACGAGAAGCTCTCATAGAGCTCGATGGCGTAGATGTCGTTCGGCAGGAGATCGTCGATCTCCATCCCCGGGGCGAGCTGACCGTCCACCCACATGCTCGGAATACACGCCCGGAACGAGGACGAGTACGCGGCGAAGCGGACACCGTAGTAGTTGTTCACTAGCTTGACCAGCCGCACGCCGCGTTTGTCTCGCAGCAGGTCGCTCAACCGCGACGGGTTGCGGGCGAGAATGTCGGAGCGCGTTACGAACACGCCGAGGCCGCGCGCCTTTCGTTCATCGAAGTCCTTGAGCGCGAGGGCCCGTCTCGCGGCCGCGGAGCTCGTAACTGTCATTCCCGCCAGGTTTTGCGCGACACGGTTCAGCTCGACGACCACCGTGTCCCACTGCTTGCTGTTTGCCGTCAGCAACGCCTCGAGCGCCTCGAACCCGACGCGGTGCACGACGATGGTCAGGGTGTCCAGGTCGGGGGCCCAAAGACGAAATGATCCCCGCGGATCGGTGCGCAGCACGTTTCCGGCGATTTGCACGGTCGCACCTTCGATTCCGGTTCCGGCCGAGTCACGGATGAAGCCGACCATCTCACGGCGGCCGGACTGCACTTGGGCACCCGCGACGACGGTCGTCGCCGCGAGGATAAACATCGTGAGTCGGAGGGAGACCGAGAGGGTCGCGCGCATGCCCCGCGAATCTGAGAGGCGGTAAGCGGGCACGCCAGTCCTTTAGGGCGGGACGAACGTCCAACGCGCACAAAACGCTTCCCGCGCTCGTGGTGTCCAACACCGTGGGACGAAACGAATTCGTCCCAGGATCGAACAGTTGTTGTCTCGATGCGACACGACGACCCGGCGCCTCTTTCACAGGTGCTGGTCGTCGTTCACCGAATTGTAATCATTTCTGTATTGAAGTTCGTAAAGCCCACGACTAACCTCCTGCCACTTTGGGCGCTGCCGCCCGCTGGCCGACTTCGATCTGGGAGTCCTTCGGATGCAACAGCTTCGCAAGCGTTGGCTGCCGCTCTTGATCGCAGTGCTGGTGATTGGCGGACCCGTCGCCTGGTACAAGTGGCCCGCCACGGCCTCGGCCGCTGAGACGTCGCTCACCGTTCCGGTGAAGCAAGGCAACTTCAAAGTCCTCGTCACGACCACCGGCGAGCTTCGCGCGCGGAAGTTCGTGAAGGTCCAGGGACCGAACTCGATGGCCGCGCAGGTCTATCAGTCGAAGATCACGTGGCTGATCCCGGAAGGAACGGTCGTGAAGCAGGGCGAGCGCATCGCCGAGCTCGATCGATCGCCCGCGGCCACGCGCATGCAAAGCGTGACGCTGGATCTCCAGAAAGCGCAGGCGGAGTACACCAACGCCTCACTCGACTCGACGCTGAATCTGTCGCAGGCGCGCGAGGACGTTCGCACGGCCGAGTACACGCTCGAAGAGAAGAAGATCGCCAAGGAGCAGGCGCAATTCGAAGCGCCGAGCATCAAGCGCCAGGCCGAGATCGATCTCGAGAAGTCACAGCGCGCGCTCGATCAAGCGAAGCGGAATCTCGACACCAAGACGAAGCAGGCGGTCGCCAAGATGACGGTCGCCGCGGCGGACCTCGGCCGCCAGCAGAACAACCTCAAGATGGTACAGGACGCGCTCGCCGGGTTCACGATCATGGCCCCGTCTCCGGGCATGGTCATCTACGTGCGCGAGTACGACGGCAAGAAAAAGGGCGTCGGTTCCAACTGGAACACTTGGGACAACATGGTCGCGACGCTTCCCGATCTGACCCAGATGGAGTCGCAGACCTACGTCAACGAAGTCGACGTCCGGAAACTCTCGGTCGGCCAACCGGTGTCGATCTCACTCGATGCGGATCCGACGAAAAAGCTTTCCGGCAAGATCACGGAGATCGCGAACGTCGGCGAGCAGCGTCCGAACCAGGACTCGAAGGTTTTCGAGGTGAAGATCGAGGTCTCGAAGGCGGACACCACGCTGCGTCCCGGAATGACGACGTCGAACGCGATCGAGGTCGCGTCGATTCCCAACGTGCTCTCCGTGCCGCTCGAGGCCGTGACGAACGACGGCGGCTTCTCGTGGGTCTACAAGAAGGACGGGCGCGGCGTCGTGAAGCAGATGGTCGAGACCGGCGCGCTGAACGACAACGAGATCATCGTCCGCAAGGGTATCGCCAAAGAAGATCGCGTGCTCCTCGCCCCGCCGACCGACAAGGCCGACCTCAAGACCGTGACGATCCCGGGTCTCAAGCCCGTGACGCCACAGAACACCACGGGAGATACGGCAAAGAGCGTCACGCTGCCGGCCGCGGCCCCGCAGGGGGCGCCGGCCGCACCGGGTAAGAAGGGTTGATCGGTCACATCACCTTCTCGGCCCGCACGGCGGCCGAGGCGGTCGCTCACAACAAGCTGCGCGCGGGACTCACCTCGCTGGGCATCTTGTTCGGCGTTGCCTCGGTCATCGCCATGCTCGCCATCGGCAAGGGCGCCGAGCAGGAGATCCTCGAGCAGATGAAGATGCTCGGCGTCAATAACGTGGTCATCACGCCGATCATCGAGCAGAAGGAAGGGAAGGTACAGAGCGACGGCGACAAGAAGGAGTCGAAGCGCTTCACGCCGGGCCTCTCGTATCTCGACGCCGAGGCGATTCGCTCGACGATCCCCGAGGTCGCGGCGACGAGCAGCGAAGTGGTGATCAACAGTGTGATCACGCGCGAAGGACTGCATCGCTCGGGGAAGCTGGTCGGCGTCGATTCCTCATATATGCGGGTCATGAATCTGCATGTCGCCGAGGGCGCGTCGTTCGCGCCGCTGCACTTTCGCGCGGCGGCATCCGTCGCCGTGATCGGCCAGGGCGTCAAGTCGCGCTTCTTCACGACGAGCGACCCGATCGGCAAGAGCATCAAAGTCGGCAGCCAGTGGCTTACCGTCGTCGGTGTGCTCGAGGATCGCAAAGTGTCGAGCGAGACGTCGCAGAAGCTCGGTATCCGCGACGCGAACATGGACGTCTACGTCCCGCTGCAGACGATGCTCCTCCGCTACCGCAATCGCGCTGAAGTGACGCAGACCGAGATGGAGCTCGCCGCCAAAGAGCACAACAGCGGCAGCGCGAACGATTCCACCGAGACGGACGATCAGCGAGCGGAGAAGCGCAACTACAACCAGCTCGACAAGATCATCGTGCAGGTCGGGCGCTCGGAGCTCGTGCCATCGGTGGCCGAGGTGACGCGGCGTATGCTTCAGCGCCGGCACAACGACGTGACCGATTTCGAGATCACCGTGCCGGAGTTGATCCTTCAGCAGCAACAGCGGGCCAAGACGATTTTCAACGTCGTACTCGGCGCGATCGCGTCGATCTCGCTCATCGTCGGCGGGATCGGGATCATGAACATCATGCTCGCGTCGATCCTCGAGCGCATCAAGGAGATCGGCGTCCGCCGCGCCGTCGGCGCGACGCAGAAGGACGTGCTCGCGCAATTCCTCAGCGAAGCGGTGATGATCAGCCTCGCCGGCGGTCTCGCGGGGATCATCGTCGGCGGCATCCTCGCGGCGACGATCGAGCGCATTGCCAAGATCCACACGATCGTGTCGCCGCTGTCGGTGGCCGTCGCGTTCGGGGTATCCGTCGCCGTCGGCCTCGTGTTCGGCATCATGCCGGCGTCGCGCGCGGCGAAGCAAGATCCGATCGTCTGCCTCCGCTACGAGTAATTCGGTACGAGTTGCCGTCACATGCCCCGAACCGCACCCGAATTGGGGTCAGACCCCAATTGCGATCTTTTGCTCACCTGAAGGTGCCACATGCGCATCCCACTCTTGGTCATAGCCGTCGCCGTTCTGATCATGCCGCCACGCATTCGGGGGCAGGTACTCACCCTTCAGGACGCGATCGCCATGGCGCAAAGGCAGGGGCCGGCGGCGCAGATTGCGCGAGGCTCGCGCGACGCGGCGCGATATCGGAACGACGCCTTCAACTCGCGGCTGCTCCCCCAGCTATTCCTCACCGGCGACGCGGCCAACTACAACCACGGCATCAACCCGATCACGCTGCCCGACGGCTCGACACAATTCATCGGACAGTCGCAGAACCAGTCCTCGTTCAACCTCGGGTTCAGCCAACGCATTCCCCTCACCGGCGGACAGATCAGCGTCGGCGAGGCGGTCAGCCGTCTGGATGAATTCGGGAACTTGAACAATCGGTCGTGGCAGACGTCGCACGTCGTGTCGCTCCAGCAAGACTTGTTCAAGCCACGGACGGTCGTCTGGGAAGAGCGTGTGCAATCGCTCGGCGCGTCCGTCGCCGAGCGTGCGTATCTCGAAGCGCGCGAGGATGTCGCCGCGTCCACGGCCGACGCCTTTTTCAATCTCTATGCGCAGCAGATCACGCTCGCCAATGCGACGGCCAACGTGGCGGTCAACGACACGCTGTACACGCTGAACAAGGGACGATTCGAGGTCGGCAAGATCGGTGAGAACGATCTGTTGAAGAGCGAGCTCGCGCTGCTTCGCGCGCGGGCGGCAGTCGAGGACGCGCGGTTGGCGCGCGATCGGGCCGAGGCGGCGCTTCGCCGGACGATCGCCTATCCAGAGAGCCAACCGATGACGATCGTCGCGCCGGATTCGATCCCGAACGTCGACGCGGACGCCGAGCTCGCCGTGAAAGAGGCGCTGCGCAACTCGAGCGTGATGGAACAGGGTACGCTCGACGACGTGCAGTCGAAGCGACTGCTCAGCGCGGCGAAGCTGTCGAACCAGTTCAACGCCTCGGTCCGCGCGACGTTCGGCTTCAATCAAACGGCATCGGCGTTCAACGAAGCATACCAGAGTCCTCTCGGACGGCAGGCGCTCTCGGTGAGCGTCAGCCTGCCGATGATGCAATGGGGCGCCGGCCACGCCGACGTTCAGGCGGCGACGGCCGAAGACCGACGCGTCGCCACGAACAATCGCATGCGCACCGACGCCCTGGTCGAGGAAGCGCGCTTTGCCGCGCTGGGGCTGCAGCAGGCGCAGCGCAACGTGATCCTCGCTGCCAAAGCGGACACCGTGTCGGCGAAACAGTTCGAGGTCGCGCGCAACCGCTACATCATCGGCAAGATCAGCAACACGGATTTGTACAACGCGCAATCGGACAAGGACAATTCGGTCATCACGCATGTCCAGGCGCTGCGAAACTACTGGACCGCGTTCTATCACCTGCGCCGTGTGACGCTCTACGATTTCGTCGCGAAGCGCGAGATGGCCGACGTCAAAGGCTGAACTGTTTGAGGTGATGGTCGAGGTGGATCGCCTCGAGCCGGCTCCAGTCGCGTCCGGACATCTTGCCGAGCGTGTCGGACACGGGCCACGGGCCATCGATCGGCCTTGACGTGAATTCATCGATCAGCGCCAAGCACCGTCGATGCTCGTGCTCGAATGCGTGACGCTCGGCGCCGACGAAGATTTCCGGCTGCGTCCGCGCGCCCCGCGGCCATTTCACGTTCAGGATCAGGAACTTGATGACCGATCGCGGTACGAACTTGATCGTTCGCTTGAACCTGATGCGACCGAGGGGCTGCTCCATCGCCTGGTTCACATGCCAGAGCATTTGGTCCACCGTCATCTTCCCCCATAGCCGCTTGGCGCCGGGCGTCAGCCGCTCGACACGTGAGCGGATGGAGGCGAGGGTAGCGGCATCGTGCAGAATGAGCATCGGTCGAATACGGATAGAGACTGCGAAACAGCTAATTGAAACACAGGGATCACGGAGATCACAGAGGTATATCCCGGTCGCCGAACCGATTCCATTCTCGACGAGCCCCCACGGTCGTTTCTTTGGAACCGCCGCTCAGTAGGTTCCTCTCGGCAGTTTTCTCCGTGATCTCTGTGATCTCTGTGGTTCAAGAACGGTTTTACTACCGCTTGACGAGACTCATATCGCGCGCTACCGTACGAACCATGATCCGCTTTGGCGCCTACGGTTACTTCTATTACTTCGCGACCCCTGTCACGGGCCGAGGTTGGAGTCGTACGCGCTGAGCTGATCCCCGCGTTAAAACGAACCCGACGACCCGTGAGAAACTCACGGGTCGTTTTTGTTTTCTGCCCTCAATTCCGGCGTTGCCGGCCAAACCCATGATCATCGTGACCAAATCGGACGTCAGCGACGCTGAGATCGACCATATCCGTGAGCGGATCGAGTCGCTCGGCATGCGCACCCACCTCTCGCGCGGCGAGCGGCGCACCATCATCGGCTGCATCGGCGACGAGTCGTTGCTCGACGAAGTGCCGTTGCGTTCGTTGCCGGGTGTCGAGTCGGTCACGCCGGTCCTCAAGCCGTACAAGCTGGCGTCGCGCGAATTCGCGGCGGATCGCACGGTGGTGCGGGTGGGCGGGCGCGACGCGCGCGCCGAGTTCGGTGGACGGGAGATCTCCGTCATCGCCGGCCCCTGTTCCGTCGAAGGGCGCGACATGCTGCTGTCGACCGCGCGCGAGGTGCGACAGGCGGGCGCGTCCATGTTGCGCGGCGGCGCCTTCAAGCCGCGAACGTCGCCCTACGCCTTCCAGGGACTCGGCGAGCAAGCACTTCGGCTCCTCGTCGAGGTCCGCGCGGCGACAGGGCTTCCCGTCGTGACGGAAGTGATGGACACGCGGCAGGTGGACCTCGTCGCCGAGCACGCCGACATGCTCCAGGTCGGCGCGCGCAACATGCAGAATTTCTCGCTGCTCGCCGAGCTCGGACGGGTGCGTCGGCCGGTGCTGCTCAAGCGCGGATTGTCGGCCACGGTGAAAGAGCTGCTCATGGCCGCCGAATACATCATGGCCAATGGCAACCATGACGTCGTGCTGTGTGAGCGTGGCATTCGCACGTACGAAACCGCGACACGCAACACGCTCGACATCGGGGCCATTCCGGTGCTCAAGCGTGAATCGCACCTTCCGGTGATCGTCGATCCGAGTCACGCGGGTGGCGATGCCGAGCTCGTGGCGCCGCTGGCCTTCGCCGCGATCGCGGCCGGCGCGGATGGTCTCATCGTCGAAGTGCATCCGGATCCGGAGCGCGCGCTGTCCGATGGCGATCAGTCGCTCGCGCCCACGGGCTTCGCGACGATGATGCAGTCGCTGGCGGCATTCGCCGCCGCCGCCGGTCGCACGATGGGTACGCCGGCCGAGGCGAGAGCCGTCGCATGAGTGACGGGCACGGAACCGGTGAGCGCGAGAGCGCGACCGCGGAGCTCGCACGCTGTCGCGAGGAGATCGAACGCATCGACAACGAGATCGTGTCGCTCCTCGCCCGCCGGCTCAAGCTCGGCAAGCGTACCGGTGACCTGAAGCGCGCCGCCGGATTGCCGATTCTCGACCCGACGCGCGAAGCGGCCGTGATCCGACGCGTCACGGGCGTGGCGCGCGACGCCCAACTGCCGACTGAGCCCATCCGCGAGATCTTCTGGCAGATCGTCGGCATGTCGCGGCGTGTGCAAGAGCAAACGTCGGAGTCGCTGTGACGACGGCAGGGGCGCCGGATGGTTTTTTCAAGAGCGCGACGGTCGTCGGCCTGGGGTTGATCGGCGGATCGATCGCGCGCGATCTCACCGCGCGAGGGGTCCGTGTTCGCGGCTACGACGCCGATCGCGAACAGCTCGATGCCGCCGTCCGCGACGGGATCGTGAGCGATCCACTCGATATCGACTTCGATGGCGCGGGTGCGGACGTCATTGTGTTGGCCGTTCCGGTCGACCAGGCGCCCGCCATGCTGCGCCGATTGGCGCGCGTCGCGCGGTCGGCGAGGCTCGTGACCGACGTCGGCAGCACCAAGACGAGCATCGTCAATGAAGCGCGCGCCCTCGGCTTGGACGGATGCTTTGTCGGCTCGCATCCGATGGCCGGCGACCATCGTTCCGGGTGGACCGCCTCGCGGCGGAACCTGTTCGCCGACGCGCTAGT
>Ga0070684_100001871_pt1 | contig 15407 bp, 11 predicted proteins | sample KBSC723LmetaG_FD_65653 | JGI IMG/M metagenome (GOLD analysis project Ga0070684, IMG submission 65653) | Corn rhizosphere microbial communities from Kellogg Biological Station, Michigan, USA - KBS C7.2-3L metaG | ecosystem: Host-associated > Plants > Roots > Rhizosphere ...
GATTGCATGTACAGCGTTGCACCTGGAACAACCGACAGCTTTGGACGCAGCCGCGCGATTACTTGATCCGCGCTGACTTTCCGCTCGTTCAACGGCTTCAACGTGATGAACATGCGGCCACTGTTGTACGTCGTATTCCCACCGGCAAACGCGACGACGGTGTTCACCGCTGGGTCTTTCATGACCGTGTCTACAAATTGGGTCATCTTGGTTTTCATCGCCGCAAACGAAATGTCTTGTGACGCTTGCACGGATCCAACGACACGCCCGGTATCCTGCTGCGGGAAAAATCCCTTAGGGACGATGATGTAGAGATAAACGCTCAAACAGGCTGTGGCGATCGTGACTACAAGAGTCAGCACCTGGTGGCGCAACACCCAGCGTAGACTGTGGTCATAACCCTTGAGCAGCCGGTTAAAGAACCATTCGCTCGCACGATAGAACCGGCCGTGTTTCTTCTCTTCGATCGGACGAAGGAACTTTGCGCACATCGTCGGCGTGGTAGTCAGTGAGACAAGCAACGACACCGTGATCGCAATACTCAATACGACGGCGAATTCACGGAACAAACGACCTACAATGCCGCCCATCAAGAGGATGGGAATAAACACGGCCACCAGCGACACGCTCATTGACAAAACTGTGAAGCCGATTTCCTTAGCACCCCGATACGCCGCCTGTACTGGGGTCATCCCCTCTTCGATAAAGCGCGTAATGTTTTCAAGTACTACGATCGCGTCATCGACGACAAAGCCGGTTGAAATCGCAAGCGCCATCAGCGACAGGTTGTCGAGGCTATAGCCCAGCAGATACATCACCGCGAACGTTCCGATTAGTGAAAGCGGCACGGCGATACTTGGAATGACGGTCGCGCGAAACGTGCGCAGAAAAGCAAAAACAACAAGGATGACGAGAATTACCGAGATGATCAGCGTCACTTCAATGTCTGCCACCGATGCGCGCACGGTGGTGGTGCGATCAAGCACAACGTTCAGGTCGATTGCCGGCGAAATCGACGCTTTCAGTTGCGGGAGTGCGGCACGCACGCGATCCACCGTCGCAATAATGTTCGCGCCCGGCTGCCGAAAAACAATGATCAGGACGGCGGGCTTGCCATTTGCGAGCCCAACATTGTGGATGTCTTCGACTGAGTCCTGCACATCGGCGACGTCGCCGAGTCGCACCGGCGCACCGTCTTTGTACGCGACAATCAGACTTCGATATTGATCGGCGCGGAAGATCTGGTCGTTGACGTGGATTGGCCAGGCGTTGATCGGGCCGGAAAATTCGCCTTTCGGTCGGTTGGCATTCGCCGCCCCCAATGCGGTGCGCACTGAATCAAGGCCGAGCCCAAGCTTGTTTAAGGCCGTGGGATTCACTTCAGCGCGTACGGCAGGCCGTGCTCCTCCGCCAACGAAAACCTGGCCTACTCCCTCAACCTGCGCCAGCTTTTGCGCAAGAATCGAGTCGGCTGCGTCATAAATATTGGGCGGAGTGATCGTGTCGGACGTCAGCGCAATGATCATGATGGGCGCGTCCGCCGGATTCACTTTTCGATACGAGGGATTCCCTGGAAGATTGGCTGGTAACTGGCTGCGAGCTGCATTGATCGCAGCCTGCACATCACGGGCGGCAGCATCAATGTTTCGACTCAGATCAAACTGGAGCACGATGCCCGTCGAGCCGAGCTGGCTGGTCGACGTCATCTGGTTGATGCCTGCAATCCTGCCGAACTGCCGTTCGAGAGGCGTAGCCACTGCCGAAGCCATCGTCTCTGGACTCGCGCCCGGCAATCCTGCGGACACCTGGATGACGGGGAATTCCACCTGCGGCAATGGCGCGACCGGTAACAACGTAAAAGCCAACGCTCCAGAAAGCAGCAGGGCCGCCGCTAAAAGCGACGTGCCAACTGGCCGCTTGATAAATGGAGCAGAGATATTCATGCGCTAATCCGCGTGCACTTCGCTGACAGGTTCTTCGATCCTGTTCCCAACCTTCACTTTGGAGAATCGCTGCGAGAGCCTGTCAAACCACAAATAGACGACCGGCGTGGTGTAGAGCGTCAGCAACTGGCTGAGAATCAAACCCCCAACGATCGTGATTCCCAGCGGATGACGCAACTCGGAGCCCGTGCCACGGCCGAGGGCCAGCGGCAGTCCGCCGAGCAACGCCGCCATCGTTGTCATCATGATCGGTCGGAAACGCAGGAGACTCGCCTGGTAAATCGCTTCCTCGGGAGCCTTCCCTTCCTCGCGTTCTGCTTCGAGGGCAAAATCGATCATCATGATGGCGTTCTTCTTCACGATGCCGATCAGCAAAATGATGCCGATCAACGCCACCACGCTTAAATCGTTTCCTGTAATAAGCAACGCGAGAATGGCACCGACGCCGGCCGAAGGCAGCGTCGAGAGAATCGTGATGGGATGGATGTAACTCTCATAGAGCACGCCCAGCACGATGTAAACCGTAATGATGGCCGCCAGAATCAGCCACGGCTCGCTTGATAACGAATTATGAAAGGCGGCCGCCGTGCCCTGGAAACTGGTGATGATGCTGCGCGGCAGATTGATTTCACGCTCCGCCTCCTCGATCGCCTTCGTTGCCTCGCCTAAAGACACGCCGGGAGCGAGGTTGAACGACAATGTCACGACTGGAAACTGTCCCTGGTGATTGATGGCCAGGGGAGCGTTCCGTTCCTCGAAATGTGCAAACGAAGACAGAGGAACCTGCGACGGCGCCGAAGCTGCCGTTCCTGCCGCTCCAACAGCAGGCGGCGAGCTCGACTTAACGTAAATGTGCTTCAAATCCTCGGGATGATCCTGGAATCCCGGCTCCGCTTCGAGCACTACGTGGTACTGGTTTAACTGCGTGAACATCGTCGACACTTGGCGTTGCCCGAACGCGTCGTAAAGCGTGTCGTCAATTGCTTGCGGAGTAATCCCCAGTCGCGATGCAGTATCGCGATCGATCACCAAACTGGCTTGCAAACCACTGTTCTGCTGATCACTGGCAACATCCCTTAGAGCGGACGATTGCTTTAACTTTTCCACCAGTCGCGGCGCCCAGACACCGAGTTCTTGTGCATCGGCGTCTTCCATGGAGTACTGATACTGCGTCCGGCTCACCCGGCTCTCGACGGTCAGGTCCTGCACCGGCTGCATGTAAAGCATGATGCCGTTGACCTTGGCGAGCTCGGGTTGCAGATCGCGGATCACTTGCGAGGCCGACGCTTTGCGATCGCTTCGCGGCTTCAAGTTGATCTGGATGCGTCCGCTATTCGGTGTCGTATTTGTTCCGTCGACGCCGATAAACGACGCGAGATTATCGACATTCGGATTCTTGAGAATCACGCTCGCAAGAGCCTGCTGCCTCTCCGACATTGCCGCGAACGAAATGCTCTGCGGCGCTTCGGAGATGCCGATGATTACGCCGGTATCTTGAACGGGAAAGAAGCCTTTCGGCACGACCACGTACAGGACGAGCGTTAATACCAGAGTCCCAGCAGTCACAAGCAACGTTGCCGTCTGATGTTTGAGAACCCATTGCAACGTCCGGCCATAGAACGCAATCACTCGGTTGAAGTAATCTTCGGATATCCGATAAAAACGTGTTTCGTGACTCTTCTCCTTTCTCTTTAAAAGTTTCGCGCACATCATCGGCGTCAATGTGAGCGAAACAACTGCGGAAACAAGAATCGTCACCGCCAGTGTCACCGCAAACTCGCGGAACAGGCGTCCCACAATGTCCCCCATAAATAGCAGGGGGATCAGTACGGCAATCAACGAAACCGTCAGCGAAACAATCGTGAAGCCGATCTGACCCGAACCCTTCAACGCCGCATCGAGCGGCGAATCCCCTTCTTCGAGAAAACGATCGATGTTCTCGATCATGACGATCGCGTCGTCGACGACGAAGCCGGTCGAGATCGTCAGGGCCATCAGCGTCAAGTTGTTCAGGCTGTAACCGAGCAGATACATCACGCCGAATGTGCCAATCAACGACAGCGGCACTGCTACGCTCGGTATGACCGTCGCTGCCAGGTTCCGCAAAAACAGAAAAATCACCATCACGACCAGCGCGACGGTAAGCATCAACTCGAACTGCACATCTTCAACGGACGCGCGAATCGTCTGTGTGCGGTCGATCAGGATCTGGACTTTTACGGCAGCTGGCAACGAAGCCTGCAACTGCGGCAAGATCTTCTTGATACGGTCCGCAACGCCAATGATGTTGGCGCCGGGCTGGCGCTGGATGTTTAGAAGGACCGCCGGTGTCGTATTTACCCACGCGGCTTGCTTCACGTTTTCCGCGCTGTCGATTGCAGTGGCAACATCCGACAACCGCACCGGAGAGCCGTTCCGGTAGGCGATTATGACGTTGTTGTAATCGTGGCTCGAGAGCAGTTGATCGTTGGCACCGATCGTGAACGACTGGCGAGATCCGTCAATGACGCCCTTCGCCTGATCGACGTTGGCCGCGGCCAGCGCAGTTCTCATGTCCTCGAGACTCAGGCCGTACGATGCGAGAGCTGTCGGATTCGCCTGCACCCGCACGGCTGGCTTCTGTCCACCACTGATCGATACAAGACCAACCCCTGGCAACTGGGAGATCTTTTGCGCGAGCGCTGTCTCAGCTACATCTTCTACGCGCGACAGTGGAAGCGAGTCAGACGTCAGCGCAAGGGTGAGAATCGGCGCATCCGCCGGATTCACCTTGCTGTAGATCGGCGGGTTGGGTAAATCCCGCGGCAGATAAGTGGTAGCTGCGTTAATCGCAGCCTGAACCTGTTGCACCTCAACATCGATATTTTGATCCAGCGCAAACTGTAGCGTGATCAGCGAGCTGCCTTGAGAGCTCGTGGAGGTCATTTGCGCAAGTCCAGGAACTTGGCCGAACTGTCGCTCGAGCGGGGCGGTAACCGACGACGCCATCACATCCGGCGCAGCACCCGGATAGAACGTCATGACTTGTACGGTCGGATAGTCAACCTCAGGGAGTGCCGAAACAGGCAGTTGCCGGTATGCGACGAAACCCACTAACAGCACCGCCGCCATCAGGAGCGATGTTGCAACCGGTCGCAGAATGAACAGCCGAGAGGGGCTCATGAGGCAGGCGTTGCGTTCGAAGTCTGCGGCGCCGGGGCGTTGGGGGGACGTGACTGCGGCACGACAGTCATTCCTTGCTGCAGCTTGTCCTGGCCATCCGTGACTACAACGTCGCCGGCCTGCAATCCGCTGCCGATCGCACTTTGGTTCCCCTGCGCGAGCGTGACAGCCACGGGGCGAACTTCGACAGTCTTATCCTGTTTAACCAAATACACGAACGTGCCTTGAGGACCGCGCTGTACTGCCGCGCTGGGAACAATGATGCTGTTCTTTTTCACGTCAAGCAGCAACCGCACATTTACAAACTGGTTCGGCCACAACATATTGTCCGCATTACTGAAAACTGCCTTCAGCTTGGCCGTACCCGTCTGTTGGTCGATCTGGTTGTCGATGGTTTGAAGTTTTCCTGTCGCCAGCTTCGTCTGGTTGTCGCGAGCGTAGGCGTCCACGTCCAAGGTTCCGTGCTTCATCCGCTGCGAAACCGAGCGAAGGCTGTCCTCGGGCAGCGTGAAGATCACCGCAATGGGGTGAAGCTGCGTGATCACAAACAGTCCATTCTGATCCGTCGCATGCACGATGTTTCCCACGTCGACCAGTCGCAATCCAATTCGGCCATCGATAGGGGAAGTGATGCGTGAATAGGTAATTTGCAGTTTTGCGTTGTCGATGGCCGCCTGATCCGCGCGGACTGCGCCTTCCAACTGATCGGCCTGCGCTTTTTGAGTATCAACTTGCTGCTGCGACATGGCACCAGACTCATGCAGCAAATCCTTGAAGCGTTGGTAGTTCAGCTGGGCATCCCGTAATTGCGCCTGGTCCCGAAAGAGCTGTGCTTGGCCTTGCTCCAGCTGCACCTGGAAAGGCCGCGGATCAATCTGCGCCAGCAGTTGCCCTTTTTTTACATCTTGGCCTTCTTTCACGTTCACCTGGATTAACTGCCCGTCAACCCGGCTGCGGACACTCACGGTATTAAAAGCAGTAACGGACCCGAGCCCGGTCAGGTAGACGGGCATATCCTTCAACGCTGCCGGACTCACTGCCACTGGAATCGCCCGCGAGGTTGCGGCCATGGCCTCTTTTTCTTTCGCAGCTCCGCCGCTGCACCCGACCATGAGGCCCACGTATATAAGAAGACAAACTACTTTTAAAGGAAACGCTGCCAGATAAACTTCACCGCGATAATTCGCTCGATCGATAAGAGTCATATTTGGACTTGCCAGCACGATGCGTCGTTGACGGCGAGGTTCTACTCGTACCAGATGAGGATGGACTCGTGAAAGATCGTTACGCAAGCGATAATCTTGGTAAAAATTTGTAAAGTATTGGGAATGAAAGTTTTAGGCCATCAAGGGCCGCTCCGGATCTCGCGGTAGACCTGTAGGACGACAAAATCTTTTTCTGCCAGCCCTACCGCCATCGCGGCTGACTTTGGAAGTTTTTCGGCGTCGTCTTTTAGGTTGGTTTTGAACTAATGCTGACTGTCGAGTAGCGGCTGCGCACAAACGAGTCGACGTTCTGCTCTGGCCTGAACAGAGCGCAGTTTAGATATCCACGTATTCCGGCGCGTATCCGCTCATCAGGTGCCCGGGCGGCACCAGCATCCGAACCGGTACTTCATCTGCAAACTTCGAAGTGTGTACCCAATGCCACGCGTGGCTGATCTCAGACGGTTGAAAATATCGAATATCCGCCTGCATTAGGACTGTTGCGCCAGCCAGGTCTGCCATCAGCGCTTCCCACTTGCGCGCACCAATCACCGCGACGCGCGCGATCGGCCCGCCAAACTTGCTGAGAAAACGGAATTCCTCCCAACGCGCCTTCCACTCAACATCCTTTAACGATGTCAGGTCCAGGACAATCCCGATCGGTTTCTTGTGGGCGTTCTTGATCGCCATCTCGATCTGCGGCTCAGCCGTTTTAATGTCGTCCTTGGTGATTTCTCCGCTGGCCTTGAATCCAAGCCCGTTGCCACCCGGACTGGCAAGTCTTTCAATCATTGAAACTCTCCTGAGCACGCTAGAACTGCGAGGCCGAAATTGTACCTTATCGTCCGCTTCATACAGACTCTGGCGCGGCTAAGTCATTGGCAGAAAAAGACAAACCTTTGTGATCGACGTCACAACCGGCGGTGTTAAGGGTCACGGCTGTAAGGGCCCCACAAGACCAAACTCGAACTAGAGGAAAGGGTCATGATGCTTGCCTACCGGCTCGTCCGCCTAATCGAGGCCCGATCTCACACTCTTGCTGACAGTCTGCTCGACAGAGTTACGCAGTCTGACCTTCTACGCGACTACCAAAAAGTACCTGCCTCGGAATTGCAGGAAAGAGTCTTTGAAATCTATCGCCATTTGGGCGACTGGCTCCTCGGCGCAAGCGATTTCGACATCCGGGAACGCTACGTCGAGATCGGAGCGCGGCGCGCGCAACAAGGTGTTCCTCTCAGCCAACTGATCTGGACCATTATCCAAACCAAGGAAAACCTTTGGGATTTCTTGAAACGGGAAGCCGCCCTGGACCGTCCCGCAGAGATTTTCGGTGAACTTGAGTTTCTGCAATTGCTGGAACAGTTTTTCGAGCGAGCCATGTATTACGCGGCCATCGGCTACGAACAAGAAGCAAATCGGAACATCCACCAGGAGAATGCACGCAATGTCTTGGGAAATTGATTACAAGAAAAAACTTCGCACGCCTCAGGAAGCTCTGCGATGTGTCCAGTCCGGAATGCGCGTCTACATTCAACCGGGCTGCGCGGAACCGGAAACGCTGGTCGAAGCTTTGATGGAGCGCGGTCCTCACGTCGAAGATGTGGAAATTGTCCACATGATGACCATGGGCAGTGCCCCTTACGTTGCGCCGGAAATGGCTGGACACTTTCGCCACAATGCTGTCTTCATCGGCGGAAATGTTCGCGATGCCATCAACGACGGGCGCGCCGATTACACACCAATTTATCTGAGCGAGATCGAAGAACTATTCACCAGCGGTGCAATGCCCATTGACGTTGCTCTCCTCGAACTCTCGCCGCCAGATTCGCACGGCTTTTGCAGCTTTGGGGTGGGCGTCGACACCTCTTTGACCGCTGCGCAGTGCGCGCGTTACGTCGTAGCCCAGATCAACGATCAAATGCCTCGCACCTACGGCGACAGTTTTATCCATGTCAACAAAATCGACGCCATTGTCGAGTCATCCCGCCCGCTCTGTACCGCGAAGAAAGCTGAAATTACCGAACTGCATACCGCCATTGCCCGCAATGTAGCCGGGCTGATCGAAGACGGCGCCGTCCTGCAAACAGGGATCGGCGGAATTCCCGATGCGGTGCTTCCCTTCCTCATGGACCGCAAAGACCTGGGCATTCACAGCGAATTGGTTTCCGACGGCGTCATTCCTCTGATTGAAAAAGGAATCATCAATGGCGCACGAAAGAACTTTAAGCCACGCAAAATCATCGTCGGATTCGTGATCGGATCGAAGAAAGTTTTCGACTTCGTCGACGACAACCCCATCTTCGAACTACATCCCACTTCATACACAAATGATCCCAGTCTGATTGCGCGTAACGACAACATGGTCGCCATCAACTCCGCGCTCCAAATCGATCTGACCGGACAAGTTTGTTCGGATTCGATCGGCAACAAGTTCTACAGCGGCATTGGTGGACAGGTCGACTTCCTGCGGGGCGCGTCGCGCTCGAAAGGTGGCAAGCCGATTATTGCGATTTCATCCACCGCCAAGAGCGGTGCGATCTCGCGGATCGTTCCCATGCTCAGTCCGGGCGCTGGCGTTGTGACATCCCGTGGATTGGTTCGGTACGTCGTCACCGAATTCGGCGTTGCTTATCTGCACGGCAAATCGATCCGAGAGAGAGCAAAAGCTCTTATCGAAGTTTCGCATCCGAAGTTTCGCGACGAGCTTTACGAATATTGCGAGAAAACCAAGTGGCTGCAGCGCCCGGCGCCGCAGATCGTACCTTCGAGGTGAACATGTCGGCTCAAGCGCGGGGCAACATTCTTATCGATACGGAAGAGTGCAAAGGCTGTGGTCTATGCGTCGAGTCATGCCCACCGAAATGCCTTGAGCTCCTTCCCGAATTGAATGCTTACGGCATACATCCAGCGCATTACATGGGAACCCAATGCACAGGCTGCGGCATTTGCTTTTATTGTTGCCCCGAGCCGGGCGCAATCGAAGTCTTCCGGCTGACGCCGCCCAAGAAAGCATCGGCAGTCCAAGGAGGAGAGCATGCGGCAGCTCTGTAAAGGTAACGTCGCCATCGTAAAGGCTGCCATCTTGGCCGGCTGTCGCCAATACTACGGATATCCCATTACCCCCGCCAGCGAGGTCGCCGAAGCGGCAGCTCTGTATCTGCCACAGGTCGGCGGAACTTTCCTGCAGGCGGAAAGCGAAGTCGCCGCCATCAACATGGTGTACGGCGCAGCTGCGACCGGGGCCCGCGTCATGACCGCATCCTCTGGCCCCGGCCTCAGCTTGATGCAGGAAGGCATTTCCTACCTTGCGGGCGCGGAGCTTCCCTGCGTGATTGTCGACGTTGTTCGCGCCGGACCTGGACTCGGGAACATTGCGCCTGAACAAAGCGACTACTTCTGCCTTGTAAAAGGCGGCGGCCACGGCAACTATCGGAACATCGTACTCGCGCCGGCATCCGTGCAGGAGATGGCGGACCTGACGATTCTTGCGTTCGATCTCGCTGACCGCTATCGCAACCCCGTCATCATCATGGCCGACGGCTTCATTGGGCAAATGATGGAGCCGGTCGAACTGAACGACCAAGAAGTTAGCTTGCCCGAAAAACCCTGGGCCGTTAAAGGAACCGCAGATAGCCGCCACAACCTCGCCAGTTCGATCTACCTGGAGTTGGACGATCTCGAAGCGCATCAGCTGAAGATGGAAGCCAAGTACAAAATGGCGCAACAGCTCGAGCCGCGTCACGAAGAATATGAGACCGGCGGCGCCGACATTCTGTTGGTCGGCTATGGAATCTCATCCCGTATCCTGCGCTCTGCTGTCGAAGCATGCCGACGCGAAGGCCTCAAAGCCGGACTCTTTCGTCCGATTACTGCATGGCCGTTTCCGACCCGCGCACTCCAGGAAGCAGCCGCAAAAGTGCAGAGAGTGCTGGTTGTCGAGCTCAGCAATGGACAAATGGTCGAAGATGTCCGGCTCGCACTGAATGGAAAAGTTCCAATCGATTTCTACAGCCGTGTCGGCGGTAATGTTCCATCCGTTGAAGAGATCCGCGGTGAGGTCATCGCGCGGATGAGCACCACGGTATAAGCACTTACGATCGTAGATGGAGAACCAAATGGCAACCGATTTGAAAACCGGTATCAAGCAAGCGGAACTCCGGCTCGATGGCTATGAAAGTACGCATTCGAAGTCTGCGGTCTTCTACAACCAATACGAACGGAAGACTGACCTTCAGCACCAGACACACTACTGCCCCGGTTGCGGCCATGGCGTGGCGCACAAGCTGATTGCCGAAGCGATCGAAGAACTCGGCTTGCAAGACAAAACAGTCTTCGTCAGTCCGGTCGGTTGCTCTGTGTTCGCCTACTACTACTTTGATACGGGAAACGTACAGGTTGCCCACGGCCGCGCTCCCGCCGCTGCAACAGCGGTCAAACGCTGCTGCCCCGAAAAAATCGTAATCTCCTACCAAGGTGATGGAGATCTAGCAGCCATCGGTACTGCCGAAATCATTCACGCTGCCAATCGCGGCGAGAAAATCACCGTCTTTTTCGTGAACAACGCGATCTACGGTATGACAGGCGGGCAAATGGCCCCCACCACGCTCGTTGGGCAAAAAAGCACGACTTCTCCTTGGGGACGTCGTCCGGGCAACGAAGGCTTTCCGCTCCACATGGCCGAACTCATCGCGACCCTCGAAGCGCCCGTGTACGTCGAGCGCGTCGCACTCAGCGACAACAAGAACATCATGAAGGCGCGCCGCGCCGTCCGAAAAGGGCTCGAGACCCAGCGCGATGGCACCGGGTTTTCTTTTGTAGAAATTCTTTCGCCCTGCCCCACCATATGGGCGAAGGATCCTGTGGTTGCAAGGAAATGGGTCGCTGAAACCATGATCCCCGCATTCCCGCTGGCCGTATTCCGTGACAAGAAGCCAGAGAGGATCGAGAACAACGCTCCACCCGTACGGCCAGTCGCCGATGTTCTGGAGATTGCGACTCAAGCAAAAGGAACGGGGCTCGATTGCGCGAAGCACGCACACCATTTCAAAGAGTTCACCGTGAAGGTGGCGGGGTTCGGCGGACAAGGTGTTCTGCTGCTCGGACAACTGCTGACCGAGATGGGGATGCGCGAAGGCCTCGACGTCAGCTGGCTCCCCTCCTATGGTCCGGAAATGCGTTCGGGAAGCGCGCATTGCCATGTTTGTTTGTCAAAAGAACGAATTGGCTCGCCCGTCATTTCTCATCCTGACGTCTTAATAGCAATGAACGAAGTTTCGTTGCGCAAATTTGCTCCGCAGGCAGCTGCCGGCGGATTGATCTTCTACAACAATGAACGTCTGCCAGCTGACTTCGTTCTTCCGCAGGCCAGAGTTATTTGCATTCCCGCATCGGCCATCGCTGACCAACTTGGTTCCACGAAGGCGACCAACATCGTAATGCTGGGCGCGCTTCTGGAAGAAACCGAGTGCCTGTTCGCGGAAACGGCAATGAATGTCTTGCGCGACAAGATCAAACGCGTCGAAATGATGGACGTAAATCGCAAAGCGCTAGCGGCAGGCCGCGAGTTCATCGACAACTACGTGCGCGTCGGCGCGGTCAGCCAACCAGACGGATTCGCATACTAAGAGTTGTTCCCGCTGACGTATCAGGACTCGTTCCACATTTCCGTAACTCCAAATCATCTTCATATCAAATCAGACCATTTCTTCTGTTGCAGCCAGCCGGCGACAGACCAGCACGCATCAGAAAAATGATTGAACTGTTTTGTGCCGCTGTCTAGCGACACCGCTACAGAATTCCGTATCACGCGCGCGCGTGCACTATGGCATTACAGATAAGGCGTGCAAGTTGTCTTTCTTTCGGAGCGAGTTAGCGATTGGGCACTCCTCTACGTCTTGTAATAAGGCGAAACACATTATTTTGGATGGCACATAACGGGGTCCGTCCGACTTGTTATTTCGTTTAAAAAGAACAATCTGCATAACGTTTTTGAATTTCGTTCGTCTAAGGACACAACAGACCAGACTCACTTGATTCAGTGAGCATGCCTGGTGTGAGGGGCGGTCTAGGGGTTATCCGGAACATCCGCCGCAGCTCGAGCGTAACCGGTCAGAGGAGGGGAAATGCGTTTACAGCGGACAGCTTATGGACACTCGGAACTGAGAGGTTTTCAGGCGGAGGTTTTCATGGACAGCGGTCGCAACGGGATCAACAATCACGAGTCGGCTACTCGCGATCCGCATGTGCAGCAAGTGGTGAAAGCTGCGCATGAGGAACTACGCCAACTGATGCGCCAACGTTCGGACATCATGAAACGCATTGGAACCGTGAAACAGACCATCATCGGATTGGCGAATCTTTTCGGCGATGAAATGCTCGACGACGAATTGCTCGAGCTCGTCGATCGCAAGAGCAGCGGACGTCAACCGGGCTTCACGAAAGCTTGTCGCATGGCACTCATGGAAGCGGACCGCGCCTTGGGCGCACGTGAGGTGTGCGAGCAGATTCAGCAAAAAGCGCCGCTAGTGCTCTCCCGGCATAAAGATCCGCTGGCGTCGGTCACCACGGTGCTCAATCGCCTGGTTGATTATGGCGAGGCTCGCACGGTCATTCGTGAAAATGGTCGCCGCGCATGGCAGTGGGTCGCAGAAGCCGCAGACCGCGGCCCAAGCGCCAACGACAACGCGTTGCCACGCGCCTAGTGTAATAAGTCCACCGCCGGGACTGGGTTGCCTTTGATACGCTGATGCATGACCCAGTCCTCCGCGGACATCGTTCCAACCGCCGAGCGAAGGTTGATCCTCGGCGCCTTTCGCAGCCTCTTCGTTGCAGTGATCGCGCTCGCACTCTTCGGCTGGATTGCCGAAGAAGTACTCGAGGCCGACACCCTTCGGTTTGACTACGCCGTTCGTAATGCCATCCACAGCAAGTCATTTCCACTCGCCACCACGTGGATGCTGCGCATCACCAGTTTAGGCAATTGGTACGTCATTCTTCCAGCCGCGGTTTTGCTCGCCGCCTTTCTCGTCATAAAGCATCGCCCGCACGAGGCACGCCTACTGGCCGTCGCGATGCTAGGCGCGTTGATGCTCGATTCCGTTCTCAAGATAGCGTTTCATCGCGCGCGTCCCTCGCCGTATTTCGGCCTGGATGCGCCTCGCACGTACTCGTTTCCCAGCGGACACGCCCTGATCACATTCTGTTTCGTTGGATTTCTGGCCGGGATCATTACTCTTCATCTGGATGCGAAGTGGTTGCGATGCACAGTCTGGGCTCTCGCCATAGTTGTAATCATGCTGGTAGGACTGTCGCGCGTGTATCTCGGGGTCCACTACCCAAGCGACGTCATCGCCGGGTACGCTGCTGCGCTTGCCTGGATGAGCGCCGTCGGATTTGTGGCGCACAGAGAGCAAAAGGTGGTGGAAAAGAAAGACACCAATCGGTAAGTCCCATTTGAGAATTACCGCACTTACGTGAGATGGTAGATAACAAAGTCGCATCGCTGGAAGCTCGCTCGGGAATTCGCTCAAAAAAATTTAAGAAGAGAAAGCCTCGTGACCTGCACACCGCTGCGCCGAACAAATCTACGAACGCGTAAGGCCGCCACGTGCAGAACATGAATTCAGGCACGTCCCTCACCGATTCGCCCCAGGCGTCTGACCAATACCAGTCGCCACTCCGCACGGCGCTTGCCGGCCTCATCGGCAACGTCCTCGAATGGTTCGACTTCGCGGTCTACGGATACTTCGCAAGCGACATAGGTCATCAGTTCTTTCCGCAATCCAGTGCTGGCGCTCAACAACTCCTCGCATTCGCGGTCTTCGCGGTAGGATTTTTCGCCCGCCCGATTGGCAGCCTCGCTCTTGGCATGGTCGGCGACCGCATCGGACGCCGCGCGCTCCTCACGCTTTCCATCGCTCTGATGGGTGGATCGACCCTGCTGCTTGGTTTGCTTCCCACCTATCAGCAGATCGGTGTAGCGGCTCCGCTTTTGCTGGTAACCATGCGGTTGATTCAGGGTTTTTCTGTGGGTGGCGAGTTCACGGGCTCCATGGTGTATACCACCGAGTCGGCATCCCCGATGATGCGCGGCCTGATTAGCAGTTCCACCGCGGCAGGTGTCACGATCGGTTTCATTCTCGGTTCGGGATCAGCGTGGCTCGTCAACGCGCTGATGAGCAAAGACGCAGTGACTGCCTGGGGATGGCGCATTCCCTTTGTTGGAAGCGTGCTTCTCTGTGCTCTCGGCTGGTTCCTGCGCCGCGGCCTGCATGAAACTGCGGAAGGACTCAAGGCGGTTGCGGCCCGCCCACCACTCATCCCATCTCTTATCGCGGACTGGCTGCCGATGGTTCGGACGTTTGGCATCGTCGCCACAACCAACGCCGCCTACTACCTGACGTTCACTTACGTGGTGGAACGCAGAAAGAGCCAGCTTGGGGGCGGATCGATTTTCCTTCTCGCTAACACGGTGAGCCTTCTTCTGGTGCTGATCTCAAAGCCTCTCGGCGGCTGGCTTTCGGACCTCACGGGTCGCCGGCGCTTGATGTTGGTTCTTACCTGCACCACGATGATTCTCATCTATCCAGCGCTGTGGCTGATGTTGTACGGAACGCCGCTGCAATTCATGTTTGGCCAGATTCTTTTGGTATTGCCGATCGGGATGGCGCTCGGACTTCAGGGTGCGATGGTCGTTGAGATTTTCCCGCTTCGCACCAGGGTCACATCGATGAGCTTCGCGTATAGCATCACCCTGGCGTTGGCGGGGGGCACCGCTCCGCTGGTGTCAGCGTGGCTGATCGACAAGTTGGGAATTCCGCTTGCACCTGCCTACTATGTGATGTTGCATGCGGCGATAGGTCTCGCCCTGATCTGGCCAATGCCGGAGACCAATAGTCACTCGCTCAGTGAATGATGCTTCGGAGCAGCTCACGAACTGATTCAGGGCAATCGTTGCGCGTCTACGCGGGAAGCAACATCCCCTTCTCCAGGTGCCGCGTTACGTGCGCGTAAGAAGCCGCGTGCGGATCGTGCGTCACCATCACGATCGTTTTGTGGAAGTCCTCGTTCAGGCGCTTCAGAATTTCTAGCACTTCGG
>Ga0070684_100001872_pt1 | contig 15402 bp, 15 predicted proteins | sample KBSC723LmetaG_FD_65653 | JGI IMG/M metagenome (GOLD analysis project Ga0070684, IMG submission 65653) | Corn rhizosphere microbial communities from Kellogg Biological Station, Michigan, USA - KBS C7.2-3L metaG | ecosystem: Host-associated > Plants > Roots > Rhizosphere ...
TGATGACGCCCGCTGCCTCGAATGGGGCAGGCGTCACGGCGGCCGGCTGGGGGCGCGGTCCATGGACACCAATTACGTCAACGAGCAGGCCGACACCGGCGGCGACTTCCCGGAGCAGGCGTATGGCAGCTCGAAGTACCGGCGCCTCAGCGACATCAAGGCGCGCTACGACCCCTCGAACCTGTTCCGGCTGAACGCCAACATCGCTCCGACGGCGAACCCGGCGCTGCGCCGCGACTCGGAGTTCGGAGGTTACGGGTTCGGCGGCAGAGGCATCCCGTAGATGGTCCGCTCCGCAGTGGGTGACCATTGCCCGGACCACATGACGAGCCCACGCGCGACGCCGAGAAGTCCGATGGTGTGTCCGTCGAGGTGGATGGGCCGGTACACACCGGTGAGGGCGTTCATCATGAAGATCTTGTGCTTCGTCTTGAACACGAGCTTCGTGCCGGTGGCGAAAACCGCGCCGTAGTTGCGTGTGGGAGTGAGCGCCGTCGTGCCCAGGAACCGTCCCGTCGAGGTGTACCGACGGATCTCGTACGCGCCTCCGGCCGTCCGGGTGAGGACTCCGAGGATGGATTGCGAGAGTGCGATCTCGACGATTTCGTCCGGCACGGTGACGGTGGCGATGGGCGCCCCGGTGACCGCGTTCAGGATGTCGATCGAGTGGGACCACTGGAAGCTGCTGGTACCCAGGACCAGTGGCACGTCGGCGAGCCGGCGTCCCCGGGCGGCGAAGATGGCGGGGGCCGGCGCGTTGGGAACCGTGACGGGCCCGATCGGCGTGAGTCGCCGCACCCTCCCGGCGGTATAGATCTGGTCGCAGATCCCGCCCGAGCAGGTCGTTCCCGCGGCGATATCGAGGACGCCGTAGAAGAGCCGGTTCCCGCCGGACACCACCCCGTCCAGGATCTTCAGCCCGGACACGCCCTGGGTGCAGCCCTCGCCGCCGCAGCCGCGCGCGCGGAAGGTCGCCACCATCTGCTTGTCGCCGAGCCGCGCGGCCGTCAGCAACGTCGAGACGGTCACGTGCCGGTATTCGAAGCCCTGAGACCACATCGTCCGCACGCCTGCCAGGGCGAAGTTCATCAGATCCCCCTGGGGTGCGAAGCATGAGGTCAACCGAGCCTGGTGCCGGGTGCGGAGGTTGAGCCGAAACACGCTGTAGCCGCGTCGGCAGGTGCCGACCTGGATCCACGCGATCCGGTCACCGGCCGCGGTGGCCGCCGCCATGGGCCGCGGCGTTCGCAGGACGACCCGCACTGCGGCCTCCGACGGCGCGGCGGATGCCGCGACCGTCGACACAACCAGCAACGCGATCCAGCGCCGCACCTGCCGCCTCCACTCGCGAGCCTGCTTCGCCGCTGACGACTGCGACTCTACGCCCGGCATGTGCCAGTTGCAACCAGATCCGCCAGTGCTCGCCGGGGTGGATATCGTCTTGCGTGTGGAGGGTGGCGCATGCAGACGCTGATCGTGTCTGTGGTGTTGTTGGGCCTGGCGGTGGCGGTGTCGAGCCCGACATCGGTGCTTGCGGTGGTCGTGATCCTGGAGGTGACCTCCGGTCTCCGGCGCGGTGTCGCGTTCGTGGTCGGGTGGGTGGCCACGATCGCGTTGTTCGCGGTCGTGCTGGCGCTCTTTCCGGCGCTCGACTTCCAGCGTTCGCAGACGACGCCGTCCCGTGCCGCCTCGATCGCGGAGCTCGTGATCGGGGCGGCGCTGGTTGCCGGAGCGGCCGTCGTGCACCGGCGTCCGCTGGGGGAGACGCCGAAGGATCCCATCCCCGAGTGGCTGACGCGGCTGGTCGGGCGCCACTGGGCCGTCGCGTTCGCGGCCGGCGCATTCATGCTGACCTACTCGCTCACGATCGTGGCGGCGCTCGAGATCCTCAAGGCGCACGTGGGCACGGTCGACCGGATCGTGGCGTTCGCGATCTACGGGGTGACCTCCATCCTCACCATCACGGCTCCGATCGTGCTCGCGCTCGTCGCTCCCGAACGGGCCGCAGCGACCCTGACGGCGTTCCGGCGATGGCTGACGATCCACTCTCGGACGATCAGCGTGGTGCTGCTCACCGTGATCGGCCTTGCGATCATCGCCAAGGCCGCGTTCGACCTCGCGTCGTAGGCCGGACGCACGGATCGGGCTCAGCCCGTGAACAGCAGCTCGTACCGCCCGACCCGCCCGTCGAGCCTCCGGGCGAACGCGGGAGCATCGTCCGTTTCGGGTGAGTGCGGGCGGAGGCGGCTCCGAACAAGGGTGCCTCGGCGCGATCAGGACCTTGCGGCGGACTCCGCTTCCGAACCGCCTGCGTCGACCCTGCGGCGCCGGAGCATGAGTACCAGCACGATGACGACGAGCACGGCGAACGGCACGCCGATCGTGTAGGGCAGCACGCCCGATGGATTGAGGTTCGAGAACGCGCCGATGGTGAGGTGAAGTCCGGGACTCGTGACGACCTGGCTGGACTCGCCCGGGCCTGCCGGTTGGGGAATCCCGACGAGATAGACCATGTAGTTGCCGTCGAGCACGGCGTCGACCGTCCAGGGCAGCGTGACCGACTTCCCGGGATCGAGCCTGTCGACGTACTGCGTGCGTTCGGGTGACCAGTCCTCGGGATCGACGACGTCGCCTGACTTGCTCAGATTGATGATGTTCATGGCGACGATGACCGGCGCAGTCGGCTTCGTGCCGGTGTTCTTGAGAACGGTCTTGAACTCGACCGAGTCGCCCGCCCTCCCCACCATGTGATCTCGGCTGATCGCCATCTCGAGATCGCCGCGCGTGGACGGCACGTCCGCAGAGGCCAGTGCGGAGTTCGACAGCACCATGACGACCGCAATCGCCGACAACCCGCCGAACCGCGCGATCCTGCTCCTCATCCGCACCTCGAGGGTCAGGTTGCGGCCCACGAAGAGGAACAGGATGGCGAGCATGACTAGGGTGAACACGAGCGGCGCCACCAGCGACCCCCAGATCTCGCTGACCGGCAGAGGGGTCAGCCCCTCGCCGCCCTCGACGACCACGCCATCCGCGTGACCGACGACCAGCTTGGACAGGAAGTCGAATCCGACCGGGATCGGGTTCAGCCACTGCCGGTCCTGCAGAACGAACATGAGGAAGACGCCGAGGCTGATGAAGTAGCTCGTCTTGTTCGAGCTGCACCAGAAGCTCACGAAGATGCCGATCGCGACGAACGCGGGGATGAGCAGGACGCCGACGAGGGCGCCTCCCAGAGCGGCTCGGGGAATCGCGCCGCCGCCTTGGGAGAGCCGCACCATGAAGGGGATCGTCAGCACCAGCGCAACCGGCCACGCTGTCAGGCCGGCGAGGAACTTGCCGAACACGAACTGGGTGCGGCTCGCCGGGGTGAGCAGGAATCCCTCGAGCGTTCGGCGCTCACGCTCGCCGCTGATGCTGTCCGCACCGATGATCAGCCCGATGAGCATGCTGACCTGGATGGCGATCTTCGTGATCTCGTACACCATGTCCCGCGGGGTGAACAGGTTCAGCTCGGCATTCGTCGCCAGGACGAACGTCTCGATGCCGAGCAGAACGCTGAAGGCGAGTATGAGATAGAGCCCCTTCCCGCCGACCCACAGCTCGGCCAGCTCCCGGGAGAGGACGACCCTCCAGGCGGGCAGGGCCGGCTTCCACGTCTCGGCGTCCGCGACAGCCTCGCGCGTGTCGGCATCGACGCTCGTCATCGTTGTCTCGCCTCGATGCTGAGACGCGAGGCTGCATACAGGAACAGCACGGCAACGACGACGAGGGCAAACACCTCGGACGTCCGCAGCCAGAGCTCGTAGCTCGAGATCGAGCGGTTGTTGACGAGGATCTTCTCGAGCATCTCGTTGGCACCCTCGAGCGGGTTGAGCCGCTGGACGGTCTTGGCGAGGTCCCCGCGCACGGCCCGGCCGGCCCAGGTGGTGGGGAGCAGGATGACGAGGTAGATCCCAAGGCTCACGAACAGGCTGACGCGGTTCGAGTTCGACCAGAAGCTGACGAGCATGCCGGTGCCCGTGAACCCGATGACGAGCAGGGTGCCGACGAAGCTGCCCCAGTACAGCGAGTGACGGAACACCGGGTTGCCCTGGGCCAGGACATGGAGGAACGGCACGGAGATGAGCAGCACCACCGGCCATGGGGAGAGCGCCGCGAGGAACTTGCCCAGGACGAACTGGACGCGGTGGGCGGGCGTCAGCAGCAAGGCCTCGAGTGTCCCGCGCTCGCGCTCGCCGCTGATGCTGTCCGCACCGACGATCATGCCGATCAGCCCGCCCGTGTAGTAAACGACCTGCAACGTCGCGAACACCATCTCCTTCGGCGGGATCAGATTCGACTGGCTGGTCCGGACCTGACTCCACGATTTGAACCCGAGGTAGACGGCGTAGCCCAGGATGAGGTAGAGCGCCTTGCCGCCGAGCCAGAGGTCCGAGAGCTCGCGGACGAATACCCGCCACCAGACCATCCACAGACGGCCGGAAGACACGGCGCTGCGTCCGCGGGCCGGCGTCCCTGAGCCCATGACGCCGGTGGCGTCGCTCATCCGATCGTGCTTCCGGTGAGGGTCAGGAATACGTCGTGCAGGCGGCCGCCCTCGACCTCGAATCGAAGGACGGGGACGTCGATCCGGATGATGGCGCCCAGGATATCGTTGTTGATCAGCCGCGCCCTGGACGCCTGATCGGCGACGGGGTCGATGATCTCGATGCGCAACCAGCCGCCGTCGGCCTCGCCGATCACCTCGACCCTCACCTGCCCGGGCAGGGCCGCCTCGACCGCCTCCGCCGCCTTCGCGACAGCGCCCCCTGGGACCTGCACCCGGAGCGCAGCCCCCTGCGCCTCCGGCGCCTGCTCGCCGCCGATCACCTCGGCCACCGTCCCCTGCGCCACGATCCGGCCGTCGTTCAGGATGATGACGTCATCGCAGACGTTCTCGATCTCGGACAGAAGATGGCTGCACAGCACGACTCCCGTCTTCCGCTCCCGAGCGATGCGCTGGATGAGCGCGAGCAACTCCTCTTGACCGAGCGGGTCGAGCCCGAGGGTCGGCTCGTCGAGGAACACGACGACGGGATCGTTGACCAGGGCGCGTGCGATCCCGATCCGCTGTCGCATTCCGTGGCTGTATGTGCCGATCAGCGACCTGGCGCGGCGCTGCATGCCAACGTCCTCGAGCAGCTTGATCGCCTGGGCCTTGGCGGCAGCGGTCGTCCACCCGTTCAACTGGCCGAAGAAGATCAGGTACTCCAGGCCGGTCATGTGCTTCGGGAACCCGAGATTCTCCGGGAGGACGCCGATCCGCCGCCGGATCATCGACGGACGGTCCGATGTGATCCCGTCGATCACGAAGTGGCCGGACTCGGGCTCGAGCATCGTCGTGAGGATGCGTATCGACGTGGTCTTGCCCGCGCCATTCGGACCCAGGAACCCGACGATCCGGCCCGCCTTCAGCGAGAAGGACAGGCCTTGCAGCGCGTGTCTGGCACCGTAGGACTTGCGCAATTCGTGGGCGACGAGCACGTCGGCATGCCCACGCGACCTGTCCGCCTCCCCCACCATCGCCTTACGATCCTCCCGGCGAGCGCTCGTGTCAAGGGGCACATTCTTTGTGTGCCGGCTCACGATCGTCCGCATGAACGATGATGACGTCTTGTGCATGACCCCTCCCTGACTCCGACCTGGTCGGAGATCGCAGGCTGGTACGACGAACTGGTAGCCGGCGGAAGCGGTCCGCACGAAACGGCCGTCTCATGCACTCTGGACATGGTCGGCGACGTGCGTGGGCTCCGGCTGCTCGACGTGGCTTGTGGCCAGGGTCTCGCATCTCGCGCGCTCGCGGAGGCCGGCGCGGCAGAGGTCTGCGGCGTGGACACATCGGCGGAGATGCTGGAGCTGGCCCGTGGTCACGGCGGGCCGGCCAATCTGCGCTACGTGTGGGACGACGCGCAGACACTCCGGACGTTCCCGGACGAGACCTTCGATGGCGTGAACTGCCAGCTCGGCCTGATGGACATCCCCGACCTGGCCGGCACAGTGGAAGCCACGTACCGGGTACTTCGGCCCGGCGGCTGGTTCGCATTTGTGATCGGTCACCCGTGCTTCCTCGCGCCGGACGCGGAAACCGCCACCAATCGTGAGGGACGCAGCGGGCGATGGGTCGGCGAATACTTCGACGAGCGCTTCTGGCGCTCTCGAAATCCCCAGGGCGTTCGCCGGGCCGGCAACCACCACCGGCCGCTCTCCACCTACCTCAACCACCTGCTGGCGACCGGCTTCGTGATCGATCGCGCGGCCGAACCCCGCCCCTCGCCAAGACTCAAGAGCGAACACCCGGAGTACGACCTCGTGCCGATGTTCTGGGCGATGAGAAGCCATCGCCCGAGCGCCTGAAGCCTGCTCGCTCGGCCTGGACTACTTCCGGACGCGAAACCGCAGGATGGTCGCGTCGCCCGACCGCCGGCTGCTGATCGGCTCCAGGTCGACGCGGGCGAGGCCCGGCGCCGAGAAGCGGATGCCGTCGCCGAGCAGCACCGGCAGCACGTACACCAGGATCTCGTCGACGAGTCCCCGGCCCAGGCACTGGGCCGCCACGTCGGCGCCGAGGATCTCCAGGTTCTTGTCGCCCGCAGCGGCGAGCGCGGTTGCAACCGCATCGCCGATGTCGCCGCTCAGGATCGTGACGTCGGGGTTGGGCGGATCCAGGGGCCGGTGGGTGAGGAGGAAGAGCGGGCCGGCGAACGGGTAGTCCACGCTGCCGGAGTCTTCGGCCTGCATCTCGTCGCCGACCTCCCAGGTGCGCCGGCCGATGAGCATCGAGCCGGTGGCCGCGGCGATCTTCGCGAGATCGCCCGGCGCGACGAAGTCGGCGAGCGGACGCCCGCCGCCGCCCCAGTCCATCGCGTGCCCGGGACCCGCGATGAAGCCGTCCAGCGACATCGACCGGTTGACGACGACGTTGCCGGTTCCCATGCCCATCCATTCTCGCACCCGGCGACGCCACGAACACCCTGAACCTGCTCCACTGACGCTGTCGGGCGGCGCCTTCCCGCGCCGGTCGCCTCCGGCCGGCGCGGGAGGCATCAGTCGTCAGTCGCCCAGCGGAAGCCCGTGGAGTCGGGGCGAGACGCGAGCGGGCTGGCCGGCAGCTCGACCCTGGGGTCATCCTCGTTGTACGCACTCGGCGCCACGTCGTTCGGCCCATCCGGGTGGAACAGGGACGCGAGCAGCTCGATCTGGCCGCGGCCGACGCCCAGCTCGCCCATGCCGCCGCCGTACATCGGCCGCCCCTCGCGCGCACACCGCGCGTAGACCTCGAACAGGTCGGGCAGGCTGCCGATGCGCGAGGGCTTCACGTTCACCACCCGCCCGGCGAGCGGCGTCGCGCCGATGTCGCCGGCGCGGTGGATCGGCGCGTCATAGGACACGCGGTCCAGGTGATCGGCGAGCCTGGAGGCGACACCGGGCAGGTCGTGCGGATCCTCCAGATAGGCGTCCGGGAACACCTCGGGGATCCGCGTGTACAGCGCCGCGAGCGCAGCGGGATCCTTGACCTCGAGCCCGTACTGACCCTTGAAGTCGATCGTGTCGACCGCGCCCGTCGCCGCGACCTCGTCCACGAGCGCCGCGGGCCAGGTCGCCTCCGCGTCGAGCTTGAACCGCACACCGGGGGAGCGCTCGAGGCGCCGCCGCAGCGGCTCGATCGACGGCTCCTGGCCGAGGCCGAGCGAGTTCACGAAGCGCACCGGCCGCGGCTCGAGACCGAGCGCGTCGTGCAGCGAGCGGCCGGCCTGGCGCAGCGCGAGGTCGAGCGCCGCCGACTCGAAGGCCCACCGCCGATACCGAATGGCGGCGTCCCACTCCGGCGGGTCGGGCCAGAGGTCGAGTGTCGCGAGCTGCTCCGAGAAGCCGGCCAGCGTCCACTCGCCCGCGAGCGGCAGCGGCGGCCGCGCTTCGTGCAGCGTGGTGCCGTCTTCGCGGAACACGGAGACGTCCTCGCCGAGCCCGTCGACGCCGGCTCCGACGAGCCGCACCTGCGTGGTGATGCGCTCGAACTCGTGCGCGAGGACGCAGTGCAGGCGCTCGTACTCACACTCCTCGATCACGAGCGCGAGCCCCGCGACCCGCGACCACAGCGACTCGCCGTTGCCCAATTCCATGGTCGTTCCGCCTCTCGTCGTGGTCTTCCACGTCTTGACGGCGGCGACGCCGCGATCTCATCGGTCGCGTCGATCTTGCTCGTTTTGTGACGAAGTGCCGCGAACCCGGTAGAATCGCCGCCCGCGAAAGACACGGATAGGGAGGGAATCGATGTTCTCCACAGTCGTTGTCGCACTGGACGGGTCCGACGCCTCGGAGCGCACGCTTCCCGTGCTTCGGGAGCTGACGGGACCGGATGGGGTCCGGGTCGAGATCGTGCACGTGCGCGAGCGGCTGGTCGGGCGGCCGGCCGGGCCGTTGCACGTGAACGAGGACGAGCTGACCGACCGCGTCAAGGCCCAGGCGGACGAGCTGGCCAAGGCGGGGTACGACACGCACCTGCACATCGAGCCGACGGTCGGCACGCAACCCGCCCACATCATCGCCGAGCATGCCAAGACGTGCGGCGCGGATCTGATCATCACCGGGACGCGGGGCCACGGACCGGTTGCCGGCCTGCTGCTGGGATCGGTGGCGACGCGCCTGTTGCACGTCGCGCCGTGTCCGGTCGTCGTCGTGCCGGCGAACGTGCCCGACGTGACGGGGCCGCGAAAGGCCGCGACAGCCAGTACGACGGCGTAGCTCAGCGCAGGACGAGGAGCTCGAGCCAGTTTCCCCGCGGCTCCCGGGCGGCGCCGGCCTCGGCACGCCGTACGGCCCGGCGGAGGCGCGCCTTCCCACGCAGGAACTCGTCGTCGGTGAGACTCCGCATCGTCGTGTCGGCCTGGCGGAGCGTGTCGACCCTGGCGAGGAGGTCGGCGAGGCTGGTCGCGTTCGAGTCGCGCACCTGCTCGAGCGTCTCCCGGTGGAATCCTGCAGCCGCGAACGCCGCGCACGTCGCCTCGAGGGACGGGAACGTGCCGGCCAGACGAGCGGTCTCGGGGAACCAGCGGAAGGTCTCGATCCCGTCCATCCTGAGGGGGCCGAACGGCTCGTACCTGTCCGGGAACGCCTGCCGGATGAGGACCGGCGCGCCGGGCCGGAGCACCCGGCGGATCTCGCGGGCCGCGCCCTCCAGGTCGAGGATGTGATGGATGACGAGCGAGAGCCACGCGCCGTCGGCCGAGGCATCCGCCAGCGGGAGCGCGCCCGCATCCCCGGCCAGCACTTCGATCCCCGGTGTCCGCGGGATGTGCTCGCGCATCGCTGCCGACGGCTCGACCGCCACCACGCGCAGACCGAACCAGTCGCGAAACGCCGACGCGAAGACACCGGTACCCGCGCCGATGTCCACGAGCGTCATCCCCGGCGCCGGGCGCAGGTGGCGTCCGACCGCATCGCGCCACTCCGAGAGCCCGTCACGGCCGATCTCACGGACGGCCTTGAACGCCGCGGCCGTCCCCTCGTCGTAGCTGATCCTGGCCATGTCCGCCTCCTCGATTTGATATAGCCATCATGCTATATCGCACGGAGGCTATCGTCAACCGGCGGTCACGCGAGCGTGAAGCGCGTGACGAGGTCCGCCAGGAGGTTCGCCGTGGACGCCAGCTCGCCCGCCGATGCCGCCACCTGCTGGGCACCCGCGCTCGTCTGCTCCGTCGACGCCGACACCTGCTCGGTGGCTCCCGTGGTCTCGCGGGCCACATCCGCGACGTCCGCCGTTGCGGTCGAGATCGCCTGCATCTTCGCCGTCACGTCGACGACCGCCTCGGCGATCGAGGTGAACGCCTCGCGGGTGCGGTCGACGATCGCGACCCCGTCCTCGGTGCGGCGGGCGCCGTCGGTGACGACGGTCACGGCCTGGTCGGTGTCGGCCTGGATCTCGCCCACCAGGCCCGCGATCTGTGCCGTTGCGGTCTGGGACTGCTCGGCCAGCTTGCGTACCTCCTCGGCGACGACGGCGAACCCGCGCCCGTGCTCGCCCGCGCGAGCGGCCTCGATGGCGGCGTTCAGCGCGAGCAAGTTGGTCTGCTCGGCGATGCCGCTGATCGTCTCGAGGATGCCGCCGATCTGCTCGGACTTGGACGCAAGCAGGCGGATGGCGTCGGTGACGTCGCCGCTGGCCGCCATCACGGCGGCCATGGCCTCGGACGCCTCGGCGGCCGCACCGGAACCGCCTTCGGCGACCGAGCGGGCGTGCTCGGCGGCGTGGGCCGTCTCCTGGCTCGCCGCGGTCGCGGCGGCGACCAGCTGGGACTGGCGCTCGGCGCCGTCGGCGACCTCGCGGATCGCTCCCGCGATCTCGCCGATCCCGCGACCGGACTCCTGGGCCGATGCCGCGATCTCCTCGGAAGAGGCCTGCACGGTGCTGGCGACGTTGGCGACCTCGCCGATCAGGCTCGCGAGCGCGTCGCGGCTCTGGTTGTAGGCGACGACCGATGCCAGAGTCGCCTCGCGGATGGCGTTGACGGCATGGGCAGCCTCGCCGATCTCGTCCCGGCTGATGTGGTCGATCGCGGGCGCGGTCGCCTCGAGCTGCACCCGCAGGTCGCCCTTCGCGATCGCCTCCAGGCCCTCGCGCAGCCCGGCGGCGCAGTGCTCGCGCAGGTGCTTCAGGCGGTCGACCACCGGCGCGATCGATGCCATCGTGCTGCGGTAGAAGCCTGCGAACAGGTAGAAGGCGAGCAGCAGCGTGACGAGGGCGATCGCTTCGACCAGGCGCTCGTCGTGCGTGAACCGGCCCTTGCGCGCTGCCAGCAGTGCGTCCAGATGCGGGCCGGCCGGCTGCCAGAGCCCGAGCCCGGCCTGAGCCGTCGGGATCCCGGACGTCGACGGCGTGCCCTGCGTGAACGTGCCGAGCGAGCCGGCGAGCGTCTTCGCGGCCGCGTCGAGCGCGCCCAGCGGCCCGTGCAGCGCGGGGCGCAGCGACGCGTCGCGCGTGTTGCCGAACGCGGTCGCGAGGTCCGAGTCGATGCCGGAGACGGTCTGGGTGAGGATGCCGCGGTCGACCGCCAGCTGCACCTGATCGGCCTGTGCGGGCGCGCCCGAGCGGGTCGCGATCCAGCGCAGGTCGCCGGCCTGACCCGCGATGTCGAGCAACACCGGCAGCTTCACGACGTACGCGTCCATGACGTAGAACGAGTCGAGATCGGGATCGAGGATCAGATTGGAGTAGTTGCCGGCCGTGGTGACGAGGCCGGTCGCCCCCGTGGTCAGCCCGGAGTACGCGACCAGGGCGGCGCGCGGCCCGGCGAACTGGCGCCCGGTCGTCGTCTCGATCTGCCCGCGCAGGCGGCGCCATTGCGCCGTCGTCCGCAGGGTGGAGCCGTCGCGCGCGTCGACCGCGTCGACCGCGCGCACATCGCGCTTGAGAGCGGCGAGCGTGGTCTGCAGCGGGCCCTGGGCGGCGGCGTCGCCGCCGGCGACGTGCACGGCCAGCGAGCGCGCCCGTACGAGATCGCTCATCAGCGTCTCGATCGGCGTGATGTACTTGACGCCGACCTGCTCCTTGGCGGCAAAGTCGATCGGCGCGTTCTCGGTCGTGACGTACTCGTAGGCGACGTAGACCAGCGGCGCCAGCAGCGCCACGCCGAGCAGCGCGAACTTGCGCGTGTACCGCAGCGAGCTCATCAGGCGCGCGCCCGGCTCGAGCGCGCGTGCAGCAATCTGCTTGGGTGAAAACATGACTACTGCCTCCTACCGAGACCGAAATTCGGAGATGCCCGACGGACATCGGCCCGAGATGCGCGCACTTGAGCTTCTTGTCGCGAAGCGGCTAGCGGCGCGCGAAGATCCGCAGGAAGAACAGGAACACGTTCAGGATGTCGAGGAAGATCGACGCGGCCAGCAGCGGCGCCACCCGGATGTCCCGGGAGTGGCGGATGCGCTGGAAGTCGATCATCGTGAAGCCGGCGAAGATGATCAGCCCGAGCACCGCGTAGATCAGGTCTCCGTTCGGGATGCGCACGAAGATCGTGACGATGCCGAAGACGATCAGCGCCAGCAGCGCGAAGAACAGCAGCCGGGCCAGGTTCGACAGGTCGCGCCGGGTCGCATAGCCGGCTGCCCCGAACCCGGCGATGAAGAGCGCGGTGGCGCCACCCGCCTGGTACACGGCCTGGGGGTTCGTGCTCATGTAGTAGGCGATCGTGGGCGCCGTCGCCAGCCCGATCACGAGGCCGAAGGCGAGCAGCAGGCCGATGGCGAGCTGCTCCGAGCGCTGCACCGCGGTGTTCAGACCGATCAGGCAGACCAGCGCGGCGATGAACCACAGCCAGCCCCACTGGTAGGCCATGTCGCGGCCGATGTAGGCGCCCAGCGCGAAGAAGGCGGTCGTCAGCGCGACGAGGCCCATCGTCTGCGCGAAGAGGGCGTGGGACTGGTCGCGGGTGATGGCCGGGGATGCGGTGCTGTCCGCGATCACGTTCCGACGGTACTCAGGTGGCCTGGGGGCCGCTCGCCCGATTCGTACGATTCCGCCGATCGGCCCGCCACAAGGGAGGCCGAGATGCCCGCCTGCACGCCGAACAAGTCGGGCTGGTGGATCGTGGTCAGCCTGGTCCCGTTCGTCGGTGGGATCATCCTGATCGTCCTCCTCGCGATCGCCGGGACGCCGGGCCCGAACCGGTTCGGGCCGCAGCCGCCGCCGCGGTTGCCCGTGGAGGCCCGGAGCCCGTCCTTCACCGGCGTGCAAGATCAGCCGTCGGGAGCACCGGGCGGCGCTGCCGTGCCCGGCTGGCGGGCAGGGATGCGACGGGTGAAGAAGAGTGCGACCATGGACATCAGTGCGAGCAGGGCGAGGGCGGTGCGAAGACCGTCGACCCGCGCCTGCTGGTTCTCGGCGACGATGGCGTTCGTGGCCTTCTGATCGACACCCGCCTGCTGCAGACCCTTCTCGAGATCGGCGTCCGAGATGAACGGGACACCGCTGGCGAGCGTGATGTTCGCCTGCTTGGCGACGTCCGCCGGGACGGCAGGATTGTTCGACACCCCGGACAGGAAGCTGGCCGTGAGCGCGGCGATCAGCACGGATCCCGCAAGTGCCGTTCCCAGCGACGCGCCGAACTGCGTCGCCGTGTTCTGGAGGCCGCCGACCTCCGAGCTCCGCTCATCGGGCACCGCAGACACCGTGACAGCGCCCAGCTGCGATGCCATCCCGCCGAACCCGAGGCCGACCAGGAGCAGCGGGACGGTGACGATCCTCGCACTCGCGTGCACGTCCATGGCGGTGATCAGCACCATGATGCCCACCAGGACGGCGATGAAACCGAGCCCGACGACACGCCGTGGCGAGACGGCCGGGAAGAAGCGCGGGATGCCCGCCGCGGCGAGCAGCATCGTCACGGAAAGCGGCGTGATACGCAGGCCGGTGTCGATCGCCGAGAGACCGAGCGCGACCGACAGGTACAACGGAATCACGAAGAACAGTCCCATCATCACGACGAACTGGAAGAAGAACATCAGCAGGCCGCCGCTCATCTGGCGGTTCCGGAACATCGAGGGCCGGACCAGGGGCTCGGCCTCCGCCGCCTCGAGCCGGCGCGCGTGGGTCATGAAGACCCGGAGCGACACCAGCCCGGCCAGGATCAGCCACAGCACGGGGGAAAGCCCGAGCAGCGACGGGCTGCCGGACGACGGAAGGAACCATCCCCATTCACCGGACTTCAGGACCCCGAGCACGACGAGTCCCATGCCGACAGCCCACAGGATGGAGCCGAGCACGTCGAGCTTCGGCCGCGTCTCCGGCGGCGCATCGGCCACCCGACGGCAGAACAGCACGATACCGGCGCCGACGGCGACCTCTCCCGCGAATACCCACCGCCACGACGCGTACGTCGTCGCCACGCCCCCGATCAGCGGACCGACCGCGATCGCGATCGCCCCTGCCGCTCCCACGAGGCCGTACGCGCGCGGCCGTTCACCAGCCGAGAAGTTGCCCGCCACCAGCGCGACGATCGCCGGCATGATCAGCGCCGCACCGACGCCCTCCAGGAACGACCAGCCGAGCAGCAGCACGCCGAGATTCGGTGCGAGCGCGGTCGTGAGCGACCCCGAGCAGTAGATCACGAGCCCGACCACGAACGCGCGCTTCCTGCCGATCATCGATCCGACCTTGCCCCCGGTGACCATCAGCATTGCCATCACCAGGGTGTACGCCACGATGGCGGTCTGGATGCCCGTCACGGTCGTCCCCAGATCCTTCGCCACGGTGGCGATCGATACGTTCATCACCGAGCTGTCGAGCGCCATCAGGAACTGGCCGGCACACAGCGTCAGCAGCACCGCGCCGCCGGCGGGCGATGCCGACCCGTCGGTTGCAACCGCCCGCGCGTCCTCGACCGTGTCGCTCACCGTCGCCCCTTCGTCGAATCGTGTTCCAAGCGCGAGCCTACGGGGCGTCGAGGTCGCCCGGCTCCCCCGAACCAGGTGATGAGCGGAATTGCGGGCGGCGTGCCGCCGCGGCCGCAACGGCAGTGGAGCGGGTCCTCCGTCATGATCTGCTCGTGCGGGGTCGACCCGTCTGCTGCCCGAGTTCGGCGCCGAGCCTGCCCCTGGCTCCGTGCAAAGGATGGGCGGATCTCCTGTAAGCGTCCCAGCCTGCGCACGCGTTAACCGACCATGAGCCACGACGAGACAGGGTTCGCCGAGTTCTTCGCCGCAAGCTGGGATCCGTGCCTGCGGGCGGTGGCGGCGAGCACCGGCGACCCGGCCCGGGCCGAGGATCAGCTGGCCGAGGCGTTCGCCCGGGCCTGGGCGTCGTGGCGCAAGGTCAGCCGCCACCCGGCCCCGCGGGCATGGGTGGTGCACACCGCGCTCAACGCCGGGACGTCGTGGTGGCGGCGGCGGGCGCGGGAGCTGCCGCTGATCTTGCACGACGCACCGGCGCCGGGCCGTCCGTCTCCCGCTCTCGACACCCCGCTCCTGAACGCGGTGCGGCGGTTGCCCGACCGTCAGCGCGAGGTGCTCGTGCTGCGCGTCTTCCTCGACCTCGACATCGAGACGACCGCCGCCCAGCTCGCGATCGCGCCGGGCACCGTCCGCGCCCACCTGTCCCGGGCCGTCACGGCGCTGCGCAAGGAGCTCGCCCAAACAGCCACACCGGAGGCCGACCCATGTTCGACGACGACCAGCTGACCGAGACCCCGGAGCTGCGCGAGCTGCGTGACTCCCTGAACGGCGTGGCCATGCCGGCCCGGCCGCCGCTGGCGGCGATCGAGGCCCGCGGCCGCGCGCACCGCCGCCACCGCCACTCCGGCGTCGCCGGCCTGTTCGCGGCCGGGGCGGCCGCGGGCGCCGCGGTCACCGTCGCGCTCGCCGGAG